>CESK01025884.1_pt1 | contig 21537 bp, 22 predicted proteins | sample 531091 | NCBI WGS metagenome assembly CESK01 (sample SAMEA2621271, study PRJEB7988) | marine metagenome | biome: marine biome (ENVO:00000447); feature: surface water layer (ENVO:00002042); material: "saline water (ENVO:00002010), including plankton (ENVO:xxxxxxxx)" | depth 5 m
CTGAAGCGAGCGGCTAAAGCGTTCGCCGCTTGAGGACGCATCGCCCGGCTCAAAAACGCTTCCATCGATAAGGTTTTCGATCTCGCGATCCAGCCCTGTCCACCGGTCCTGATCGACCTGTTTCTGCCGCGTCTCTGCAATCTCCAGCGCTCGCCGCGGTCCGAGCCTCTGTGTCACAAGATCCTCGGCCGCTTCGCGCAGGCCATGGGTGAGATAGTCTCGCGCGATGACGACATCCTTCATCCGCGCGTCGCGCCCGCGCACGACAATATGCGTGTGCGGATGGCCGGTATTGTGGTGATCGACAGCGATCCAGTCCAAGCGCCGCCCGGTGTCGGCTTCCATGCGCGCCATCAGGTCGCGCGTCGCCTGTTTGAAATCGCCCATGCGCGCGCCGCCCTCCGGCGACACGATGATCCGGAACTGGTGGCGATCCTGTTCGCTCCTCTCCAGAAAGTCGCGCGGCGATATACCTTCATTGTCCCGGTCATAGAGGACACCGCCTTCGCCCTCGCGATCCACGCCGTCCCGCTGCAGATAGCCGACATGGGCACGATAGAGTCCTGGGCCCGCGCGTCCGGCTCTGGCGATATGTACTTTGACCACGACGCGCCGCCGTTGCAGGCGGGACAGATGCCGCCCTGCGGATGCGCGTGTTCGCGCTGCGCCGCCGCTGCCATAACGCGCGCCCGTGAAGGAAGATTTCCGGGGCGCATTAGAAAGCCGCTTCCCGGTCTTCGCCAGTTGGCGGCGAAGGCGCTTTCCAGCTGGGCCGCCTCTATCGCGTATCGGCCCCAACCGGGGTGTGAACGGGGTATCATCGCTCATTGCGGCGCTCTTACCCCATGCACCACAGGAACCCCTTTCATTCCGGGAAATTTCCGACGATCCATGCACCGCAATGCTGTGCAAAGGGCGCCAAAAAACAGATGTGCAGACAAGGCGTTAGATGGCATGTGGTGCCATAGCTTTAATCTTGCCCTACCGGGTTCGCTTCTGATTCCCTTGCATCCGCATGTATCGCTTTGCATCCGCTTGCGCCCTGTCTGTCCCGGGCCACGAAAACGGGGATGGCGACGCCATCCAGGTCTGTTTGTTTTACGGGACCGAAATACCGGCCATCAAGCGACGCCGGATGCGGCGTCAGCAGGAAAAGCTCATCGCTTTCAAGCCGGACACAGCCATCCCACACAGGCAGGTTTCGGCCACTGGAATCGACAATCAGCGCTTCCGCCACAACTTCATCATTGATCAGAATGTCGCGTCCGGTCCGGCAGATTTCATCGCCGGGACCCCCGGCAATCTGTTTCAATAACGGCCAGTCTTCGCCAACAAATTCATGCTCCTGCGCCCAGTTCGCTTGCACGCTCTGGCTGGAGACGACGACCCATCGGCCAGGGGTGAAGGGCGCGTCGCTCAGCCAGTAAAGCCCTGTCGGTGCGCTCGCGGTCCGGTTCCAGATCAAGCGATCTGCGGGGTCGAGAACCAGACCGAAAAAGACAAGACCGGCGCTAAATCCTGTCATCCAAAGCGTGCGCTTTTTCATTCCGGCTTCTGCAGGCGTTCGGATGTGGACGCATAGGAATTGCGCTCTGACCAGCGGATGAGATCGGGTTTCGGATAGAAGACCCGCGCGCCATGTTTGCGGTAAATCGGCCCGCGTCCCTCGCAGCGATAATGGTCAAGCGTTGAGCGTTTCAGCCTCAGAAATTCTGCCGCTTCCTCGACACTCAAAAGCTCCGGCCAGCCATCGTTTCGGCGATCATTTCGTCTGTTTTTCGTCATTGTACACAGTGTCCTTTCATCACTTTTGAGACGAAAGGATTGGCGGAGATTGCGGGATTTTGCAGAGGGAAAATGGATCACATGAATTTTCCCCCGACGTTTTAACCAAGGAAAAAGCATAAAAAAACCGCCCCGGAGAAAGCCTCCGGGGCGGCGTTATGGTTGGTGTTTCGGCGTCTAGCCCTGCGGGTTCCAGAGGATGACGTGGCGGCCATCCTTATCCTTGACCGGGGCGAGGTTCGCATAGATTTTGCGCGGGCCGATCATCGGGTCTGCGAGGGTGAGCGAGACATATTCGCGGCCCGAAGACTTCGCGGTGCGGACCCAGCCGCCGCCAATATCGGAGCCTTTCTCTCCGGCATAGACCCTGAAATCGGGCTGTTTGTCGGCGGTCTTTTCGTCATTTTTGATGATGCGGATCGGCGTGTTGAGGCTCATCATGGCAAGTGCGCCTTCAAAGCCTGTGTCTGTTTCGCTGACATATCCAAGTGCGTTAGCCATTTTCATATCTCCTTTTGGCTTCGTGTCGCGGGCGCCCCGATGGCTCCGTTGACGCTGACCTAAAGGGACGGCGGGCGGCAGGTCTGAACCGCGAAGCGGGCGCAGCAAAGCGGAGCACCGCCCGGTGGCGGAAATTTGATTCGCGGTGAATGCGCGTTCGGTCTTCTTCAGACCGAACAGCAGAGGAAATTTCTGGCGATGGGCGGTTTCATGGCCCGCAGGCGGTCGTCCAGGTCAGGCAAGGAAACGGGGCCGCTCGGGGCGTCCTTCGTGCAATGCCAGAGGTGTTTGCAACTGGCAGGCACGCCAATATGTCAGGAACAAACAGGGCAGTTGGTAAGGAAACCACCCATGTCGTTTCGCGAGCTTGCTTCCGCGCCACCAACAGGAAAAGACCGCCCGGCAAAACTGCCGGACGGTCCCGAACCATGCCGCTTACGGGAGGCGTGTCAGGCGGCGATGGCTGTCTTTGCTTCCGGGGTTTCGAGCGAAGCCCTGTCCTCGCTGTCCTCGAACAGACCCCTGACGGCCTCCCACGCTTCGGCGGGCGGGCATGGCGCGCCGTCAAGATAAGAGGATGGCGACTGCCGCATCCAGCGGGGCCGCCAGTCCGGGTCGGGGTCGCATCCATGCCCGGCGATGCGGTTGCGGATGACGGATTTCTGCGCCTTTCCGGTATCGGTCAGGACAGACCGGGCCGTGGATGGCGAGGCGATTTCAGCGACCACTTCATTGATGACGCGCTTGTCGCGCAGCAAGTAAAAGAACGCCTCATCGGGCGACCACAGCGCGGCAAAATCCGTGTCCGTCACATGTGCGGCGGCTTCGACGGCGGGCGAACCTGCCTGCAGGGTTTCGCCCATTGCGACGGCGAGAACATGCAGCACCTCTTCATCACTGAGCGCCAGAAGCCGGGCGAAGGTCTCGCAAGGGTCGGCGGGAAAAGCATTCTCCGCCACCAGCGAACCGTCTTGGTCATCCTGCCCAATCAGCGCCTTGGCCTTGGCGCGGTGCGCGGCGAACTTCACTTCCCCTGCCGAAGCCGCGAGGCTTTCCGCGGTCGCTTCCTTCCGTGTGCGCTGCTGCTCAACGTCCAGCCGCCAGTTATCCGAGCGGGTGACAAGATGGGCGACGGCGAGGCGCAGCGCGACGCCGGGCGCATCGCACAGACTCGCCCTGACGGCGGCGTGACGGTGCAGCGCGACATATTCCGCCAAGGGACCGGACATTTCCGGTTTTGGGGCGGGCTTGCCGTTCTCGCCATCGCCGCCCCGGCCAAGGATACGCTCGATTTTCTCGATGTCCTTTGATGGCAGATAGCCTTCATGGGCCGTGACAGAGCCGTCATGGCGGGTCTCGATATAGACCTTGCCGCCGTCTTTCCGGCTGCGCTTGCCATGCTCCCATGTCAGGAAGTGCGCGCCCCGTTCCAGCACGACGGTTTCGGCCCAGCCCTCATTCCGGTAGCGTTCGGCCATGTCGGCGATGGCCTCATTCTGGCAAGTCCAGAACAGGTCAGCGTCCCCGAAAATGGCAGTCTCGCCGAACAGGTCGGTCAGCACGGTCCCGTCATAGGCTTCCAAATCGAACAGCGCCTTGTCGGTGGTGATGCGGCCGCCGCCTGTGAGCCAGTCTTTCAACTGCTCGCCGCGCGGGGCGTATTCGTCTTCCGCGTTCAACAGGGTCAGCCAGTCTTCCTGCTGCTCTTTTGTGGCGAGCGTCAGGGCGTAAAGCGTCCGCTTGTCGATGATTTCGGCCCTGTAGAGCGCCTTGATATCATCGGTGAGCGCCGTCAGCGCCAGCACCCGGCGCACCATGAGTTCGGTGACGCCGAAGCGCTCTGCAATCACCGTGACGGTCTCGCCTTTTGAAGCAAGCCGGGCGAAGACGTCATATTGCAGAAACTCGTCGGCTGGAAGGTGGGTGGTGTTCTCGACAAGGGTCGCTTCCAGCGCGGCAATGTCATCGCCGGATTGCATAACGAGACAGGGCGCTTTCTGCGCCTTGCCTGTCTCCTTGGCGAGGCGTTTGAGGGCGAAGAAACGGCGGCGTCCGGCGACAACGCCATACTTGCTACCTTCCTTGCGGACCAGCATGGTCTGCAAGACGCCGCGCGACTTTATCGACGGATAGATGTCGGAAATGTCGGGCGCTTTGCGCCCGTGGCGCATATTGAGCCGGGACACTTTCATGTCGGTGATAGGGATATGTTTTAACTGCATGGCGTTGCCTCCTTCATGATGTGCAGTTGGTGGGATGCCCCGTGCGTCAGCGCACAGGGCGGTTTTCAAGCCAGAGGCGGTAGGCGCGATGCGCCGCCCCCTCGCTCTCGAAAATGTGGAAACAGCCGCAGACCAGCACGGCCCATGCGCCAATGTCTTCGGCGTCAAGCGATGCAAGCGCCGCGTCGAGTCGGCTGATGCGAAAGGGCGGATTCGTTCGGCAGACAAAATGTCCCCCGGACCTTTTGTTTATCTGCCTCACCATGGCGCCGCTTCCATCGCTGCGGCAGCGCTGCAGGGGTCCGGCGCGGCATAAGCGAGAATGTAATCAGCCGCCTTGGAAGCGAGCGACGCGGCGCGAAAAATGGCGCGCTTGTCCTCGCGCAATACTTCCAGCCAAGAACCGATGTAATCCGTATGCCGCACGGTCGGGGCGATGGACTGGTCCGCGCAGATGAACGCACTGGCGAGTTCCGCCACCAGTTCCTCGCGGGCGTAATCTTTGGTGCCGAATGCGCCTTTCAGGTCGCGGGCGAGGCGTTTCGGGTGCCCGGTCCAGTGGCCAAGCTCATGAAAGCAGGTGCGGTAATAATTGATCTGGTCAAAGAAAGCAGGCTGCGGCGGAACCTGAATGAAATCCCTGGACGGAACATAATAGGCGCGGTCGCCGCCAATCCTGAAATCCGCGCCCGTCGCTGTAATCAGCGCTTCGGCGCGGGGGATAATCTCGCGCTCCGGCAAGTCGGGCGCGTTGGCGGTCAGGTCTTCGGGCAGGCCGTCGCACTGGTCTGCATTGAACACGGTATAGCGTTTGAGAAACGGCACCGTGCCCGGCGACTCGCCCGTCTCGCGCACACGTTCCCGTTCGGCTTTCGGGGTGAAGCGGTCGGCATAAACAACCGTCGTGCCGCGCTCGCCTTTGCGAACACACCCGCCAAGTGACAGCGCCTGTTTGAAGGTCAGCCATGTCTGACAGGAACGGCTTTGCTCAATCGCCGCGCCCCATAAAAGCAGAATATTGATTCCGGAATAGCGCCTGCCCGTCGCGCCATTCTCGGGCAAGCCAAGCGGAGTAGCCCCCTCCACCCCGCCCCAAGGCTGCACCCAAGGCGCGCGCCCCTGTTCCAGTTCCGCGATGATGTTATCCGTGACCTCTGAATAAAGGTCTTTCCGCGTGTTTCGTTGTCTGCGGCGCTGCGCCATCTCTGCCTCCTCTGACCCCCGCTTTTTTCCCGCAAGGCGGGGGCGGTGAGAGGCCGCTGGCCAGATGGCGTCAGGCGTGAGCGGAAGGGGTCAGGTAGGAGGCCGCAGGCACATAGACGATCTTCAAGACGCCGCCCCCCTTCCGGGAGCGCCGCCATCTGGCATGCGCGCCTCCGCCCCCGCCTGAGAGGGAAAAAAGAAGCAAACATGCCGGCGCGCCAGCGCCGACCGAATCCTTCACAACACTGCTTAAAAACTGCGCCAGGGATGAAAGCCCGAAGGGCCGGGACGGCGCGCAGCGATGGCCTGGTTCACGCCAGCCCGGCCGGCGAAGGCCGGGGCGCCCTTTCCTTGGTCGAACAGCCGAACACCGCCCTTAGAAAAAACGCCGCGTTCGCTGCTTATAGGCGCAATACTCATCCCCATACTGGCGTTCCAGCCAGGGCTCTTCTATCCTCGGAGCGAGCCAGTACATCGCTGCCCATAAAGACAGCAGAAACGTTACGCGCAAATCGTTCAAGATGATCGCCCAGCCCAGCAGACCAAGCCAGGTCACGACATAGATCGGGTTCCGGCTGAAACGAAACCAGCCATCTGTCACCAGCCCCCGCGCTTCGCCGAAGGCATTGCGCCAGCCCATCTGGATTGAGATCCAGAAGGCAAGGCCAATACCCGTGACCGCCAGCACGCCGCCGACACCTTGCCGGGCCATGGCCCCCGCATCCTCCGCCGGCTCAAAAACGAGGATGGAGAGCGCAACAAGCGGGTATAGAAACAAACGAAAAAAGGCCCAGAACGTCCGGTATTGCCAGCTCCGTTTTTCCGGAGGCGGAAAAAACTGAAAATCGCGTCGGAACAGCGATACCGCACACAGCGAAAAGATCGCTGCCGCTCCGGACACTGACAATCCGAACGCCAGCCATTCCATCCATAGGGGTGTATTGAACACAGGCGCGCCTCCTAAATCCAGCGCCGCGTGCGGATACGGTAGGCGTCAAACGCTTCACCGAATCTCGCCTGCAGCGCGCGCTCTTCCGGTTTGATCTGAAACTCAGTCATCAGCCAGACAAAGAGAATTGGAGCTACGAAAGCGGACAAATTGCCCATCAGAAACGCGCCGCCTGTCAGAATGGCCGCCATGGCCAAATACATCGGATTGCGGCTGATGCGGTAAAGCCCTGTGGTGACCAGCGTGGCAGCCTCTTCAGGGGCGAGCGGATTGACGGTTGTGCGGGCGCGGATGAATGCGCCGAGCGCGAGCGCCAGAATGGCCATGCCAGCAGCGATGAAAAGCAACGCCGCCGCAGAACGCCACACGCCTTCGAACGCCAGAAAAGGCGTGACAGAGGACAGTCCCCAGCCGATCGCACCGCAGATCAGGACCTGAACAAGAGGTGGAATGCGCAGGCTCATGAGGACGATTCGACCGGAGTCGCATGCGACGCGCCGGTTGTGTTCAGTTCCCGCAGGGCCTGCAGCGTGATGGCGCTCGCCGATTTCAGGAACAGGCCCGCCAGAAGGGCGGCGACAAGCAGGTCCGGCCAGGCCGTTCCGGTCAGCGCGACAACCCCGCCAGCGACGATCACGCCGACATTGCCGATGGCGTCATTGCGCGAGCAGAGCCAGACCGAACGCACATTGCTGTCGCCGTCGCGCCAGCGCAGCAGTATCAGCACGCTCGCGACATTGGCGGACAGTGCCAGAAAGCCGACCACTCCCATGGTTGCGGCTTCCGGCGGCGCGCCGTTCATGACCCTCAACACGGTCATGCCGAGGACGGCGATCGCGATCGCTGCGAGCGAGGCGCCTTTGATCAGCGATGCAAGCGCCCGCGTCCTCAGGCTCGCCCCGATAACGAAGAGGCTGAGCGCGTAGGTCGCCGTATCGCCTGCGAAGTCGAGTGCGTCGGCTTTGAGGGCCTGAGAGCCCGACATTATCCCCGCCGTCATTTCAAACAAAGAACATGACCGCATTGATGGCGATGACGGCCATCAGAGCCCGCTTATAAGCAGGCGAAACCCCATCAAATGTTTTGTCCTCACAGCAACCCGACATCTTCTAATCCTATTCCCCATTGACGATTCTCGAAGAAACCCTACAGTCTACAGCGACTATAGAGGCAAGACTTTTCTTTGGAGCCCGGAATGACGCAGATGACCATTGGTCGTTTATCGAAAGCGGCGGGCGTGAAAGTGACAACCATACGCTATTATGAATCGATTGATTTGATGGGCGAGCCGGACCGAAGTTCGAGCGGCCAACGGCTATATGGCGATGAGGCCGTGCAGCGTTTGTCGTTCATACGGCATGCCCGTGATCTTGGTTTTCCGATGGAGGCCGTTCGTGAAATGATTGATCTGCAAACTCAGCCGGATCAGGATTGCACGGCCGTGGACGCGATAGCCCGTGAACAGCTTGCAGATGTGCGCAAACGCCTGACGCAGCTTGAAGCGCTTGAGGCGGAGCTCAAACGGATGATTACGTGCTGCGAGGGCGGCCGGGTTGACACGTGTCGGATCATTTCAACGCTCAATGATCATAGCGAATGCATCGCAGATGCGCATGAGCGGCTTTCGACCTTTTGAGCAAACCGCTTGACCCTACAGTGACTGTAGATGGTAATTCTCTTCCATTATTGAAAGCACCTCCCGATAAATTTGGATGGGCGAGACTGAATGGAACAACGACAAAGCATACGTGTAGTCTCTCAATTGAGAGCATTGTCATGAGCAAAACATCTACCTCCCCAACAGCAGGCTCCGACACTTCGCTCCCGTTTCGTTACCGGGTATCAGGAATGGATTGCGCGCGAGATGCTGCCGAAATCGAACGGGCGGCTCAATCGGCTGGTGTCGCCCCAAAAGCCGTCAAAGTTTCGGCTGCGACACATATTATGACGCTATGGGTTTCAGAGTCCCAACTTCCAGAAATCGAACTTGGCGTCGCCAAAACCGGTTACGGCTTCGAGAGAATTGCGCCAGGCGATGATGGCCCCGCCGCCTCACAAACCCAAAAGAATCCGGAGTATTTACGCGCCCTTTGGATCGTAATTTTCCTGAACGTTGGTTATGGAATTGTGGAAATGATCGCGGGTTTTTTCGCCGGTTCACAGGCGTTAAAAGCTGATGCGTTAGATTTTGTCGGTGATGGTCTCATTACATTCCTCGGCGTGCTCGCAATCGGCTGGAGTCTTGCCTGGCGCGCTCGTTCAGCCATGATTCAAGGCGTATTCCTAGCTTTGCTTGGCTTCGGCGTACTCGCGAATACGGTGTGGCGTCTTCTTAATCAAACGATACCTGACGCTGCCCTGATGGGCATGTTCGGGCTCATCGCGCTCGTCATAAATGTCATCGCCGTCTTACCGCTACTCCCTCACCGAAAAGGCGACGCTAATGTCCGCGCGGTTTGGTTGTTTTCACGTAATGACGCCATCGGGAACGCGGCCGTAATTGTGGCAGCAGGTTTGGTCGCCTGGCTCGGTCACGGTTGGCCCGATCTCGTGGTTGCAGTCGGGATCGCCGGGCTATTCCTGCATTCTGCATGGGCAATAATTCGCGATGCACGCAACGACCTCAGAGCCGCAATATGACCATTCAGAAGATTGGATTCATCATTGGTCTGGGCGTTCTGGCGATAGATCAACTCACTAAAGCACTTATCCTCAATATTGATGCCCTGGATAACGGTGTGACGGTCCTTCCATTCTTCAACATTGTGCGGCTCAAGAACAATGGTATCAGCTTTGGTCTTCTAGGCAGCCTGCCTCCCTGGCTCCTTACTCTAGCCGCTCTATCGATCGTCGCGGTTTTATTCTATTGGTTATGGCGCACCGCTGATCGCCAGATCGCAACCGCACTCGGGCTGATTACAGGTGGAGCACTCGGAAACATAGTCGATCGCGTGCGACATGGAGCGGTGACCGATTTTTTAGATTTTCACATCAATAACTACCACTGGCCCGCGTTCAACTTCGCCGATAGCGCGATTGTCTGCGGTGTCGGCTTACTGTTGATCTCTGAGTTACTCACGAAGCCACGACGGACGGATAATGCTGAACAAAAATAGCGGCTGATTAATCTGGCCCATGCTTAATAGTTGTCGATGTAAGAATTCGCTTGCCCCTACAGCCACTGTAGGGGCTATAAAACCGACATGATCAAATTCGATTCACTTCGCGTTGGCCTCGCAATGGCCGCCTCAGCGCTCGTAGCAAGCTGCGCCAGCTTTGCCGATCCGCTCACTGAGACGCTACAACCGCTCGGGGCCTGGGCCAGCGGGACCGACGGTGACGCCTGTGAAACCGCTCCGATTACTTATTTTTCATCGGATGGGGTCGTGCTTGTCCTCCTCAGCGCCAAAGGGCCGGTCCATGCGATTGGCAGTTGGGACCGCAACGGCGACGTGCTGGCCATGACGCATAATGACTTTCCGCTCGATCCCAGCGGGCAATCAAAACCCGCTGTTGAACTCAGTATTATGACATTGGACGCTGATAGATTTGTCACCCGAAATGCCAAGGGCGATATTCGGGAACGCATTAAATGCAGCGAGATTGCGATAAAGACGGGTCATGACACTGAGCCGCACTAAATAAATGAATAGATTTAATGATTTTGACAATGAAATTGGATAGTCGTTGAGCGAATGAAAATTGTAACCGTCATATGCACCGCCAGGTTTTGGCTTGCGCTCATGTTGAGCGTGACCCTTGGTATGGGTGCAACGGCGGCCGATATTCATCCTGTGGACGCTGAAGAGATTGCCTGTATGACCGCAGACGCTGAAGCGCATCATGCCGCCGAAATCGGTGACACTGAAAATGATGATAGTGAGCAGCGTCCGGCCCACAAACATCATACTCATAGCTGCGGGCCATGCCATTTGCATATGGTGGGTATGAACAGCCTGACCTTCTCTTACGCTTTATCAGCTACATCGGGGCTTCGCCCCGGCGCAGACCAGCACGTTCCGCGCGCTGGTCCTCACGGTCTTTATCGTCCTCCGCGTGCCTAACCTGACTCTCTGAATCCGCGCCTTTTGCGCGTGGGTTTGATGTCGATTCAGGTTATCACAAGGAAGAATATCCCATGCCAAAATTCAAACAGGGCGCACTCTGCGTCCTGATCGCGGCTGCCTTTGCAGGCACAGCGGTCGCGGCCCCGTGCAACGGGCCAACAGGCAGCGCGCCGACCATCGTGCCCGATGCGCCGCTAACCCTCACTATGGCGCTCATGCAAATCCGTCATGCGTCCCCGGATGTCCGCCGGGCCGCACTGGAGACGCGCGCCAGCGCAGCCGAAGCCGATCAGGCTGGGCGCCGTCTTAATCCGTCAATCGGACTGGAAATTGAAAACTTCTCAGGCACCGGACCGCTCAACGGGTTTGACCAAACCGAAACCACGCTCGCCATTGAGCAGACATTCCAGCTTGGAGGTAAAAGAGCCAAGCGCGAGCGTGCCGCGCGGGCGCGGGCAGCGCTCGCCGACGCTGAATGCCGCGTCATATTAAGAGAGACCGAGCTAGAAGCAGCGCTGCTCTATCATGACCTGATCGCCGCGACAGAACTCGCAGCGCTGGCACGGGAGTCGGCGGATCTCGCCGTGTCTTTGGCTGAAACCGTTGCGAAACGTGTTGAGGCCGGCGCGGCCGCCCCGCCGGAGCGCTCGCGCGCCGAGGCAGATGCGGCTGCACTCAAAGCCGCCGCACTTGCCGCAGACGCTGAAATTGATCAACGCCGCTATGAACTCGCCGCGCTTTGGGGAAGCTCAACGCCGGTTTTTGCGCCCCCGCGCGCCATATTGTCTGATGAAAGTGAAATACTCTCAAAGACGCGCGGGCTTGACGAGCACCCGGCGCTCGCCGCGGCTAAAGCTGGAGCAACAGCCCGCGACGCTGAGCAGGACGCCGCCCGCGCGGCCGGTATTCCTGATGTCACGGTTAGTGCGGGCGTTCGCCAATTTGAAGAGACCGGCGACAATGCGCTCCTGGTCGGGGTCACCGTGCCGATTCCGCTTTTTGACCGTAACCGCGACGCCGCTCGCGCAGCGGGTTATCGCGCCGATGCCGAACGTATCAGCGCCGTCGCCGTTGAGGCCAGATTGCGGTCGCAGCAACAGGCCGCCGCCGCGCGGGTGCGCGCCGCCGAGGCCCGGCTGACGCTACTCGAACAGGAGGCGCTACCTGCGGCCCGTTCCGCCTACGACGCATCTGTTGAAGGCTACGCGGCAGGCCGGTTTGACCTCACATCAACGCTCGATACCCGTAAAGGGCTGATCGAGGCAGGCGTCAGCGTAATTGACGCGCGGCGTACCCTTAATGCGGACCTCATGCGTCTCAAAAGCCTGATCGGTGCCGCCCCGTTTAATGGAGACTTCCAATGAAACAGACACATATTTTGCCAACGACCATGATGGTTCTGGCCGTGATTTTGGCGGGATGCGGCAATGCAACCCCGGATACAAATCGGGTCGCTAGCGAAACCTCCGCCGCGACCGCTGATCACGATGATCACGATGATCATGCCGAAGAAAAAGCGGATCACGATGACCATGGCGAGACCGATCAAGATGATGAGCATGACGATCATGCGGAAAGTGACGGCGAGCCTGACGGCCATGATGATCATAGTGAATCCGAAGGCGACGTTGTAAAACTAACCCAGGACGCGGCCACTGAGGCCGGTATTGAAACAGCAATTGTTGCAGAGGGGGCGATTGCGCAATCTCTCAGCCTTCCGGCCGAAATCCGCTTTGACGCTGATCGTGTTGCCAATGTCTCGCCCAAGGTCAGCGGCGTAATTGGCAAACTCTATGCGAGCGAAGGGGATCACGTGGCACGCGGCGATACGCTGGCGCTGATCAAGAGCCGTGAACTCGCAGGTCTGAAAGCCGCTTGGCTCACGGCGGAAACGCGCAAAGCTCTGGCCAGTCAGGCGCTGGCCCGCGAGGAAAAACTGTTTGCGGACAAGATCACCTCGGAAGCCGATTTGCAAGCCGCGCGGGCGGAATTTGAAGCTGCGAAAGCCGATAGTGACGCGGCTGAAAATGAGCTCCATGCCGCAGGTGTCAGTCATGCCGCACTGGAGCGCATTTCCACGGCGGCTGACGGCGATAATGCCAATGCCTATCTGACAGCGCCGATTGCCGGAACGGTGGTGCGCCGCACGGTCATGCTGGGCGAAACGGTCTCAGCCGGGGATGCCGGCGCTGATCCGCTGTTCACCCTTGTCGACGATAGTGTCGTCTGGGCGGATATTGCCGTTTACAAACAGGACATCGCCCGCATTCGCGTCGGCGCTCCTGTCGCGCTAAAAACCGACAGCGGTGAAATCCTTGCGCAGTCCACAATTGCCTTTGTCTTGCCGGTCATCAGCGAAACGTCACGCACCGCGACGGCCCGCGTGATCGTTGACAACCCGGATGGCACACTGCGACCTGGTCAGTATGTCACGGCCGATCTCAGTGTTGGCACATCTGAGCAGGTTTTGCGCGTACCGGAAGCAGCCATTCAATTGGTTGAAGACAGACCTTCCGTGTTCGTCCCTGTCGAGGGCGGCTATGCACCGCGCGCAGTGATGACAGGCACCAAATCCGGCGGGTTTGTGGAAATCCGCTCCGGCCTAATGGCGGGTGAGGCAGTCGTGACAGACGGTGCCTTCACCCTCAAAGCTCAACTCGAAAAAGACGCCTTTGGCGATGGCCACGGCCACTAGGACATTTGATATGATAAATTTAATGCACCGTATCGCCGGAGGGCGGCTGCTCGCCGCCATCGCGGCGCTCGCCATGACCCTTGGCGGATTATTCGCGTTCAAGGCGCTACCCGTTGACGCCTTTCCCGATGTGACACCCTCACTCGTTCAGGTCTTCACAGAAACCGAAGGCCTCGCCCCAGAAGAGGTGGAGCGCTACGTGACCTATCCAATCGAGACCGCCATGTCCGGCTTGCCAAAGCTAGACCATATGCGCTCGGTCTCAAACTTTGGACTGTCCGTCGTTAACATCTATTTTGAAGACGGCACGGATGTCTATTTTGCGCGCCAGGTTGTTGGTGAACGCCTCGCCGAAGCGCGCGGCAATATCCCCGATGGCTTTGGTGACCCGCAAATGGGGCCGATTTCAACAGGTCTAGGGATTATTCTCTATTTCCGTCTCGAAGATGAGACCGGCGCGCGCGATCTTGTAGAAATGCGCGAAATCCAGGACTGGATCATCAAATACCAGCTTCAGACTGTGCCCGGCGTCACCGAAGTGCTGTCACTTGGCGGTTATGAAAAGCAGTATCAGGTCAGGCTCGATCCGGACGCGCTATTGGCTTACGACATCCAGATTGGTGATGTGATGACCGCCCTTGAGCGCGGCAACAAGACCGAAGGCGCACAATTTCTCGAAATCGGGGCCGAGCAATATACGGTCCGCGGCGTCGGACTGGCGCGATCGGTTGAAGATCTTGCGGAAATTGTCGTCAATGTCGATGATGGCCGCCCCGTGCGGGTACGCGACCTCGGTGAAATCATTGTCGGCGGCGGGGTACGCCAGGGCCTGGCCACCGCCAATGGCGAAGGTGAAGTGGTCGCGGGACTGGTGCTCAAACTCTATGGCGCCAATACGTCCGATGTGATTGCGCGCGTTCAGACACGCTTTGAGGAAATCAACAAAAACCTGCCGGAAGGCGTCAACGCCGTGCCCTATTATGATCAGGGAACACTGGTCAACAAAGCTGCCGCCACGGTGACAACGGCGCTGTGGCAGGGCGCGCTACTCGTCGCACTGGTCGTTTTCGTCTTTCTGGGCGGCTGGCGTCCAAGCCTGGTTGTTGTCCTTTCTATTCCATTTTCCGTGGGCTTTGCCTTCATCGCGATGCAATGGCTCGGCATCAGTGCCAACCTCATGTCGCTGGGCGGCGTGGCCATTGCCATTGGCATGATGGTGGATGGGGCTATCGTCATCGCAGAAAATGTCGACCGGGGATTCCGGGAAAGCGATCCGTCTGTCGATCAGAGAGATGTTGTGGCGCGCTCGGCTGCGGAAGTCATAGCGCCGCTAATTGCGGCCGTTGCGGTGGTGATCGTCGTCTTTCTGCCGCTTTTCTCGCTGCAAGGCGTGGAAGGTAAAACCTTCCGGCCTCTGGCAGCCTCCGCGGCGCTCGCCATGACGGGGTCATTGTTCTACGCCGCGCTGATTGCGCCATCGCTCGCAAATGGGGTCATGCGTCGGAGCAAAAAGCCGCGTGAGGACCGTCCGGGATGGATTGCCCGCACGGTCAGCCAAGCCGCCGGATTCTTCGTTCGCCAGCGTTTGGCGGCGATTGCTCTGGCCGCCATCCTCCTCGTAGCGGGCGGACTGGCCGGATCGCGCCTCGGGTCTGAATTTACTCCTTCGCTTGAAGAAGGTGATGTTCTACTCCGCGTGACCATGGCACCATCTATCTCTTTGACAGAAGCGGCGGAAACGACCACCCGCGTTGAGAAAAGGCTTCTGACGGCCTTTCCGGAAATCAAGTCTATCGTGACCCGAATCGGTCGCGGTGAGGTCGGGGCCCACGCCGACCCGACCAATAGTGCGGAAGCTTTTGTTGAACTCAATCCGAGGTCGGAGTGGCGCAAAGGCTTGTCGCCGGAGAACTTGCGCACAGCGATATCGGAAAATCTCGAAGGTGTGCCCGGTATTGTCGTCAATATCGGTCAACCTATCGCGATGTCTGTTGATGAGCTTTTGACCGGGACGCGCGCAGAACTTGCCGTGAAAATTTTCGGGCCGGACAGTGATGTCCTGTTGAAAAAGTCACAAGAGCTACAGGCCATCTTGCAACAGGTCGATGGGGCAGCTGAAGTTCAGGCTGACCAGATTACAGGGGCGCCACAACTCGTGGTGCGTGTCGATCGCGCGGCCCTCGGGCGGTATGGTCTCGATGTTGAGGACGCGCTTGACGCCTTGCGGACCTCGGTCGGCGGCGCAGAAGCCGGCGCTCTGTTTGAAGGCGTTCGGCAATTCCCGATCGTCGTGCGGTTTCATGAAGAGAGCCGCGATACAGCCGAAGCCATCCGCCGTTTGGTGCTGGAATCGCCGACCGGCGCACGTGTCACGCTGGAAAGCGTGGCCACTATCGAGACCGTGATTGGTCCGCGCCAGATCACGCGAGAGGATGGCGAGCGCTTTATCACTGTCCAATCCAATGTGCGGGGCCGTGACATCGGGTCTTTTGTAACGGAGGCGCAAGCTCTGACGGACGCCAATCTTGACCTGCCTGCAGGCTACCGCGTTGTCTGGGGCGGTCAGTTTGAATTGCAGCAACAGGCCAATGCTCGGTTCGCAGTTGTGATACCAATCACGCTCGGCATTGTATTGCTGATCCTGCTACTGACATTCGGACGGCTTAAATCGGCAATTCTCATACTGCTGAACATCCCCCTGGCGTTAACCGGAGGCGCGCTCGCACTCTGGATTACAGGCCTGCCTGTCTCGGTTCCCGCGACGGTTGGTTTCATCGCGTTGTTTGGTATCGCACTTGGCAACGGGATGGTCCTGGTGAGCTTCATGGATGATTTCGCCCGCGCCGGGCGGGACCGGGATGCGCTCGCAATCGATGCGGCTGGGATGCGCGCCAGACCCGTTCTGATGACGGCGATGACAACCGCTTTGGGACTTGCGCCCTTGCTGTTTGCGACTGGCGTCGGCGCCGAAGTACAGCGGCCTCTGGCAACTGTCGTCACAGGCGGGCTTGTCTCTTCAACTCTGCTGACGCTGCTCGTGATGCCGGCATTGCATCGGTGGTTCTCGCCAAAACCTGACTCGCATCATTCGCTACTGGAAACACGGCACAACCCCGAAACTGTGCCAGCGGAATAAATCACTCCGCCTTGGCGGTGTAATCCGCCAAGGCGTCACTTTTTTGGAGACGCTTATGTCACCCCCGAAACACTCAAATCATGATCATGACACTGACAGTCATGGTCATGACCATGGCGATGTCATTAGCCGTATAGTGGGCCCGCGCGCGGAAATCATCTTTGCCGGGCTAGCTGGACTTTGCCTGCTGGCAGGCTGGCTCGGACCCAAACTTGGGTTTCTACCGGACCCCATCGGATTTGGCTTCCTGCTCGCGGCTTACTTTTTCGGCGGTTATTTCGTGCTGCGTGAGGCCATGGGTAAAATACTCAAAGGCCAGTTTCAGATCGACTTTCTGATGCTGGTGGCTGCTACGGGCGCCGCCATTCTCGGCGAATGGGCGGAAGGTGCTTTTCTTCTCTTCCTGTTTGCCATTGGCCATGCCCTTGAAAACTATGCCATGGCCCGGGCGCGCAATGCGATTTCGGCTTTGTCGGATCTCACTCCGGATGAGGCGCTTGTCCGTAGGGGTGAGACGACAGAAACCATTGCGATTGACGAGTTAGTTGTCGGCGATGTCGTTGTGGTGCGTTCCAATGAGCGCTTGCCAGCCGACGGATTTGTGGTCAGCGGACAAAGCGCCGTCAATCAGGCGCCCATTACAGGCGAAAGCGCGCCCGTAGACAAAAGACCCGTGGCTGACCGCGAAAAGGCAGCTGCTAATCCTGACGCGCTGAAGGCCGAAAGCCGCGTGTTCGCGGGGTCAATCAATGGGTCCGGCAGTCTTGATATAGAAGTGACCAAATTGTCGGGCGAGACGACGCTGGCCCGCGTTGTCACCATGGTGAGCGAGGCTGAAACACGCCAGTCACCGACCCAGAGTTTTACCAAAAAGTTCGAGCGCATATTTGTGCCGTGCGTCATTGTTCTGGCGGTTGTTACGTCGCTGGCCTTCCTTGTTTTGGACGAGACGGCTTCCGAAAGCTTCTACCGAGCCATGGCTGTATTGGTGGCGGCAAGCCCCTGCGCGCTGGCCATTGCAACCCCAAGCGCCATTCTCTCCGGCGTGGCCCGCGCCGCGCGCGGCGGCGTGTTGATCAAGGGCGGCGCGCCGCTTGAGGCGCTCGGACGGCTCGACGCCATCGCCTTTGACAAAACAGGCACACTGACGGAGGGCGAGCCGCGCCTAGTGGATATTGTGCCTTTCGGCGATGTCGATGAAGACACTTTGCTCAGGGTTAGCGCCGCTGTTGAAACGCTGAGTGATCATCCGCTGGCCGAGGCCGTGGTGCGCGATGCGAAAAGGCGCCTCGGATCAATCCCCGACAGCGCAACCGATTTTACAAGCATAACCGGTCGCGGTGTTTCCGCCATGTATGATGGCCAGATTGTGCATATCGGCAAATCGGCCTTGTTTGATGAGGTGGACGGCAAGCCAGTGCCCGAGGACTTGGCAGAGCGCGTCAATTCGCTGTCGGCCGATGGCCGCACAACGATGATTGTGCGCCATGGTGAGCGCTATCTGGGCGTAATCGGTCTGATGGACACGCCGCGCGAGGCCGCGAAAAGCGTCATAGCGCGGCTGCGCGACATCGGTGTGACCCGCATGATGATGATTTCGGGCGATAATCAGAATGTGGCAGATGCTGTCGCGCGAGACGTTGGGCTGGACGAGGCCTTCGGCGATCTCATGCCCGATGACAAAGTCACCAAGATCAAATCGCTCAAGCAAGGCCGCGGCGTCGCTATGGTTGGGGACGGCGTCAATGATGCGCCTGCCATGGCTAATGCGACTGTCGGTATTGCCATGGGAGCGGCGGGCTCAGACGTTGCGCTTGAGACCGCTGACATTGCCCTCATGGCTGATGATCTTGAAACGCTGCCATTTGCCGTCGGATTGAGCCGGGCGACCAGTCGCATTATCCGGCAAAATCTTTGGGCGAGCCTCGGCATCGTCGCCTTTCTTATTCCCGCGACGCTTTTCGGTCTCGGGATCGGGCCCGCTGTCCTCATTCACGAAGGTTCAACTTTGATCGTCGTGTTCAACGCTTTGCGACTACTTGCGTTCCAGGATCGCGAGCATTGATGAAACTGAAGGTCATCTGGTGCCGAATTCAATCAAACGCCCTGGTGCCGCCAGCGCGGCTCAGTGTTTCTGACTAAAACTGAAAAGTAATCATTCACAAAAGTAGTCTACGTATGTCGATGAATAATTTGCGGAACTTGTTCATTACGGGGACCTTAGCCGCCTCGCTCGCGGGATGCGCGTCGGCCCCAAAAGCTTTCCAACCATTAGATGTCATCGAAGCTGAAGCGGTCCGTGCCGAGTGCGGACTCATCCTACCGGCTTCCAGACTCAAGAGCGGCGGAGACTTCAGGCGACGGGCATATCAGACCTGCAAGAGCGACGTTCTAAGAGAGCTTGCCCGCAATGAGTGAAGACTTCACTCATGCGGCACGCTGATTAAACCCCAGCTGTGCGCCGAGAAGTTCAACCAGATAGCCGCCATCCCGCAGCCCCTCCGCCTTTTTGATAATGTAGCGGATGGCGTCCCGCATGGTGCCGGTTTCATCGCTCCACTCGGCATCGACGGCCGCTTTGCCGTTGAGAACAATGGCGATTTCGCGCCGTGACATGCCAAGCTCAAGACAATCGAGGGCGACCAAACCGTCACGCAGGATTTGCGTGGTTTTGGTCCAGAGCGGCGCCTCGGGCACGCTGCCTTCCTCGATCAGGGCAAGTGCGGCTTTCTGCGCTTTCAGTTTGCGCTCATAGGCTTTGAGATCAGAGATGGTCAGTTTCATCCGAACAGGTTCGAGCCCCAGAATCGAAACGCCGGTGCAGCGCACCTGCACGACGCAGCCCTTGCCGCGGATCAGAAGAAATTCGCGGGCCTGCAAATCGGTAATGTGGGTGATTTGGCAAATTGGAACCGTGCTGTCCCAGATATCACAGCTTTCGCCCGGCGCCCGTGGTGAGCAGTTCACTTCCACCTGATCGGGAAACACATGCTTGTTCCAGACCGCATCGGCTTCAAACCCATTAAGGTCTGGATCGGGCATGAACATAAGGCCCCAGCGGTGAGCGAGGCGCTGCGGGTTGCGGGGCTTCAAGAGACGAATATCGGCGCAAGGCGCTTTCATTTCAGATACATCGTCGTCCGACCGCGCCTCTGCATCGCGTCTGAGGTCGGGATTGCGCCTTGCATATTCCCATGCCCAGCGATCAGGCGACAGGCGCGAAAGGTAATCGTAGCGCGCCAGGACGCCTTCCGAACTCAAGGTAAAAGTCTTCATCATCAGCTCCCTTCACAGGGGAATTCAGCAAGATGAGTGCCAACCTGAAATTGAAGACTGAATTCATACGCGCAGATTACTTAATGCATGAACAGCATCTTACGGGAATAATTTGAGCATCTGATCACTATTCAAACTCTCCTCATGAGGGATTTTTACAGTCGCAACCTGTAGCAATAGTTACAGGTTCGCGTTTGCATTCATCTGCAGCAGGTCGCGGGGCGTTGCTGGATATGGCCCGCAGTCCCACTCCCCGAAAATCGCATGGGCTGTCAGGCTTTGGTCACTCGGAAACGTGAGTGACAGGAGCCTTATGAAATGGACAAGCCCGCGCACCAAAGCGAAACAGAAGACCGTCGCAGCGCAATGCTGCGCACCGCGTTCTGTTCTGTGGTGCGCGAAGCGCTGGAAGCGCCAGATACGATCGAAATCATGGCCAATCCTGATGGATCGGTCTGGATCGAGAAGGCTGGCATCGGCCTCATCATCTCTGAACACACTCTCCCGTCTTCCGACCGCGAGCGCGTCATCCGGCTCGTGGCCTCTGGGGTGGGAGTAGCCGCAAACCGCACCTCCCCGATTATCTCTGCTGAACTCCCCGGCAGCGGCGAGCGGTTTGAAGGGCTTCTCCCACCCGTCTCAACCGCGCCATGTTTCTCCATCCGCAAGCCTGCGACCACACCGTTTGAACTCGGCGACTATGTCACCCAGGGCGCGCTGGCGCCTGCGCTGGCCCAAGCGCTCAAGGACGCGATTGCAACGCATGCGAACATTCTGATCGCCGGCGGCACGTCCTCTGGCAAGACGACATTTACCAATGCCTTGCTGGCAGAGCCCTCACTACATGACGACCGCATCGTCATCCTTGAAGACACGCGGGAGCTGCGCTGCGCCGCACCCAATGTCGTCCAGCTCAGAACCCATCGCGGCAGCACCAGCCTGCAGGACCTTGTCCGCTCGACCCTGCGCCTGCGCCCCGACCGGATCATTATCGGCGAAGTGCGCGGGGCTGAAGCGCTCGACCTGCTCAAAGCCTGGAACACCGGCCATCCCGGCGGGATCACCACGCTGCATGCGAACTCCGCCCACGGCGCGCTAGCGCGGCTTGAACAGCTGACACTGGAAGCCACACCGCGCGCGCCCTTCGACCTCATCGCAGAGGCGATTGACGTCGTCGTGTTCATGAGCCGCGCGGGCGGCCAGCGCCGCGTTGAAGAGGCACTCCGCGTCACCGGCTTTGACGGCGAGGGCTACCAGACCCAGCCGCTCGTCTCCCGCTCTTTGTCCCTCGTCCAACATGGAGAAACACTATGACCCTCTACACCCACCTTCAGACCGTAAACCGAACGGTTCAGGTCGCGGCCTGTATCGGCCTCGGCCTGATGATCGCCGGTCCCGCCCATGCAGCAGGCTCCGGCATGCCCTGGGAAGGTCCGCTCGATCAGATCCTGCAATCTATTGAAGGGCCCGTCGCGCGGATCGTCGCGGTGATCATCATTACGCTGACCGGTCTGACCTTGGCTTTCGGAGAGACCAGCGGCGGGATGCGAAAGCTGATCCAGATTGTGTTCGGTCTTTCGATCGCCTTCGCCGCCACCAGCTTCTTCCTGACTTTCTTCAGCTTTGGCGGCGGAGCGCTGGTCTAGTGGCGGAAGGCTATGAAATCCCCCTCCATCGCTCGCTGACCGAGCCGATCCTGATGG
>CESK01014830.1_pt1 | contig 20552 bp, 24 predicted proteins | sample 531091 | NCBI WGS metagenome assembly CESK01 (sample SAMEA2621271, study PRJEB7988) | marine metagenome | biome: marine biome (ENVO:00000447); feature: surface water layer (ENVO:00002042); material: "saline water (ENVO:00002010), including plankton (ENVO:xxxxxxxx)" | depth 5 m
AATATGGAATGATTTAACAACATTAAATGGTGGTTAATTTGAAAACTGAACTTGTTATAAAAAATATACAAACAGCTTTATCTGAAATAAAGCCAGAGTATAAAACTATGTTAAAGAACATAGATAAAAATATGCCTATGGTACAACAAGCATCAAGTAATTTCTATAAATCACACTCTCAATTTATGGGTGTTACTTTAGATGTTACTGCCATAACACCTATACGTTCAATCAAACATACTTTGGCAGAAGTAGATAAAACTAAGAATGCTTTACAAGAAGCACAGATACGTATGCAAAAAAAGTCTGTAGAATTAAAAATAAAACAACGTGAGTTGTTAGAGTGTAAAGATGACTTGCAAAGGGAAATGTTAGAAATAGAAATATTAGAAATACAAACTCATTCTGTTAATGCTCAAAACTCTGTACAAGGAGCCATACGAAAACTTAACTTTTTTATTAATCAATACAACTCTCTCTTAAAGCATCTAGGTGTGGATGAAATTACAGAAGAGATGTATGAAAGAGAAGAAAATAGATACCATATTATGACAGCTATGAAACAAGCTCTTACAAGTTCCAGACCTAGAGGTGGTGTTATAGATGAAGGTAATATGATTTATATTTTTGATTTAGGGATTAGTGGTGCTCAAGCTCAAGCTGAAGTCTTTGCCTATTTACAAACTGAAAACCAATTAATGAAAGATGGTAAAGCGCCAACACACGAAATGACAATGCGTTGGTTAGAAGCTTGTGCAGATAAATGGGAAAAAGATCCAGAAATATTTGCTAATCGCAGAGGTTTTACATTATTAGATAAACAATCATTAACAAACACAAAAAAATTAGAAAATCAAAAAAAACATTAAATGCCTTTAACAAAGTTACAATTTAGACCCGGTATTAATAAAGAGCTTACTTCTTATTCTAACGAAGGGGGTTGGAATGATTGTGATAAAGTAAGATTTAGAACAGGTTATCCAGAAAAAATAGGTGGTTGGATAAAAAAAGGTGGCAATTCTTTTTTAGGGTCGGCTAGAGCTTTACACACTTGGCAAACTTTAGCGTTAGAACAATTTATCGGTATTGGAACTCATAAAAAATATTATATTGAGCAAGGTGAAGCTTATCATGATATTACCCCTATAAGGTTAACAACTTCTGCAGGTGACGTTACATTTTCAGCCACTAATGGATCTTCTACTATAACTGTTACAGAAGTTAATCATGGAGCTTTTGTTGGAGATTTTGTTACTTTTAGTGGTGCTGTTTCATTAGGTGGTAATATTACAGCTGCTGTTTTAAATCAGGAATACGAAATTCAATCCATAGTAGATACTAGCAATTATACTATTTTAGCTAGAGAAGTTGCAACATTGTCTCAAATAACAGTTGATGGAACTTACACACCTACACAAGTTAACGCTAATTCTTCTGACACAGGTAATGGGGGAGGTTCTACTGTAGGAGCTTATCAAATCAGTGGTGGTCTTGATACTGGAGTTGGAGGTAATGGTTGGGGGGCTGGTACTTGGGGTAGATTATCTTGGGGTAGTGGCGCTAGTTTAACTATTGAGGGTGTGTTAAGATTATGGACACATGATAATTTTGGAGAAGATTTATTAATTAATGTTAGAAATGATGGTATTTATTATTGGGATAGAACGAGTGGTTTAACCTCAAGGGCAGTTAAATTAGACAGTTTAGCTGGTTCTTCTAAGGCACCCACAATAGCAACACAAGTATTAGTATCTGATAGAGATAGACATATTCTTGCTTTTGGTTGTGACCCAGAAAATAATATTGGAACACAAGATCCTTTGGTTATTAGGTTTTCTAGTCAAGAATCTTTAACTGATTGGGAGTCATTAGTTACAAATACTGCAGGTGAATTAAGGCTTGGTTCTGGGTCAGAAATTGTTTGTGCTGTAGAAACAAGACAACAAATATTAGTTTTTACAGACGTTTCTATATATACTATGCAATTTATCGGGCCGCCTTTTACATTCAGTATTAACTTAATTTCAGAAAATATATCTATACGTAGTCCAATGTCTACAATTGCTATTGAAGATACTGTATTTTGGATGGGTATTAATGAGTTTTATATCTTTGCTGGTTCTGTACAAAAGATACCTTGTTCTGTAAAAGATTTTGTATTTAATGATTTTAATAAAGGTCAAGCTCAAAAAGTATTTGCATCATCTAATGGTGGGTATTCAGAAGTATGGTGGTTTTACCCTTCTTCTAGTTCAAATGAAATAGATAGATATGTAGTTTATAACTATGAGCAAAAGATATGGTATGTTGGATCTTTAGCAAGAACAGCTTGGATGGATCGTGGTGTTGGGGATTACCCAATCGCTGCAAGCACAGATGGCTACCTTTATAATCACGAGATTGGTAATGATGATGGAAGTACAAGTCCAGTTACTGCAATCAATGCACATATTGAATCAAGTCAAATGGACATAGGTGATGGAAATCAATTTAGCTTTATTACAAGAATAATACCTGATTTAACATTTAGAGATTCTGTTGACAATTCTACTGCTACTTTGACATTAAAGACTAGAAATGCACCGGGAGGTAACTATTTAAATACAGAGTCATCTTCTGTAGTTAAATCAGCTACTGTTCCTGTAGAACAATTTACAGAGGATGCTAGAGTAAGGCTTAGAGGGAGAAGTTTTGCTTTAAGAGTAGAGTCATCTACAGTTGGAGTTACTTGGCGTTTAGGATCTCCAAGAATAGATATTAGACCAGATGGAAGAAGATAATGTCTAGAAATTTAGTATTACCATTTTTTCCCATACCACCAAGTCAATATGAACAACAGTATTTTTCAACTTTAATTCGTAATTTTGCTGTTTACTTAGATCAAATACAAAATCCGGGTGAGGGTAGGGCATCTACTTTTGTAATGACTAATTTACAAAAAAATGATCAAGGGTTAGAAGTTGGTGGTTTATTTAATCATGGAGGGTTTGTAAAAATAGTTGAAGCACATAGTCCTCATGTAGCAACAAATGTAGGAACAACTGCTGTAGGAACTGTAACTGTAACGACTACATAAATAAATTAATACGAACAATTGTTCGGACTAGTAAAATAAGTTTTTATCTGATATATTTATATGTTAGAGTATATTAAGGAACAAATATGATGAACATGGCTGATATGGGTAGATTTGGCGATAACAACGTAGCTCACGTACAAACAGGTGAGATGGTTGTGCCTAGAAGTGTTCTTGATAATAACCCTGCACTTAAAGTAGGCATACAAAAAGCAATTGCTATAGGGGGTAATGATCCTAGAAGATATACTGTGGGTACTCCACGAAACAGTATTAATCCTATGACAGGACAACCAGAGTTTTTTGATTTAAAAAAATTAGTACCTGGTTTAGTTACACTTCTTTTTCCGGGTATTGGTTCTGCGATAGGAGGTGCCTTAGGTTTAACTGGAACAGTTGGTAATGTTGTAGGTAGTGCTATAACTGGTGCTTTGACCAGTGGATTAACTGGAGGAAGTCCTCTTCATGGTGCTATAACTGGTGGATTAGGTAAAGCTTTTCTTCCTGATTTTCCTAGTGGTGAGACTGGAAAGGATGTTGTTGGAAAAACTGTGACAGCTGCCGCTCAGGAAGGTCTTGGTAAAGTTGCTGAAGTTTATCCAATGGCTCAATTAGCAAATATTGTTGGATTGCCTTTGGATAGTAAATTTGGTCAACTTTTGAATACAAGGGCTGGTGATGCTATTTCTATGGGTATACTGGCTCAATTATTATCTAGTGGTGATAAAGATGAAGATTTAAAAATTGACCCTAAAAAATTTGGATCTGCAAAAGATTTTAAATCTAGACCACTAGTAGATTATAGTGTATCTGCATTAAAACCATTAGGAGCTAACAGAGGTGGAACAATCTTCCCAAGAAGAGATGGTGCCATCATGCCTTATGAAGGTGGTGGTCAAGTTGATGATGTCCCCGCTATGTTAACAGCGGGTGAGTTTGTATTAACGAAAGATGCAGTAAAAGGTCTAGGTGGTGGCAATCAAAATGTAGGCATACAACGTGCCTACGATATGATGGGTAATCTTGAGAGGATGGCATAATGTCAACAGTAGAAACAATAACAAGAAAAGCACCTTATATAGAGGATATGGAAAAAGGAGTCTTGGACTCTTTATTTGACTCTCAATATGATGATGATGGTTCTTTCATTGGATTTGGGGATCAAGGATTACTTTCTGGTGAATACGCTGATCCTACAAGCGACAAATATTTATTTAAAGTACCAGATCAAAAAATTGCAGGCATTGATCCAATGCAACAAAAGGTTTTTGATACTCTTGGTTCTCAAGAGTATATGGATAGGTTTAAACCTTATTTTGAAGCAGGTGGTCAATATGGTCAAGCGGGTGCTGAATCTTTAAAAAGTGGATTAGGTTATTTAGGGGCAGCCCAAGATATATACGATCAAACTGGTAATTATTTTGATCAGGGAGCACAATTTTTACAACAAGGTGTAGGGTCTTATGACCCAGCTACTCAAGTAGATGCGTTTATGAATCCTTATCAAGAAAAAGTCGTAGATGCTGCTATGGAAAGATTAGATGAACAGGATTTACAAGAACAAAATAAAGCACAAGCAGGTGCTATTGCGTCTGGAGCTTTTGGTGGTAGTCGATCTAGATTAAATCAAGGTGAATTACAGGATAGACAAGCTGAAAGAAGAGGTGACGTTTTGAATAAGCTTTTATCTCAAGGTTATCAAAGTGCATTAGGATCCTCTATGAAGGCTTTTGAAGAAGGTAAAAGAAGAAACTTAGAAGGTGGAAGATTAGCTGGTGGATTAGGTCAAGGTCTTGGTGGCATAGCTTCAGGCGTAGGTGGACTTGGTGGTGTTGCTAGTGGTATTGGATCAAACTTTGGTGGTCTAGGTGGTATGATGGGTGGATTAGGTAGAGGATATGGTGGAATGACAGCTGCTGATATGAATGCTATGTACTCTGCGGGTACAAGTAGACAAGGTTATAATCAAGCTATATTAGATGCTGATAGAGCCAATCAAATGAACCCACTCAAGAGTGCTTTAATGCCTTTATCTATAGGACAGCAATTTGTAAAAGGAACTCCATCAGCAGGTAATGTTCAACAATACGTACAAGGTTATCAACCAAGTCCTAATCCATTCTTACAAGGAGTAGGAACTTCCCTAGCTCTTGGTGGTTATGGACAAGCACAATAAGGTTTAAATATGGCTGAAAAAGATAATATATATGGTGGTTTTGGAGATATATATGGTGGTATAGGTAAAGTCCTTCCATTTTTAATAGATACTTTGCCTAAATATGGTGTTGCATCAGGTACAAATATACTGGGTGGAGGAACTGATGTATTAGGTATTTTGGCTGAAAATATAGGTCAAGATAATCTTGCAAGATTATTAAGATCTAATGCTCAAGATCTTTATAATTTAGGAGGAGAGTTTTTACGTGGTGATAACATATTTGAAACAGCAGAAAGATTAGATAGAGAAAAAAGGTTAAATACATTTGAAAGAAGTTTGGCTGAAAGCAAATTAGTTGATCCTGATAGGATGATGTCTTTTGAACCACCAGATCCAGAATCTGATTTAGGTAAAAGACTAAGTGAGATTGATAGTTTGCTTAGTTCAGCTTCTCCTAGAGTACCTCCAGAAGGTAGACCACCAACACCCACCGAAGAAAAAGCATCAGCAGAAGAATCTTTGTTAAAAGAAGCACAACAATCTGCACAAGCAGAAGAACAATTGTTCGGAAAAGAAAAAGAAGATTTTAGAGCAAAAGAAGCAGCACGTTTGCAAGGAACTCCACCAACTCCAGAAAATAAAGAACAAATAGAAGAAGATGCTTTTAAAATGATAATGGAGGAAAATTTAAGATTAGCAGGTAAAGGTGCTAAAGACACTAAAGGGGGATCAGGAGCAAGAGATTTAGATTTTTATAAAAAAGAATTTGCAAAGGCTACAGGTGTAGATATATCAGGTAAACCTGATAAAAGTAATTTTCTTATGGCTCTAGGTCTTGGTCTAATGCAAAACAGAGCGGGCAAAGGGTTTAATGTAGGTAAGATACTAGGTGCAGTAGGGGAATCTGCAGAGAAGGCTATGCCAAAGCTTATAGCAGCACAGAAAGAAGCAAAGGCTAATATGGTAGCTGCAGGTAAGTATGCTATGCAAGCTCAAGCAAAAGATAGAGCCACAGCAGCATCAGCGGCTAAAAATTTAAACAAAAAGAAAGATTTCTTTGTAGTTCCTACAGGTGGTAAACGTGGTTTAACTGTTAATGATTATTTAAAAAATGCTGATAACGCAAGATTAATGACATTTACAAATGCTGAATTAGCACAATTAGAGAATGATCCACAATTCAACAATAACTATGCTCTATTACCCTCTGAAAATTATTACGACATTTTAAAAGAGTCTATATCTACAGATGAAGGTAAGGATAAATATAGAGAAACACCTACTAAGGTTAAATTATTTAAAAATGCAGAAGATGGAAGTATGTTTGAAGTAAATGTTGCAATGATAAATCCAAATAATCCAGATATGACAGGTAAAAATCCAGTATTATTACAGAACGCTGATGAAGTATATGGAGCTTTTGCTAGAATGTATAAAGATAATCAAAAAATGAAAGATAAATTTGTTGAATTAGGTATTTTGACTCAAGACAATAGAAATGTATTTACTTATTCACTCGATAAAATTAATAGTTTGGGTGCTGCATTTGGAATAAAATTTGATGAAGAAGAGACAGAATCTGATAAAATAATTCGTATATTAGAAAATTTAGCTATGAAAAAAGCTCCAGATATTTTAGGCGAATCAGGCAAAACAATATCTGACGCTGATAGAGAGAGAGTAGAAAGAATCGTAGGACAATTAAAAGCATTCGGAGATATAAGAACACAGAGGGCTAGAATACAAGATTTATTTAATGATATTGTGCTTGGAGCAGAGAGTGACATCATTGAGGGAATAACTAACTTAGATAGATATGCTAATAGAAATGTTGCTAAAACATTATTTGGAACAGATTCTGGTGATTTAGTAGGAAGCGATAAAGAAGATCTTTTAAGACTTCAAAAGAAATTTGGTTTAATTTAATGAATGATAAACAAAAATTACAATTATTAAGACAATTAGAATCTGGTAATTTAAATGAAAGAACTCAATTAGAAATTCTTAGAACTTTAGAAAAAGATCCAGATGATGCTAGTGACTTATTAACATCTTTAGCATTTAAAGATCTTGGATCTGGTAAATCATTGTCAGATTTAGTATCTGAAAAAGAATCAAAAGACCAAGATGCTGACTTTGATTACGAAACAGGTGCTGGTAGTGGACTTAGAGCTATGTTGTCTTTTGGAGAAACACAAGGCGATAAGGAAGCTATATTAACAAAGCTTGTAGGTAAAGAAGGATTTACTACCGATAGTAAAGGTAGATTAGCTTTGACAGAAGAAGGTCAAAGAAAAAGAGGAATGGATCCTATAGGTAAAAATTTAGTTATAGAGGATAAAGGGTTTTCTTTTGGTGACATAGCAGATTTAACTGGTATTCTACCTGAAGTTGTATTGGGTACGGCAGGTGCTATCGCTGGTGGAACAGCAGGTTCATTCATACCGGGTGCTGGTACAGCTTTAGGAGCAGCAGCTGGTGGTGGAGGAGGTGCTGCTTTAGGTCAGGCTATTGAAGAAGGTATAGAATCTTTACTTGGTATACAAACACAAACAGGAAAAGAGGTAGCTAAAGATGTTGCTATAGAAGGAGCTTTAGGTGCTGGTGGTAGTTTAATAGGTGATTTTATTTTTGGCATAGGTAAAAAAGCAGTAGGACTTGGAGGTAGAGCTATTGGTGCAGTAAGAAGTCCTCAAACTACAAAAGTTTCGTCAGAACAATTAGATTTAGTTGAAGATATACTTAAAAAGAAAGGTAAGCCAAGTTTAAAATCAATTGGTGCTCCTAGAGCTTTAGACTATCAACAAAAATTTAATGAAAACGCATCAAACACTATGGATAGAATTGAAGCAAATTTATTATTTGCAAAAAATGAAAAAGATAGATTATTAAAAGAAATAGGAGGAACTAGAGATGATGCTGGTAATTTAGTTTTTGATGCTACTATTAAAAATGTTAATAAGTTAAATCAAGCTGAAAAACAAGCTCAAAAGGAATATTTAAAATCTATTGATGAAAGTATAGATTTATTAGAAAAAGCAACAAAAGCTGACATAGATATTAGTGATGAAGCTCTTACTTCTATAACAAAAGCTTTTAATGCGTTTAGTAAAAACTCTAGTGACCAATTTGATCTAATAGATAATACTTTAAAAGCTGCAGGTCAGGGTATTAAAGTAAATGGTAAAGATTTATTAGACATTGGAGGTGTAAAGGCATTTGACGTTAGCTCTTTAAGAAAAACAGTAGATGAATTTTTAGATACTACAGGTTCTTTTTACAAATCAGAATTATCTCAAGGTGTTAAACAATTACAAACACTATTAAAAAATCAAAACAATGCTGCATCATTTTCTCAATTAGCTAGAGCAAGAAAAAATTTCAATGATGTACTTTTATTTGGGCCGGTTGGATCACAAGAGTTAAAAACATTAAAGTTTGCTATAGATGATATTATTGAAAGTTCTGAAATTGCATTTGCACCTGGATTTAAAGCTAATACAAAGTTGCAATCTTCATTACAAACAGCAGCAAATCAAAGAAGAGTAGCAATAAAAAATTACCGAGATGGTATGAAAAGATTTGATGCTTTAGAAAAACATAATGCAGTAAGAAATGTAAGAGCTGCATCTACGACAGAAGGAAAAGAATTTTATGTTGATAGATTTTATGAAAAAATAATTGTACCGGGGTCACCTGCTAAACTTAATGCTGTTTTAAGAGCAACAGATAATCCTGAAGAATTACGTGAAATGTTGGCTAGAAAGTATTTAGATAATGCAATATCAAAGTCAAAAGGTAATTATGATGATATTAATATGTTTAATGGAGGTGTTTTTGCTACAGAAATAAACAAATTAGGTACAACTGGTAATGTTTTATTTGGTAATGATAAGTGGAATCAAGTACAAACTTTAGCTAAATCTTTGGGTAGGAATGCTCACAAAAATCTAGATGAAGATGTTATAGGTCAAGTAATTACAGACAGACCAATAGGTAATATTGTTGGAAAATTACTTAAATTAGAAAAAGCTAGTATAGAATCTAATAAGTTTTTAAGATCAAAAGTTATTAAAGGTATTTCAGAGGGAAATGTTGATCCATCTGATGTTATAAAACATTTAGCTAGACCATCAACTGAAGTAGCTGACATAAAAAGAATTAAAGAATTTTTTGGTGAAAATTCTGTTGAATTTGACCAAATAAGAAAATCAACAATTGAAGATATACTTAGCACAGTTGATGATAGTATTTTTGATAGTGAAAATGCCAGTAAAATTCTTTTGAGCACTTTAAACAAATATAAAAAAGGTCATTTGCAGGAATTATTAGGTAAAGAACGTGCAGATGCTTTATTCAAACTTGGTAAACAAATACAATTATTAGGTGATGTTTCTAAGGAAGGAGCTATAGTTGCAGCTAATATAACTGCTAATCCTATTACTAAATGGAAGGATCTTTTAAGAGCTAAACTTATTTCAGGTGTTTTATCAAACGATCAATTAGTTGATAAATATATTAAAATACAAAAGAACAATCTAAAACAAAATGCAGATGCTATTGATGCTGTATTACCTACAACTGAAGAAGCAACAGCTCAAATTGCTAGTAAGAGTCCAAGTATAATTAGGAAAGCTACAGAGCAAGTTATACCTAGATTAGGAGCTGGCACAGATTTAGGAACAGATGTTGATATTGATGTTCCAAGACCAGATCCTACTTCTGACATGAGTTTAATGGATATGTTTGATTTAATACAATCACCACCACCTGTAGCACCCACACAAACAGAGCCATTAGGATTGATTGAAAGAATTAGAAAAAAAGCTCAAGAAGATTCATTGAGAGATAGAGCATCTAGAGATCCATCTGTAGCTAATACTTTGTTGGGTGGGTTAGGTAGTGCAGGTCTATTATAAAGAGCCAACTCCTTTAGAAGTTAGTTCGTTTTTAGTTTCCTGTTCGTCTTTAAATATTTTCTTAAAGTGATCGTCTACAAATTTAGTCATTTGTTTTCCCATACCCCTATGTTCTTCCTGACAAATTTTTGACAATTTATTATAAGTATCTAAAGGTACAGCTATACTTCTGTATTTACTTGTATCTGGCATTAGTGTATCCTTCCCATAAATGAAATCAAAACTACCATATAATACCAAGTTCTTTTCGTCAAGGTCTAAATATGGATCTAAGAAAACAATTGTTGATAACATTAAGTTCGATTCTAAATGGGAAGCAGAACGATATGGTCAACTAAAAGCTATGGAAAGAGCTATGTTCATAAGAGATTTAGAATTACAAGTTCCATATGATATTGTTGTTAATGACGTAAAAATATGTAGATACGTTGCAGACTTTAGATATAAAAAAGAATCAAACCATACTATAACTAATGATGAATATTATGTAGAAGTAGTTGAAGATGCAAAAGGCTTTGAAACTCCTGAATTTAAACTAAAAAAGAAGCTTATGAAGGCTGTATTTAATATAGATATTTATCTTAGCAAAAAAAAATAATATTTTTCTCTTGACATATATACCATTTAGTACCATATTGTTTGGTATTAGCTTAATTAATTTAACTCAAGGGGCAATCATGTCATATTATAGTTCATACTCAAAGAGTTTCTTTTGTGATGATTCGCAACAGGAATCAAAGTCTCTTTCTGATTTATTTAAAGAAAGAGAAGAGCTTAAAGTAAAAATGGATCAGATTAAGTTTCACTTGAAGGGTCTTAATGACTATCTTGTAAGTGTTGTTTATGATGATGCAAAACAAAATCTTTTCAATGAAGGGAAAGATTATGGAACAACAAGTGTTACAAAAGATAATTGTAAAACTAAAGTTGTTCTTAAAAAAAGAGTCACTTGGGATACTGATGAATTAGATCGTATCTCAAATGAAATAAGAGATGATCTTGCAAGTCATTACATTAAAAAAACTTTAACGATTGCAGAAAGTCGTTTTAAAGAAGCACCACCCGAATTGCAAGATGTGTTCAGAAGAGCAAGAACTGTTGAAACAAGTGGTGTTATTATAGATAGGGAGGAGTAATTATGGGGTTACAAATAGTTTCTGCTGAAGAAAGAATGTCTGAAAAAAGAGGGCATAAAATTGTAATCATGGGTAAAAGTGGTGTGGGTAAAACCACACTTGCTCGAACCTTAGATTCAGAAAAAACATTGTTTATGGACTTGGAAGCAGGGGATGCAGCTATTGAAGGTTGGCCTATTGATGTTATCAGACCTAGAACATGGGTAGAATGTAGGGATTTTGCCTGTTATCTAGGGGGTGCCAATCCTTCATTAGCTGAAGATCATGCCTATAGCCAAGCACATTATGATCATGTTGTTCAGCAATTTGGTAAACCAAATGGTATATTAACAAAGTACGATACGATTTTTGTCGATAGTATTACAGTGGCTGGTCGATTGTGCTTTCAACATTGTATTCAGCAACCTGAATGTAAATCAGAAAGATCAGGTAAGCTTGATACCAGAGCTGCTTATGGAATGCACGGAAGGGAGATGATGAGTTGGTTGACTCATCTTCAGCACATAAGAGATAAGAATGTAATCTTTGTAGGTATTCTGGATGAGAGAATAGATGATTATTCCAGAACTATTTACGAGTTGCAAATCGAGGGGTCTAAAACAGGCAGAGAATTACCGGGCATAGTAGATGAAGTTATTACTATGGCTATTATGACAGGTAATGAAAAGACCTATCGGGCGTTTGTTTGTCAAACACTAAATGAGTGGGGATACCCAGCCAAGGATAGATCAGGTAGATTGGATTTACTTGAACAACCACATTTGGGTAACTTACTTAAAAAATTAAATGGTGGATCTGTACAAGAAAGAAAGTTAGATTTTGTAGATCCTAAATCAGAAGTTAAGAAAGAAGAGGTTAACAATGCTTAATTTAAATGATGTAAAAGATGATGGTAGAAGAGAATTTGAATTAATTCCTGATAATACTGTCTGTCGTGTAATTTTAAAACTTCAAGGTGGTCATCTTGAATTACCACAGTTCGGTAAAGGTCAATGGTTTAAATCAAGTGCTAGTACAAAAGCAAAATGGCTTGAAATAGAATATACTATCATTGGTGGTCAATATGACAGACAAAAGTTTTGGGATAAGATTTTTGTTGATGGTGATAAAATGAGTGAAAGGAATGTTCCTTATGCTCAAGAGATTGGTATGAGAACAATTAAAGGTATTGTTGATAGTGCTAATGATCTTAAACCATCTGATATGGATGATAGTGCTATGGCAAAAAGAAATCTATCAGGTGTTGAAGATTTGAATGGATTAGAGTTTTGTGCCAAAGTAGGAATACAAGAGGGAACAAATGGATATGCAGATAAAAATGTATTGAAATACCCAATTACTTTTGAAAGTAAGGATTTTATAGCTCGTGGTGCTATCGCTGGTGGAAGTGTGTCTGCACCAAGTCAGCCACAAAATAACACACAGGCAAGTGTGTCGGCTCCAAGTCCTATGCAAGGTAATAATGTTCCTGATTGGGCGAAATAGCAAGGGCAAGGACACCTTTGATCCTGCTAAGCCACCGAGAGGAGGGGTGGTGCCCTAAACCTCCTCACCAGAATAAAGAGGTTACAAATGATGTTAAGACCATATCAAGAGGTAGCTGTATCATCAGCATCTCAAGCATTAGACAAGTATAAGAATACTATTGTCGTTGCACCTACAGGTTCTGGCAAAACAATTATGTTGTCAGCTTTAGTAGGAGAGAGATTTAAAAATAATAAAAATGTTTTAATACTGCAACATAGAGATGAATTAGTTGCACAGAATAATACTAAATTTCTTAGAGTTAATCCTAAGATTAAAACGTCTATTGTAGATGGCACTGTCAAAGATTGGAATGGTAATGTCATCTTTTCAATGGTGCAAACACTATCTAGGGATAACAATCTTAACAAATTACATCCTATAGATATGTTGGTAATTGATGAAAGTCATCATGCAGTTGCAAGAACGTATCGTAAAGTTATAGAAAAAGTTAGATTAGATAATCCTGAATCAGAGATTGTAGGGTTTACTGCTACACCTAATCGTGGTGATAAAAAGGGTTTGAGAGATATATTTGATAATTGTTGTCATCAGATAGAGGTAGCAACACTTATTCGTGAAGGGTTTTTGGTTCCTGTAAAAGCCTTTGTAATTGATGTAGGTGTTCAGCAAGAGCTATCTGACGTAAGAATAACAGTTGATGACTTTGATATGGCTCAAGTAGAGAGCATTATGAATAAGAAAGTTATTAATGAAAAGGTTGTAGAAGAATGGATGGATAAAGCAAAAGATAGAAAGACAGTTGTTTTTTGCTCTACAATCGTTCATGCACAAGATGTTTTGCATGAGTTTGTAACAAGGGGCATAAAAGCCAATATGGTTACATCAGAAACTTCAAAAGAAGATCGTAAGGATATTCTACATGAACTAGAATTTGGAGATATACAGGTTGTTGTTAATGTGGCTGTATTGACAGAGGGTTTTGATGCTCCACCTGTGTCCTGTATCGTTCTCACAAGACCATGTTCATATAAATCTACAATGGTGCAAATGATCGGTAGAGGTCTTAGAACAATAGATCCAGAAATCTATCCAAACATCATCAAGAAAGATTGTGTAGTTTTAGATTTTGGAACAAGCATACTTATACATGGTTCTGTAGACGAAACCATTAATTTAGATGGCAAGGAGAAGAATGGAGATAGTGAAGCTCTTACTAAGAACTGCCCTAAATGTCATTCTGTTTTACCTTTAAATACAAAAGAATGCCCTATGTGTGGTCATGTATTTAACGCTGAAAAAAGTGATGAATCTCTATCTTATTTTGAGATGACAGAAATAGATATTATGCAGAACTCACCTTTTCGTTGGGTTGATATGGTAGGTAATGGTAATATGATGATGGCATCTGGATTTGAGGGGTTTGGTTTGATTGCTACTATGGGCGATACATCTATGGCAATAGTTAAGAAAAGAAATGATAGATTAAGAACTGTGGCTATAGGAACTAAGAAGCAAAGTATGGCATCTGCTGATGATTTTCTACGTCAGATAGAAACATCAAGTGCAGCTAACAAATCAAAAAGATGGCTGAATCATGGGTTATCTGAAAAGCAAATCAATCAACTTAATAAATATGGCATGGATGTAAATTTCTTTGATCTATCTTGGAATAAATATAAGGGAACTTGTTGGCTAAATTATTTGTGGAATAAATCTGACATAGATAATATGGTTAAAGTAAATGGGATCTAATATGACAAAGCGAGAAGATATTTTAAAGGAAGCCGAACAACTTGTTAATGGTGAAAGGGCGAAAGATTATGGTGATGCTTATGTCAATCATAAGAGAATAGCTGATATGTGGTCTGTTATATTTGAAAAGGAAGTAACAGTTAGGCAAGTTATTCTTTGCATGATAGCAGTAAAAATGTCTAGATTAATGCACGAAACCAAAAAAGATTCATGGGTTGACATCTGTGGATATTCAGCAATCGCAGGAGAAATACATGAAAAATAATGTAAAGGTTGATATGATTATCGGATTATACAATCCTTATGAACAGAAAAAAGATGAATCGATTAAGGAACATCAATTAAAATCTAATTGCACTATGTCAAAGGTAGATAAAGATAATCTTAATAAATATGTTGATGACGTTATTAAAAAGTTTGAAACAAAAATGGGTGGGGTTTGCGTTTATGGTCATGCAAATGTCTATATTAACAAAGATCTTAAAATGGAGGTTACAATCTTGCATGAATCTGTGCAAGATCCAGATAGAGAGGTTACATATCATTAATGGAAAAAGTAGAGTATATAGAAGAAGGCGGCCCAACTTTAAATGCTATAAAAAGTTTTGCTTCAGCCTGTAAGAATATTGGTTGGGAAAAACAATTAAAAGACCTAACTGCTGTTGAAGTCATGGCTTTAATTTACACTGTTCAAGAATCTGGTAATATAAAGTTTGGGGCAAATGTCGAGCAAATTAAGGAGTTAGAAGAAATATATGAAAGTTGGACAGGTCGTAAATCTCCATCAGCAGGGATACCTTTCTAAGGAGATTAATCAAATAGGATTAGCAGTAGATAAAGCTATTGTTAACGCTAATAAACAAAAGAAAAGAAGAGATTATTTAGGTGGATCTTCTTTAGGTGAAGAGTGTGCAAGAAAAATACAATACAGGTTTATGGGAGTAGACATAGATGAAGAAAGAGATTTTTCAGCACAAACACTTAGGATCTTTCAGTTTGGTCATTCAATAGAGGATCAAATGGCAGATTGGTTAAGACAAAGTGGATTTGATTTAAGAACGGAGGATAAAAATGGCGAACAATTTGGATTTTCGATAGCTGATGGTAAAATCAGAGGGCACATTGATGGTGTCATATGTGGTAGTTCGGGTTCTGTTGATCTTGAATATCCTATGTTATGGGAGTGTAAGAGTGCAAATGAGAAGAAATTCAGGGAGTTTTGCAGAAATGGAATGGCTAAAACAAATGCTACATATGCAGCTCAAGTGGCTGTCTATCAAGCTTATATGGAGCTAACAGAGAACCCAGCTCTATTTACAGTGGTAAACAAAAATACAAGTGAGATATACTATGAGCTTGTAAAGTTCGATAAACACTTAGCTCAAAAAATGAGTGATCGGGCAGCTGATATTATTATGTCAGTACAATCTTCTAGTATGTTACCAAGAATAGCACACAATAGGGATTACATGACTTGTAAATGGTGTGAATATCAAAACACTTGTTGGCAATAAAAAAGGGTGACAACACAGGCAAGAGTTATCACCCCAATGAAGTAAAAAAGGTTATAAGGTACAATATAATGCGTGTTCTATCATTTGACAAGACTAAATATAGTGTTACACCTACAGAATTAGTCAATAAAATTAGTGAAAGCGTTCCTGTTTCAGTACAGGTAGATGTTTTAAAACAAACTTATCCGAATGGTAAAATAAGAGGTACCCAATTTATGTTGGGTTCACTTCGGGGTGAAGAGGGAAGTTCATTAAAAATAGACATAACACCCGGCCCACACTTCATGCAAGGCACAGACTTTAATGGAGGTGAAGGTGTAGGTGGTATTGTAAAGATTATGATGGAAGGTCGGGGTATGACTCTACCAGAGGTTAAAGATTACTTCTCTCAATATCTAGGGGAGGATAAGGTAATTGTTCGGGATTCGGAGAAGTATACACCAACAAATCCATTTAATCAGGCACTTACACAGCGATACGACATTAATACACCCCATGATGGTGAGCATACTTATTTATCTGCTGATGGCGAAACTATAGCAATTGTTCGGAGATATAATGTTCGTGATGCCAATGGTGACATCATAACAGATACACATGGGAAGCCTAAAAAGGAGTTTAGGCAGTATGTACCTAACAATCCGACACCAAAAATGCCAGAGATTAGACCTTTATATAACATACCGAACATTATTTCATCTGATCGTATTATATGGGTAGAAGGTGAAAAGTGTGCAGATGCTCTTAACCAAATGGGATTTACTGCTACTTGTCATATGGGTGGAGCGGGGATGTTATCCAGAAATTCTGCTCCTAACTACGATTTTTCGCCTCTCAACGGCAAAGAAGTTATTATATGGCCTGACCATGACAAATCGGGCAAGAGGGTTGCAGAGCTTGTACAGCAGTTGTCTTTGCAAGCTAACGCTAAATCAGTAACTATGCTAACACCACCAATCGGGAAACCTGAGAAGTGGGATGCTTTTGATGCTATATTAGAAAACTTTAATGTTCGAGAGTTCTTAAATGATGCTTCACATAAGGCACAGAAGTCTGTCAATTTACTGGATGATTCTCTATTAGTATCTCGTTTTGACCATAATGCACCCGAACAAAAGTTCTTGATTGGTAACATCATGCCTCTGGGAGTGCCTGCTTTATTCGCAGCTGCGGGTGATTCTGGTAAGGGTATGATGACATTAGATTTAGCTATGAAGATAGCTTCGGGGAAACCATTGCAAACATCTTTCGGTGGTGTTGTTAATGAGTTCGGTAATACTGTAATCTTTACAGCAGAGGATGATGAAGCTGAAATACACAGAAGGGTAACTAGGCTTGATCCTTCGGGTGATAGGTTTAATTATGAGCATGATATGAAGATCGTACCTTTGCCTAATTATGGTGGGGTGTTTCCTATTATGCAACAAGGTTCGGACAAGAGCTATCACAGTGGGGAGGAGTTCGATAAGTATTACGAACAATTATTGCAGATTAAAAACCTGAAGCTTATTATATTTGATCCATTAGCTTCGTTTGTTCATGCTGATGTTAATGCAGATCCAGCAGCAGGGGCTGCTCTGATGAGTTTAATGGCTAAAGTTGCTTCGGAAACAGGTGCCACAGTCCTGTTGTGTCATCATATGGCTAAAGTTAAGGACACAGAGCCACCAAAAACACCAGAAGAAGCAAGAAATCTTATTCGGGGTACGTCAGCGTTGGTTGATGGTGTTCGTTTTGCCTATGCAGTATGGGGTGTAAGTCCTAAAGTCGGTAAGAAAATGGCAGACATTATGAACATAGAATACCATAGAAATAGGTTCTTTGATGGTGCAGTTGTGAAGTCCAATGGCCCAGCTGATCGGGGTATAAAGCACTTCATTCGGGATATGTTTACAGGATTACTGGAGGATAAATCCGAACAATTATCGTCAATACATTCGGGTTCTGAAATGGATATGCGTGTAGATAGGCTATACGATTGGATTCGTGAATGTGAGGAGGAAGGCAGAGCTTTGACACAAATGGGCGATACAAACTCTATAATTGTTCGGCTTGAAGAACCAGATGCTCCCGAAGTATTGCGTAATCTGGAGCAATCTACTCTTAATACTTACTGTCAGCATCTGCAAAGAAGTGGCAGAATTGCCAAATATAATCTATCTGGACAAGGCAGAAGGGTTTGGTTGGGTGTTGAAGATGGTTCATTAAGTAGAGGTGAGTACATACCCACAACTGCAAGAGATAATGTCAATTAAGTATTGATTATATCTTTTTTTGTGTTATTATGTAATGATTACACATTAGCGAACAGGAGGTAATATGACTAATCAAGTTATTATGTATAGTTTATTAACAGTTATGCACTTTACTACACCAGAAGAGTGTCAGATGTGGTCTGATAAAATAAGAGGTGAAGGGTTTGAATGTTTTAAAAGCTATTATCAAAAAGAATGGTATATTGATGAAGATGAATTACCATTAAAAAGACCTGATATTATTAATGAAGTGGAGGTTAGTAATGAGTAGAAATTACATTATGGAAAATTTAAGGGCTTATTATCCAAAAAAATCACTTGAATTTTTGGATCGATTAACGACACCCATTTATAATGGCAGATATAAAGAATTATTTAAATATATCTGTGAAGAGAATAAAAAAAATTATGATGGGTATGAACATCTAATGGGTGATCTGTCCAAGCTAAATGAAAATTACTATGTTTCTAATAAAAGTTTAGAAGAAGAATTTAAATTAAAACCCATATCAAAGCCAAATTTTTTTGGTTGGAAATACAAAAGGAACAAATAAATGATCTCAAAACTTACTAACATAGTCGTTAAGGCATCTGAATTTAAAGATGAATTAAAGAAAAAGAAAGATGATGAAACTGTTATCTACACAGTTCATTGGGATTTAGACCACAAGCCTAGCTTAGATGAAGCACAAGATATAGTCGGGGGTTATGTGCAAATGGTTCATTCTCCTAAACTTTATGATAAAGGTGAGGAAATTAAGCAGATAATCGTTAATGAAGAGGGTTTGATCTATGGGTTCAAAGGCAACACAATCGCAAGTGCTATGGCTAATATGCCTTTAGTCGGTAATGCTTTGATCCTAGAGGGAGAACATATGTGGGATTAAAGGTCTTACCCATAAAATCTAAAGAAACCTATAATTGGTTATTAGAAAAACATTATGCCAAGCGTATCCCAAATATAACAGATGCGTTTGGCTTATTTTTTAACTCAACACTTATCGGGGTTGTTACTTATGGGATTCCACCATCTCATAGCCTTTGTATCGGGGTTTGTGGAGAAGAACATAAAGATAAGGTTATAGAGTTAAATCGTTTGTGCTTACAAGACAATCACAGGAATCAATCATCTTATCTTATATCACAATCATTAAAGCTACTAGAAAAGCCTAAGATCGTTGTTTCGTATGCTGATACAAGTAAAGGTCATATAGGCTACGTTTATCAAGCTACAAACTTTATTTACACAGGTATGAGTGCAAAGCGAACAGAATGGAGAATTAAGGGTTCTAATCTGCATTCTAAGACGATAACAGAGCAATCAACACTAGAAGAAAGACAGAACAATCCAGATAAATATGAAGTAGTAGAACGACCACAAAAGCATAGATACATCTATATAATCGGGAATAAGAAAGATAAGAAGCTATTAACTAAGTGCATCAATTATCGGGTTATGCCTTATCCAAAGGGCGATACAAAAAGGTATGATTCTGGTAAATCTGTACAATCTCAATTAATTTTAGGAATTTAATTTTTTAGGAGACACCAAACAATTGTTCGTGTTCTACTCAAAAAAAATGTAAACTAAAGCAGTGACTAAAAAAGTCACTGCCAAGAATAATATTATGCCAAAGATTATTTCTATTATCCTAACCTTTTCTTTAGTTTAATAACTTCACGCATAGCATCAAGTAAGTTAGTGTGCCAATCGCCATCAATCTCTCTGGCAATGACTTTATACAAAAACATACTTCTATTATTAATATCTTTCCATATGGATTGCTGAATATAATATTGTTCATCTTCTATCAAACTATATATATCATAATGATAATCTCGACCTCTATAAGTAAAGTCGAACAAATCTTTTAGTTCGTATTCTTTTAAATCAGCATATTCCCAAATTTTTATAAATCTATGTATCCAACTCTTTTGCTTTTCGCTTAGTCTAGCGTCATAAACCATAGCTTCGGCACATTCTAAGGGGTGAAGTTGTTCCCTCTCACCCCATAAGTTATAGATCGTTGTTAGTTTGTTTGTACTAATCATTATCTATTCTCCCATGTTTCTTTCATGCTCAATACTTTTTAGCCACTTATCAAACGATTGTTCTAAATCGCTTGGCATATCATGTAAAACAATTTCCATTTTAGGATTGTCATTCCACTGAATCAGTATTTTTGATGCTTTAATTTGATATTTCATCTTTAGTTCTCCATAAAAATAGTTAAGGCTTTTTCAAAAGGTAAAT
>CESK01001112.1_pt1 | contig 20452 bp, 28 predicted proteins | sample 531091 | NCBI WGS metagenome assembly CESK01 (sample SAMEA2621271, study PRJEB7988) | marine metagenome | biome: marine biome (ENVO:00000447); feature: surface water layer (ENVO:00002042); material: "saline water (ENVO:00002010), including plankton (ENVO:xxxxxxxx)" | depth 5 m
TGGGTAGCTGATAGTATGTCAGGTGATAGTAGATGGAGTAAATGGGCTCAAACTGAAAGATCTTTAATATGGTCTCCTTTATTTGAATATGCAGGTAAAGGTATATATAAATGTCCTCAAGATAAGTCTACAGTAACTTGGGATGGTGAGAGATGGGGAATGGTTCCTCCGTATCCTGGTGATACTAATAATACTACAACAGTATCGCGTGCTCGATCTTATAGTATGAATATCTTTATGGGTGGTTGGTCAGGATGGCCTTTTATGCATGATAATCAATACAAAGTACATCATAAATATGCAGATGTAAATGATCCAAGTAAGATGTTTACTTTTATTGAGATGCCAGCTGAATCAATAAATGCAGGTAACTTTAGAATTGTACCAACATTAAAAGGTAAAGAGTCTATTTTTTCTATGGACTGGCCAGGTATATATCATGTAAATGGATCAGTTGTATCTTTTACTGATGGTCATGTCGAGTTTAGAAGATGGTTAGAAGAGATCACTAAAAATATACCAGAACACGTTAAGAACCCTAATACAAGTTTGGATACAGTATTAAGTCCAAACAATAGAGATATTAAATGGTTACAAGATAGAGCCGTTTATCCTGATCCTAATACCCACCCATGGAAAGGTTGGATGGGTGGTGGTATAGGTCGATATGTTCGCGAATGGAATCTAAGAGATATGGGAGACCCTTTCGGGCAACCTAAAATGTATGACTCCTGGGGATGGTACTGGGACGATGCCTGGGAATAAAGGTTACACTTTATAAATATATAAGATGACCAGATTCTCTAAAAGATGTAAAGAATTACTTGAGAAAACTAATTTAGATGCTAATGAACTAAAAGAAGGGGATGTTTGTCTGAATATAAATCCTGAATGCACTCACTATAAAAGTAAAGGCAAGATTTTAAAAGTATTTGATATCGAACAACCTGATAAAGACAATACTGTAGGTAAATATATAAGATATAAGGTTTTAAATAATGGACCTACATATAAAAAAGGTGATATTTTAGATAAAACAGAAATTCAGTTAAAAAAATTGAATGAAAATTATGCTGATGGTAAGAAGAAAGGTAAAAGTAGACCTGGTAGAGTAAAAAGATCAGGGGCTAGTTGTAAAGGTTCGGTTACATCATTAAGAGCTAAAGCTAAAAAAGCAGGTGGAGAAAAGGGTAAAATGTATCATTGGTGTGCTAACATGAAAGGTGGTAAAAAGAAATGAGTTTTGAAAAATACGCAGATTTAATTTTAGAAGCAAATACGTCCAAATATTATATGGACAAACTTGGGTATGCATTTAAAGATTTGGAACCCCATATTAGTAAACAGACAATGAAATTTCATTACGATGTTCACTATCGTAATTTTACTAAAAATTTGAATGAAGCACTTGGTAACAGACCTAAACCACCTATTCACGAACTTTTAAAAAATATTAAGAAGTATGATGCAAAAGTGAATCATAATGCAGGAGGGTATTATAATCATTCATTATATTGGAAGTTTATGACCCCCGGTGGTTCAACTTTAACAACTAAAATGGAATTAGGAAAAGCAATAAAATCTACTTTTGGTTCTTTTAGTAATTTCAGAAAGGAATTTGTTGATAAAGGTACTTCCATATACGGAAGTGGTTGGGTATGGTTAGTCAAAAATAAAGACAAACTTGAAGTGATCACTACTCCTAATCAAGATAACCCAATTATGAACGGTCAAGGTCAACCTGTTTTTGGTAATGATATGTGGGAACATGCTTATTACTTAGATGACGGGCCTTTTAACAAAGAGTTTATGGACCGTTATTTTAAAGTAGTCAATTGGGATTTTTGTAATAGTTTATTCACTACAGATTGATTAAATATAGACATGGATAAAGATATCCGCACTATTTTTGAAAGTTATCAAGGTTCATGGGATGTAACACCCGGTGAATCCTTTAAAAGAGATAAAGAATTTTTTGAATATGTTATTGAAAATAACGATCATCTCGCACCTCTAAAAAATATTAAAATAAAATATATTTTTGAACTCTATAAAACTAAACTAAGAGAAATGTATGATATAGGTTCTCCTGGATTAGTTAACGAGAATACACAATTATCTAATAAACAAGCTTTTGATATATTACAAGAATCTACTAAAAGTGTTTCAGATAGAGATGCTTATGAAAGCGTAAAAACTATTTTTGAAAGTATATGTGCCGATATTTTATTATACGAAAGCGATATATTATTAGAGCAAACCGAAACGGTAATTGTTAATACTAAAAGAGGTCCAAGAAATGCTACTTTAACAGGTAAAGCATCTGCTCCGGGTACAACACAAGTTAAGCTTGATACCGGTGAGATTTTTGCTGCTAATAACGCAAATATAAAAGGAGGCGGAGCAACAGAAACAATTACTACAGATACAGAAGTAGCGATTCCAGCATCACGCAATGTTGCACAACCAAACGCAGCTCAAATTAAACAACAACAACAGTTAAGAGATCAGGAAGCTCAAATAAAAAAGCTCCAAGCGCAGCAGGGACAACCAACTGCTGCTCAGATTAAACAACAGCAGCAAATGCGTGATATGCAAGATAAAAATGATCAGCTTGCAAAAACTATTCAAGACATGGAAGCTAAAGAAGCTGCAATGTCTGCACAACAAAAAGCTCAGTCAGATGCACAACAGGAACAAATGCGACAACAAATGCAAATGTTTTCTCAGTTGATGCAGCAAATGGCTAACCAACAAAAACAAGGTGCTCAAGCTCAAGCTCAAGCAGCAGCAACAGATCAAGGTTTAGCTGATAGAATGTCAGCAGCTGCAAGAGGCCCGGTAAAAGATGTAGAAGAGGTAAAAGATACTGAAACCGTTAGTGCGTCTGCTCCGGTACCACCCAAAAAACCAGGTGTATTATCAAGGTTAGCAAAGGGAGCTTTACCATTGGCTGGAGCAGCATTAGGAGGCGCAGCAGGTAGTCTTTTAGGACCGGCTGGGACAATAGGTGGAGCTGCTTTAGGAAAAGCTTTAGGTGGGGCCGCTAAAACTGGTTTAGAAGCACCCAAAGGACAAAAAGCTAAATCATTTTTTCAAGCACCGGTAGGTAAACATGCCTTACAAGGTGCAGCACTAGGTACGGGTGCAGAAGCAATGTTTGGTAGTGGGGGCGAAGAAGCAGTAGATACTGCAGTTGAAACTCCTGCAGCACCACTAGGTACAGCAGGTGCAGGAATGGATTATAGCGATACTGCTGATATGAATAACCCAGAAGTGCAAGCTACTATGCAACAATATGCTGATAGTCAACCTAGATTAATGGATATGGGTCAAGGTACACCTACAGCAGGTACCGAAGAAATTTCAGATACTGAAACTGAAACTGAAGTCGAAGCTCCTTATGGTATAAATCCTAACACAGGAGAGCCTCTTCCTGAACCACGTGGTCAAGTAAAAGGCGGGCAAAGGTTAATGCAAATGTCTAGAAGATGATAAGTTTTAAAGAATATTATTTTTTGCAAGAAGCTGACGGTTATTTTCCTACTTTTAGTAAAATAGGCGGTGGTCTTAAAAAAGGAATGAGTGCTGTCGGAAATTACGCGAAAGACAAAGCAAAATCTGCATTAGAGTTAAGTACTTATAGTGATCTCGCGGACAGACATACCAGAGCACCAGATTTATTTGCAAAAACGCGACGCCCGGGGGGAAAAACTTTAGCAGATAGAAAAACATTAGGTGGACAACAAGAACATACCAGAACGTGGAGAGATGAACACATAGTTAAGGGTGATAAATTAGAAGAAGGTCTTAAAAGCTTTATTTTAAATGACCCTAAAATTAAAACATTTGATGAAGATAAAAGTGATGATCTAATTGATGAAGCTAACAATCTTAGAAAACGTTTAGATGAAGGCAAAACTGGGCCGCATGTGGTTGATGATGATGCTGGTAATTTTATAGCATTAGTTGACGGTCAATTTTTGGATACTTCTAATAAAATAAAAGTATTTAGAGAACCAAGCCATTACGCAAATCAAATATTAGATAATCTTCAGGTCTATCAAGCAAAAGGTTATAGCCCTAAAGAAACAAAAATTTTCACAAAACAGAACTTTTCCCCATATCTTTTTGATTTAATATGGAATTCATATGACTTTGATTCCTACTTCACGAAAAGATATTAATTGATTAGTAAAGGTTTTCAATTAAACTTCTTATATGGAAAAACAAAGCATCGACAATACTGTCTATAAAACTGGTGCTCAAAGAGATGGTAGAAAAGGTAAATTGCGTTTATCTCTAGTTCCTCACGAACCTTTAAAACGGGTAATGAAAAGGTATCTAGACGGTGCTGAAACCTACGGAGAAAACAATTGGATGAAAGGTATGCAATATTCTGTTTATTATGATAGTGCTATGAGACATCTAATGGAGTTTTGGGAAGGTAAAGAAAATGAAGATCATTTAGCTGCAGCTGTATGGAACATTTTTGCTTTAATGCAAGAAAAGCGAAATACAGCTCTTGATGATAGAAAAAATTATCCTAATTAATAATATGCGTATTGCAGTATCAGGAACCGCTTGTCAAGGTAAGACTACTTTTATAAAAGATTTTATAAAAGAGTGGCCTATGTATTCTACACCTGAGAAGACATATAGAGACTATATCAATGAAAACAATTTACCACATAGTGAGAATACAAATCAAGAAGCTCAGTGGTCTATTTTAAATCATGTTGTTGATACTATTTTAGAATCTGAAAAAGGTGATAAAATAATTTACGATAGGTGTCCATTAGATAATCTTGTTTATTCATTATGGGCTCATGAAAAAGGTATAAACGATATAGATCAAAAGTTTATACAAAAATGTATTCCTGTAGTCAGAGAAAGTTTAAAGTTTTTAGATGTAATATTTTTTACCCCTATAACTAATGTTAGTCCTATTGATATTGTTGATGACGGTACAAGGTCAGTTAATAAAGAACATATTGAAGAAATAGATCACCTATTTAAAGGTATTGAACAACAATACTTTCAAAACTTGAAAGCTTCACCCTTTCTACCTTCTGATGATTGCCCTGCAATTGTTGAAGTATTTGGAAACCAACAAGAAAGAATTCATTTAGTTAGGCAATATTTAGATGCAGAAGGAGATTTAATGGGTGATAATTCATCTTCAATTCTTGACCCAGAAGAGATAGCTGATATGGAATCTATATTGAGAGATCAAGAAATGGAAATTGCAGCTGAAAAAGCTAGAAGCGACGCATTATTTAAACATATTCAAGAAACTAAAAATTAATCAGGTGTTCCGTATACCTTTAAGGTTACTACAGCTGTATCCCATAGTTTAAACTCTCTAGAATTTCTTCCGTTATAAACATAATTAAATGTTGGTGGTATACCACCACCTGGTAAAAGAGGAACGAATAATTCAAATTCACTATTATCAACTTCTGAAATAATATCAGGGTCAAGCTCAAGTGGTCGTTTATTTTTAATAATATTTGAGTTGCCTAAAGCTGTAAAGCTTCCTAATTCTTGTGTCATATTGTCTCTTCTAGCAGAAGTACCTGCTCTTATACCAAAAAAACTATCGCTTGTACCAAATGCTGCTTGGGGTATAACAGTAAACGATATAGGCTGACCATTGCTGTTGGTACCTGTTGGTATAGAAAATGTACCACTTTTAACTATTTGACTTGGTCTACCATCATTATATTGTATTAATAAAGCAGATTTATTTGTTATATTTCCTTCACCCCCTGCAAAACTTACCTCCCAGTTAACACCTATAAACGAATAATTAGCTCCACCTGTAGATGCATTAGTGGTAGTAATATTCGTAATTGCATTTGCTTGTAAACTATCTGAATTATAAAATAACTGTTCGTTAATAATATTATTAAAAGAATTAGCAGATCCTGTAAATTGAGGTACGTTATTTAATACTTGTAAAGTGTCTCCATTATTACCAGGTTCTATTACTTTCCATGAAGAAGAACCACCTTCATATTTTATTAAACTTCCTGATTTAACGTTATTTGAAGGTAACCAGTTCGATGAACTTAATTTTTTTACTGTACTGTAAGTAGAATTCCAATTAGCACTACCGCTTTGAACTATCGAAGTAAGCCCTATAGCACCCGATAATTCATTAACTTGTGCATTTATTGAACTAAAAGCGTTTGTTAAACTTACAACTTGAGCTGAAAGACTTTCGATCGTGGAATAAAAATCTACATTATCTGGAGTTAAAATTAAGTTTTGAAAATCTAATTTATATATAACTCCATTTGAAACCGTAAATAAAAAGTCGCCATTTACAATATCTTGTATTTCAGCTACACTATCAAGGGTAATAAAATTGGTATTGCCAATTGACATTTTAATTATTTATGCTAAAATACTTATGTACCATGACAATTTCTAAGTCATCTCAAGGGTATTGGGACAAAATAAATAATACCCCGTCTTGGAAGCCTCCGCCTCTTAAAGATACTGTAGGTTTAGCTATCATTACCTGTAACAGAGAAGAGTTTCTTAAAAAAGTATTAGCTTCTATACCAAGACATAAAATTAACTATCTTTGTATTATTAATGATGGAGATAGTCCAGACTTTGAAGATAAGTCAGATCACGGCCCGAGAAGATTTGTATATAGTAAAAACGGTCTTTGTGGTAATTATTTTTATACTGGTGGTGGTAGAGGTGTTGGTTTTGCTAAAAACTGGGCTTTTAAAGAGCTGCTTAAAAAGGGTCATTCTCAAGAATTAGCTAATTGGCCAGGCGATAAATGCGGTATCGATCACCTGTTTATAATGGAAGATGATATAATCATAAAAGATGAAAATGTTTTTGAAAAATATATCGAAACAAGTAAACAGACGGGGCTAAAACATTTAATGTATGGTTATCATGGTCCCGCAAATAAAGCAGGTTGTAAATCAAAAGGTGCACCTCAACCACGTAAAATAATAGATTACGGTAACGACGTTTCTGTTGCTTTGAATAGGCATTGTGTGGGGGCATTTACTTATTATCATCGAAGTGTTATAAAAGATGTAGGTATTAATGATGATTTTTATGTTAATGCTTGGGAACATGTTGATCATTCATTCCAGATAGTTAAAAAGGGATATTTACCTGCTTACTGGTGGTGGCCAGATGTTGCTAAATCGTATGATTATCTTGACGAGTTAGCTTGTAGTGAAGATAATTCAGTTATAAGGCCGCGACAAGATTGGTACGATAATGTAAATCGAGGTGCTGAATATTTTTATAATAAACACGGGTCGCTACCGGGTATGGTACCTGATACTAAAGCAAATGAAGTAATAGCGAAACTAAAACAAATAAAACAAAATGTATGATTTAAAAAATATAACATTTCTAACATTTGTTAGATTAGATAATGAAGAGAGAAAAGCTAACTTAAAAGCTATGCATAGTTTCTATAGAAATAACTGTGAAAACTATCAGCATATTTTTATTGAAGACGATAAAGAACCTAAAGTTACAAATACGCTTAATTTAGGAAAAGATGATGTAGTTGTTTTTTCAAAAAGCGATACTGAATGGAGAAAAGGTGAAGGGTTTAATAAAGGAATCAAATTAGCAAAAACTAATATTCTAAACTTTATAGATACAGATATTATTATTGATCCAAATCAATTAGTTGAGACAGCAAAAATTTTGGAAAAAGATGATAATGCTGGTTTTTTATACCCTTATAATGGTTTATTTTTATGTGCTGAAAAGCCTTTAAAAGATAAATTTTGCAAAACGCTAAATTACGAAGAATTAGTAATACCCGATGTTGTAAAAGAGTTCGAGGGTTCTTCTGGTAATAATTTGAGTTATGATAAAAATCTTGTTAATACAGTACATAACGATGTATTAATTGGCCATACTTCAAGTAAAGGTGGGTGTGTTATGGGACGAAAAGATAATTTAGTTAAGTGCAACGGCTATAATCCTCATTTCTTAGGGTGGGGGTATGAAGACGATGAAGCTCCCCTTCGTGTATCAAAATTAGGTTTTAATGTAGGTAGGGTTTTTGGTAAAGGAAAAGTATGTTGGCATTTACATCATTTTGATGGCACCGGATCTGAAAAAGAAAATCAACCTTTTTATAAAGACAATTTCGATATTATGTGTCTTGTTTCTAATTCATCTTCATATAAAATAAAGGACTATATTAAAACATGGACGATGTAAAAATAGGCGTTTTAACTGGTGCAGATTCTAAACAAAAAAATCTTTTAGATATAACTCTCCCAATACTCGAGCAATATTGTCTTTACCATAACTACGATTTACATTATTTTACTGAAAATGTTAATAATGTAGCACAAGTAGATGGAAAATCATATTTTGCTAGATACCCTTTTATTAAACACCATTTAAAAACATATAAATGGGTATTTTGGATAGATGCTGATTGTTTAGTAATGAACTTCTATAAAAAGTTAGAAGACTATATAAATGACGATTATGGTATAATTTTAGACCTACAGGTAGGTGAAAAATATCCTTTAGCTGCTTCCGGTCATGGATTTTGGAAAAATGATGTTAACACTCACTATATTTTAGAATGTATGATTCATCATGCTCATAAAAGCAGTGCGGGGTTAGCTGATAATGAAATATTAAATTTCTTTTTTACTAAATTATATAAAGAGCAAAAAGTCGAATTTGAAAAGAGCGTTAAGCTTTGTGGTCCAGGTAAAGATAGAATAGGTCATTATGATAAAGAAATAATTGAATGCCTAATACATCAACTCCTTGGACACCCAGAAGGTGAGTTTCATAATCATGAAGACATAGATAATATAGGAGTATCTTTCGAAGATGTTTATACACCTGGTAGAGATTTTTTATATCATAGATCAGGTGTTAATAAACTCGAAAAAAGAACCGAAAATGCTTTAAACTTTTTTAAAAATACTGGTATAGAACCAAGAATGTTTGCTACAAAAGAAAGCGATTTAAAATATCATGCAGATAGACTTGTAAGACCAAAAATTGTTCCTAAATCATTAAAGACTAAAATCGATATTGGAAACTGGGCATACACGGCTCTAAATCCCGAATAATGGAAGACTTAAAAGATATAGATATAATTGTTGCTACAAGGATAGATAACTATGAAAGAGCTTTAAATGCTTTTTTAGTATATAGATTTTTTAAAGAACATACAATAAACAGTAAGTTTATTTTTGTAGAAGATTCTGTTACACCTAATCTCCAAAGTTGTATACCAATTGAAGATACCGATAAAATTTATCACGAACATAATGAAGGCTTTTTTAGAAAATGCAGATCTTACAATATAGGTATCAAAAAAAGTGAAAGAAAATATTTGTTATTTTTAGATTTAGATTGCGTAGTTAACCCTTTACAAATTACAGAAACTCTTAATAAGATAGAAAAGAAAAGAGGTTTTGGTATTTGTTACAACGGTCAACCTGCTTACTTAACTTACGAAGCTAAGCAAAAATACGCTGACGCGCCTTTATTATCGACTCTAGAAGGCTTTTACCCTGATTTTAAGTTATTAGAGGTTGCTTTAGATAATAGAAGAAGAGGGTTTCCTTCTTGGCCTGATTCATTAATGTATGAACACTGTAAAATATTAGGTGTTAATGCAGTTGGAGGTTGTTTATTAGGTATGAAAAAGGATTTTATAAAGATAGGTGGTTTTAATGAAAATTTTGCTGGCTGGGGTTATGAAGATACTGAAATTATAAGTCGTATAAGAATTTTATATGGTAAACCTGCTACTATGGATTGGGAAAAAGATCACGAACCTTTTTATAGATGCGCTGGAAAAGAAGATTTTCTTTTTCATTTCCCTCATACAAAAGAATCAGTTACATCTCGTCAAGTAGTTTTAACTGGAAATAAAAAGGAAGCAGATAAAATAGAAAGTATGGATAGGAAACAACTATCAAAATATATTAAAACATGGAATTGGCTAAAGTAAAGGTAAACATAAGAGATGATAATTTTACGCCTTGGGATACTTCATCGTGTCACTTAGCAGAAAATCAATACGTAGAGTGGGTTACAGATAATACCCCGGTAAGTAAAAGTTGTTTTATTACTGACTTGAGACTTGCTGATGTTTCAAAAGCTTCAGGTGTAAAACGAAAAGTCGCGTGGTTGTTAGAACCAAGAAGTATTAACCCTCACTGGTATAATTGGATAGAAGAAAATAATCGACTTTATGATTTTGTTTTAACGTTTGATCAAGCTTTAATCGACAAAGGTCAAAACTATTTGTATTATCCACACGGTAGGTGTTGGATTCATAATTACGAAGGTATTGAAAATAAAACTAAATTTTGTAGCATATTTGCATCTGATAAAGCAATGACACTCGGTCATAGATTTAGACATATGATTGTTGATCGTTATCGCTCATCGGGTAAAATGGATTGTTATGGTAAATATCCAGGTAATGTTTTAGATAATAAAGAAGACGGACTCAACCCGTATCGTTTTTCGGTTACAATTGAAAATGCAATTGTTAGAGGATATTGGACTGAAAAATTATTAGATGCATTTGCTACTAAATCTATTCCTCTATACTACGGAGATAAATTTTCTGTTAATAACTTTTTTAATGAAGATGGTATATTATACTTTGATACAATAGAAGAATTAGATGATATTCTTAAAGAAATAGAACGTGATGATGACGGTAAAAGCTTTTATGAAGAAAGAATAGATGCTATTAATGATAATTATGAAAGGTTTGAGAAATTTAGAGTTCCAGAAGATTGGATTTTTGAAGAGTATCCATTTTTATTCGACAAATGATAACAGTACAGGTAAAAGGCGGAATAGGTAATCAGCTGTATCAAATTGCAGCAGTGTATAGTCATGCGTTAACGCATAATCTAAAATTTGTTCTTAACTACGAACTCGAGTTTGGAGCAATGCAAGGTAAGCACCCAAAAGTGTATAAAGACTCTTTTTATAAATTTTTTGAGTCTGCAGATTTTAAATTTAATATTGCTGTACGAGAACCGTCTTTTCTTTACAAACCTTTACCATTTTTAGGCATAGAAAATGATGCTGTATATGAAGGTTATTTTCAAAGTTGGAGATATTTTCAAAACTTAGATCAAGAAACGCTGAATAAAATTTTTAACTTCGAAGACAAAATTAAAGATAAGGTAAATAAAGGCCTTACTAAATTAAAAGAAAAACATGGTGTAGATAAAATTGTTGGTGTGCATATTAGAAGGGGCGATTATTTTAGAAATCCTGATATTTTTAATATAGTTAAAAAAGATTATTATGATAGAGCAAAAGAAGAAGTAGGGAAAGATTCAATTTTCATTTACACGACAGACGATTTACCGAGTGTAAGAAAAGAATTTACTTTTGATGATAAAAATATTTTATCAAACGGAAGCTCTGAAATGGAAGATTTATGTGTGTTATCTCAATGTGATGATATTATTATGGCAAATAGCTCTTTTTCAGCGTGGGGTAGTTATTTAGGAAAAGAAAAAGGTAAAATTATTTGTCCTAAAAAATGGTTTGAATATAAAGGCCCTCCTAGCGAAGATTTAAAAGACCCTAAATGGGTTCAACTATAATGGAAAAAAGATACGGACTTATTGACCAGACGTGTGGTGTTGGAGATATATTTTATCTTCAAAAAATTGCTAAGCTTCTTATTGAAAGGGGTTTAGTAGAGAAAATAATCTGGCCTGTAAAAGACGTATATAGTTATTTGAATGATTATATGGGGACAGATACCATAAAATATATTCCATTATCTCAGTTTGATGATCCAACCGGTTTATTTGATAAAGGTGTTAGACTAGATGCTGTTAAAATAGAAAGTTTCAATACTCATGGTCCAACGCATTGGCTTTATATACCTTTTACACATTCTGATAAAAAATTTAGTGGGTCAGTAATGAAAGCAAAGTATAAATTTGCTAATATGGATGGTGAATGGGATGATTGGGATGATTATTTTGCTTTTAAGAGAGACCCTGACAAAGAATATAAACTGTTCAAACATTTAGGAATTAATAGATTAGATGATTATGTTGTAGTTAGCGGTACTTACGGTACACCTCCAGCAACTGCTTCCAGAAGAGTAGAGTATAACGGTGGCAAAAAAGTTGTTAAGTTAGAAGCAGTAGAAGGTTTTTCTGTTTTTGATTGGAGTGCTGTATTAGAAAATGCAGCTGAAATACATATGATAGAAACTTGCTTTTTATATATTTTAGAAAAATTAAACTTAAAGGGAGAGATTTTTAATCTTTACAGTAAGTGGAATCCAGCATTTTGGGATCATATTAAACATATACCTAAAAGGGTAAAATGGAATTTTTGCGATTGGTAATTAAGTTTAGATATGGGATGCATTTCCATATTTGATTTAAAAAACGCTCAAGATAGAAACAAAACTCCTTATTTTATAGAAACCGGTACTTTATATGGTGAAGGGGTAGACTATGCTATAAAACAAGGCTTTGAAACTATCCATTCTATTGAAATCGAACCAGTTTTAGCGCAACAAGCTAAAGAAAAATTTAAAGCTTTTCCTAATGTAACTATACATGAAGGAAACTCTTATGAAGTATTAGAAGAGTTATTACCTACAATAAAAGATAGCGCTACTTTTTGGTTAGATGCTCATTTCCCTGGTGCTGATGCTCAAATGAAAACATATGAGTCCTGTCTTAGCTTAGATAAAGATACTAATTTACCTTTAGAGAGAGAAATAGAGCTAATATCAAAACGTAATTCTAATTATAAAGACGTACTTATTGTAGATGATCTATGGATTTATGAACCTGTAAAAATTAATGGCGTTGGATTTAATGAACATAGTAAAAATCATGGGCATAAAATTACAAGAGAAGAACTTATGAATGGAAAAGATATGAGTTTCCTTTATAATAATTTCGAAGATACGCACGACTTTAAGAAGGTGTTAAGACACCAAGGATATGTTATAGTTAGACCAAAATGCCAAATTTAGTAAATGAAATACCAATTGGGGTAGATTGCCCTTTAAAAATTAACGCTATAGTTGAAGTAGAAAAAGATAGCAACGCAAAATATGAATATGTAGAAGATATGAATATTTTTAAATTAAGTAGATGTCTTTACAGTAGTATGCGTTATACTTGTTCTTATGGGTTTATTCCTCAAACTTTTGCTTTAGATAACGATCCATTAGATGTACTTATATACAATAACGTTCCTATTAGGACAAGTACTTTAGTAGAGGTTAAACCAATAGGCTGTTTAGATATGGACGATACCGGTGAAAAGGATTATAAAGTTGTTGCCGTTCCTTCTTCACATGTAAAAGATTATAAAAGCCTTAAAGATTTAGATCCACACTGGCTAAAAACTACACTTAACTTTTTTACTCATTATAAAGATTTAGAAGAAACAAAAACCGTTACTATAAACGGTTGGCTTGGAAAAACAGAAACAAAAAAGATTATCAACGAAGCTCACAAAAGGTGGAATAAAAAATTGATTTCAGAGTTGCCTAAATTATAATTTATATAATGAAAGATTATATTATAGCATGGTTACTTACAAGTGTAATGACCGTAGCCGGTTTATTTTGTTTAGGTTGTATAGTTGGTTTATTTGCAGCCATCGGTGGAGTAAGTAGCCCTGAAAATTTAGAAACTAGTTTGGAAGCATCTGCTGCTTTTAACATTTTAGTTTTGGTTGGAATGGTTGTCATAAACTTCTTTTCTTTTAAATTCTGCGTTAAAAAATTCATAGTAAAAGATTGATATTATTTTAGATTCATCTATAATTAGCAATATGGAATTCAATATCGACAAATACGACGGCAATTTACTTCATGGTAGATTTGCATATAAATTCTTCAAAGATAAAGTACTACCAATAGGCAACATTCTTTGCTTTAGAGCTCCAATGGAAGTGTTAGCAGATGGTATGATTGATCAAGAAGATATTGACAAGCAAGAATTTATTTGGAGTGATGATGCGATTAACTTTTTGTGGGAGATTCCTATTTTAGATAATCCTTTAGGTGCAGTTGCATATCAAAGATTATTGAATACTCATATTGCTAATATTTTAGGTAGCGTAAAATATCTAGATTGTCCTGTAATAATGGATGGTGATGATATAATGGTTCAAAAAGAACATAATCAAGGAGGTATTGTACAGCAAGAGGGTAAAGCAAGCGTTAGTATAACTTATGTCAAAGATGGTGTTGCTTTAGGTCATACTGCTATCAATATTACAGCTGGTAAGAAAGCTCCTGCGTTTGCATTTAGTACTAACTTTGATGATGATCAAGCGAATCAGTTTATGAGTGATGTACAAAAAACGTTTTATGAGCTCAATGACGATATGTTCGTAGCTACGTCAAAAGTAATTATTAAGTAATATTATGAAGTATCATTTCTATATGTTTATTAACTGGTTTAAGTATTTGTATGAATATTGGGACTACCATACCCGTTTGAAATATCTAATAGAATATGAAACAAAATTAAAAGGTGCAAAGCTATTAGGTACTGATCTTAAAGATGAATAATATATTTACTTTTATAAACGATATTATTTTTGGTAAAAAAGGCGACGTTATAGAAAACGTCGAAGACGAAGATCAATTTAATGGTTACATTATCAATAGGTGGGTAAGTATGTATTCACCTGATAACGCTAAAATTATAAACGAAACAACAAACAAATATTACAACGTTTTCGATTCAAAAAAAGAGTGGTACGAATATCTAGTAAAGATTATACCTCAAGGGTCACCTGGCCGTATACATTATATTAAAAAAGAAAAAAGAGATAAAGTTAAAAACTACGACGAAATAGTAAAGTTTTTAGCTAAACGTTTTGAAATCTCAAAAAGAGAAGTCCAACAGTATATAGATTCAGGCAAAGTAGATTTATCCAATATTAAAACAGCATTGAAATAAAGGCTTTTAATAATAAGTCTTTCTATGTCTAGTGAAATTGGCGCCGGTGAAGGTAACAGAAGAGCAAGTATTGATTTATTAGCTCCTAAAAAAAGTTTAATTGATTTATCCACACCAGCTGAAGGTTCTTTTGATTCTGCAATTGTAGGGTATCAAATGAACCGTCTTATGGAGGATGTAATTCTTTGTAAGTATAAAGACGAAACTGAAGACGGTAAAGCTTTAATCAGAAATGGTATTCATATTCCTTTAAATGTAGATACAAAAGCTTGGCGAATCGGTGAAGTTCTTTTGGCTGGTACGAAATGTGAATTTGTAAAAGTAGGAGACCATATTTGCTTTCCAAACAATTTAGGTATTCCTATTTCTAATATAGAAGTAGATGGAATTGGACGAGTAAAGAAAGGTATTTTTCTTAACGAAAGCAGAATTTTCGGAATTGTAAAACCTTACGATAATAGTGCTAGTAGGTAGATCACAACTTTTAACTCTTCTTATGAACAACGTTTGCGAAGTAAAATTTGCAAGACGGGTGTTTAAACCAGGAGCTCCTCCTACAAGAAGAATGTTGTGTACCAATAGCTTTACTTTGCTTAATAGTGAGAATGGGCGTTTAACTTTGAATTTTAGACCCACATCTAATTTTCAACCATATAATCCTGCGGTTAAAAATTTAATTATAGTATGGGATATTTTTATGCAAAACTATCGACAAATAAATTGTAATCAAGTAGATTTAATTCAAACGATCCCAGCTAATGATGAGTTTTGGAAGTATTATGTTGATAACTTACAAAACTTAACTCAACAAGAAAAAATAAATTTCCAAAACACATAATGGTCGTTAAACTTATAGAAGAAGTAGAAAAGAAATTTCATACATTTTTCTTAAATGATATTAGTTTTGATATCGACGGTAAGATTATTAAAAAAGGAAAACTTATTAACGTAAGTATAAAAGATTTTTTTCTTGAATTTAAATTAGAAGTTCAAAAAGGCGGTATAAAAGTTTTTGAAGTTCCTTACCCTTTCGAATTATTAGATAATCGAAACTCTGTTGTTTTTAACTACCGTTTAGATAAATTTGTTTTTAATGATATTGTAAGATTAGCAAAAGTAAAAAGAATTAAACCAAAAAAGAATTCTAAATTTTACGATGTTGTAATGGTTATGAAAAAACTATGACATATAGAGAACTTTTATTCAAAATGGCTGATAGAGGAATGTTAACATTATCTAATGACAAAGATGGTAGAGGTCTTTTTTGGGCTGGAATGAATAATATGGGAGCATTAGAAAACGAATTTAATTTAAAAGATTTTGAAAACGAAGACCCTCCAAAAAAGGAATTTTATATAGATAAACAAGGAAGGAAGTTATGCAAATAAAATATTTTAGTGTTTTTAGCGGTGAAGTTTACGACTTAGCAGAAGAATATACAAACTATTTAGATTGCGGACAATTAAAAATTACCGACAATCCTAAATCAAGCTGTAAACGTTGTCATGGTAGAGGCTTTACTGGAAGAAATTCTGAAAGTGGTCATTACGATATGTGCCGATGTGTTCTAAGAAATGCATCAGATGAATTATTAGCAGAAATGACACAGCATCAAGTTGAAGACGTGACTTTGCATACTAAAAAATCTGATTTTGAATCAATTGTAGACGACGTATTTGAAGCTAACTAGTTGAAAGTATATAGAGATCATATATAATTGTATTATATGTTCAGCAAGTATGTTGCAAAATTTCCTTACGGTTACAATCCATCAGAACAACAAGTAACTCTCTTAAAAGAGATTGAAAAGGCTTATAATGAAGGATACAAATACGTAATCGCACAAGCACCCACAGGTACCGGGAAGAGTTTCATACCCAGAACGTTGGGTAACGTAAGTGCAAACCCAACTAAACATTTCAAAAATCTTATCAATTCATATGATGCATTTCGAAAAGATCAGCACGGTAATTATATTTTCGAAAAAGATTGTTTAGGTGAACCTGCATTTGGTACATTTGCTCTTACAATAACTAAACAATTACAAGATCAATATAAAGCGTTATTCGATGATATTGAAGTATTAAAAGGCAAACAAAATTACATATGTTCAGTTGATGAATCATTTGACGTTGATACTGCACCTTGTGTTCATACTCCTAAATTAAGAAACGAATGTTGGGAAAAGAATAGCTGCCCTTATTTTACAAATCGAAATCATTCATTATCAAACCCGTTTGCCGTACTAAACTATAAAATGTTTATGGCATTACCGCAGCATGTAAAACGTAAAAACTTTTTAGTCTGTGATGAAGCTTCAGAGTTAGAAGAAGAGTTAGTAAGACGGTTTAGTGCTGAAATTGATTATAAGCGTTTAGATTTATATAACGTTGAATGTAGTAAATTAAGATCTGAAAAATACGATATTCAATATAGGTGGTTAATAAATCTTATTTTTGTTTTAAGTGAAAAGGTTAATGAACTTACAAATAAAAACTCGAGTAAAGCAACCGTGCTTTCTTTATCTGAAGCCAATAAACTAAAGTATCTTAAAATGGTTCACGGTGATTTGACGACAGTTGAACAAATGTGGCATAAATGTGAGTACGTTGTTGATACCAAATCGGATAGAGTAAGCTTTACCCCTTTGAAAGTCGACGGGTTAGCAAAACATATATTTGATTATGGTGATAATATTTTGTTAATGTCTGCTACTATTACTGATCATGTGCAATATGCAAAGTCATTAGGTATTAAAAAATACAAATACATTGAATCACCATCAGCATTTGATGCTGATAAATCACCAGTTTACTTATCATCACAGCCAGTTTTAAATTATCAGAACTTACAACGTAACTTACCTATACTTGCAAAATATATTCAGGAGTTATGTGATCACCATAAAGATGAAAAAGGTATTATACATACTCATTCATTGGAAATATGCAGTTATCTTAAAAATAAATTAGTAGGAGATAGATTTTTATTCAGAGAACAAACAGCAACTAACGAAAAGATATTAGGTGAGCATTTTAGGACATCCAAACCTACTGTATTAGTTTCGCCTTCTTTAACTTTTGGTACTGATTTAAATGGAGAAAAGGGTAGATTTCAAATAATTGTTAAAACACCTTACCCTCCTTTATCAAATAAACGAATAAAGAAAATGTTTGATTTAGATAAAAATTGGTATTCTAATAAAGCATTATGTGCATTAGTACAAACTTCGGGTAGATGTACAAGGTCAAAAGCTGATTATGCTGTAACGTATGTTCTTGATGGCAAAGCAAGAACTTTAATATCACAAAATAAATCAAAACTACCTAAACATTTTATTGAAAGACTAGTCTGAATAAATAATAGTAATGCGCTGGAAGTCAAATTACTTCGAAATTCAGGATTTAATTATCCAATTTGCGAATGCTTTTGATTCTATAGTTATAGGCAGATATAATAAAAATAGAGTTCAAAAAGATAGAATTTTTGTAAGATATCTTTATGCCCCAAAACAGAGAGTATTATATGATATTGTTAATAAAGCTAAAACTATTACCTTACCGGTAGTAGCCATTAGTATTAACAGTATGACTCGAGATAACGATAGAGTTTTTAATAAGTTACCTGCAGTTGGTCAAACAGGCCCGGGTAACGGTTTATATTATCAAGATAGCTTTGCTCATGATAAGTATAACATGCCTACCCCTGTTAATATATCCGTAAACTTTTCGATCATAACACGTTACCAAATGGATATGGATCAAATTTTAAGTAATTTTATCCCTTATACTAACCCTTATATTATTATAAGTTGGCCAGTACCTAAAGATTTGGTTAATTTAGTTACACCACAAGAAATAAGAAGTGAAGTTTTATGGGATGGAAATATTAATTTACAGTATCCATTAGAATTAAGAGCTGGTGATAAAGCTCGTGTAACAGCTGATACTACTTTTACTATAAAAGGTTGGATATTTCCTGCATCTGAAAATGCTATTGATAATATCTATAAGGTTACAACTAACTGGTATCCAGTCAGCGGTGGTCGTGGTACAGGAACGGTTCTTACAAGTGATAATTACCCATCGTTATCTTCGGAGTTATCTGGAACTCCTGGTAGTGACCACTTAACTATTTCTGCATTCCCAGACGAAATAGAAGTGTTTAGGACTCAACAAAATCAAGAATGAGAAGAGAAAGAATACCAGTATTAGCAGCACAAACCAGCCTATCAGGTGAAAGCAGACTTATATTCAGTGAAAATCCTGATGTTTTTATTTTTACTTCCCCTTGGTTAAAAAGCGCAGAAGGACAAGACGGCTTACAAAAATACTATCAGGTCTTTTTAAGCGCTGCAGATACGGGTAATTTTTGGAGCGATACATCTACTCTTTCTACCACCCCTTTAAGTAGTGTAGACTTCTTTAGTACTAATAGAACACTATCAGCAAGATTTCCTGCATTTAGTGGATATAACGTTGAAGATTTTGGAGGACAAGTACTTCGTAATGACACCACTCAAGAAATACATGTCAATATTACAGCTCTGTCAGCAGCAGCTACCGGTCATTTTCAATTTGTTTTAACTGCACCAGGTGGTCAAACTATCTACCCTGGTACATTATATGGCCCAAATGCTAATCCTGATGCTCCAGCATATTACATACAAAGTAAAGATTCACCAGTTACACCTACACCAACACAAACACAAACTAATACTGTAACACAAACTCAAACTCAAACACCAACCGGTACAAGAGGCGTAACAGCAACACGAACACCTACGCAAACTTCTACCCCAACTCAAACACCTACACAAACAGTAACACCTAGTAAAGGTACAACTAAGACACCTACACCTACAAACTCTAGGACTGCTACCCAGACTCAAACAAGGACTTCATCAAGAACCCCTACACAGTCTGTTACCCCTACCCAAACAAGATCTCAAACACCGACAAGAACTGTATCACCATCACAAACATGTACAGTAACACGTACTCCATCTCAGACCGTTACATCAACCAACACACCAACACAAACACAAACACCAACAGTTACACCAACTCAATCTCCAACCCAGACAGCTACCCAAACTCAAACAAGAACACAGCAAGGTTCACCTACACGTACACCTTCAAGAACGGTATCTCAAACAGCTACTCAAACAGCTACACAGAATACTACACCGACACCCACACGAACACCTACTCAAACTGCAACAAAAACATCAACTCAGACACCCACACAAACACCTACTTCATCTGCTACACCAACAGTTACACCAACTCAGACACCTACACAGACAGTAACTTCTACTACAACACAAACCAATACACCAGGAGTAACACCTACCCCAACACCTACTCGGACGCCAACTACCCCATAACTTATTGACATTAATGGAGATGAATAAATAATATTGTGGCAAATATACCTACATTTAGAGATTTAATAAGAGCTACTAATCCGGGTCCTAG
>CESK01012729.1_pt1 | contig 20190 bp, 50 predicted proteins | sample 531091 | NCBI WGS metagenome assembly CESK01 (sample SAMEA2621271, study PRJEB7988) | marine metagenome | biome: marine biome (ENVO:00000447); feature: surface water layer (ENVO:00002042); material: "saline water (ENVO:00002010), including plankton (ENVO:xxxxxxxx)" | depth 5 m
AGATCCAATAGATACTATCCATGCAATTACTGGAATTACTGGGAATGCCGCATAATTAAGTTGATTTGCTATTTCTATTGTTTCTAACATTTATTTATTTTGTTTTTCTACCATAAACACTATAATAAGTATAATTAGTATATTTTCTATCCCAATCTCCACCCCATTGCTTTCTCTTTCTCTTTAATACTCTAAAATACTTATAACCCCTATCTTTCCAATACTTTTTCATTCTAGGGATTTCGGATTTATTTCTAGATCCAGATAACCCTACAAAATACTTTCCACCTATTTTTACTTTTTTTGCCATCCCTATTTATTTTTAATTTAATACATAAACAATATAAACTATCTTATTGTATCTATTTTTATATTTTAAGATCCTAGCTCCCTTAAATCCAAAAGGTTTGACTTTTAATCTTTTTTGAGCTCTTTTAGCTTCTGTTTTTGTCTTATAAGTTTTATATTTCTTATAAGTTTTACCATTATATTTTTTAGTTAGAGGCATTATTTATCTTCTAATTGAAATCTTTTTTGTGTTAATCCTAAAACTATATAAAATCCACCAACTAAAATTAAAAATGAAAATATTAATATTAAAGTTCCTCTATCCATTAACCTAAATTAAGGAGCCATTGAGGAATACTTGTTGAAATTGTGCTTTGCACATCTTCTGCACCTTTTTTAATAGTTCCTATTAAATACAAATGTAAAATTAATAAAATTACTAATAAAACAATAATTACTATATATGATTTATTAACATTCATTATTTAATAGCTCCACATTGAGCCCTTTTTTTCATTTTTCTTCTTCTTAAATTCCACAAAAACAATGCGGCAACTCCTAAAAATAATAATATTTCTCCTTGTTTCATTTTTTATTGTTTTTTAATTAATCTAGCACTTATATAAGCAAATACAAATACAAATATAGCCATTCTTACAAGATCCTTAATTGGAGGTATCTGGGGATTTGCAGGAATTATTTTTCCATCTTGGCAAGTTCCTCTAGTAGTTGCAGATTTTGCTCCAATATTATAGTGTATTATAGCTTCAACCATAAATACAGCAAATGTTATTAATGTTATTCTTTGCATTATCTAAAAATTCTTTTTACTCTTTTTCTGTATCCAGTTCCTTTACCATGAGAATAAACTCCATACATTGTCTTTCCTCCTTGTGTTATTTTAACTACTCTAGCAAGTTTTCCTCTACCTCTAATCATTTCTGCTTTTGCCTTTGCTAATCTTTTATATTTAGATGTAGATACTAATCTAAACATTTTATTACCGAGCTTTCTAGTTTTTCTACCTTTAGCTCCAAAATCTCTTTGCTTACTATATTTTACTGCCATTTTATTTATTTTTAATTATTAATTATTAACTTACATTATTATTTAATCCAAATCTTTCATCTGAAACATTGGAAATTCTTACATTACTTGCACAACATTTGCTACATGAATAAGGAGATCCACTTGCTTGTGCTTCTGCAAATAGTTCAAACTCATCTACCATATCTATTTTAGTGCAACTCCCTATTGCATAATAACAACCTATTATATAATTACTTCCTAATGCTTGCATTGCAGGGCTATCACAAAAAGCCTGATCTACCATTGATCCATCATTACCTTGAATTGCTAGATCATCAAAATAATTTGTAGTTGTTCCATTTCTTTTAGATCTGGAAAGATAATAAAATGCATACACACCAATTGCAACTACAACTATTGTTAAAAAATATCTACTACCAAAAATCTTTTTCATTATACTATTCCATAAAATCCATCCCCTCCATTTGCAAGATAATCAAAACAATCATATTGCGGAACATGATAGCTTGCATTTGCATTATAGTTTGGATCGTTAATATCTAAACATCCTCTAAAAACTTCTGTAAAGTTATTGTTAAAATCATATATTCCAGATGGTAGTTGCAAATAGCCTACTGAATTTCCATTGATCTGCCAACCAATATCATAAGAGGCATAATCTCCAGATGGAGGCAAAGGGATTTGACTTTGCAAATAATAATCTCCAGTATGGAATTGATCTCCTTGATCGTTATAAATTACAAAATTAGCAACTGCAACTCCATTTGTTGCAATTTCACTACTATTTGGATCTATATAAAAATCCCCACCATTTTGATTAAAGATATGAATATAACCATCATTCCAATTTGTATTACTACTTAAAGTTGGATCTACTACTACTGGAGCTTGAAGATCATTACTCAATTCATTTCTATTTCTTAAATACCATCTTACTCCTAAGAATAAGAGTATTAACATTATAACATTTTCGTTTATTTTCATTTTTTAATCTTTTATTATTTCTAACATTGTTGAGATCCTACTCCAACTTATATACACTAAATATCCAATTACTGCAACTCCTAATATTTTAATACCTACATTCATTCTAAGCCCTTTTCTTTAATTATATTACTTCCAACCCTTGCACCAACAAATATTCCCGCAAAAATGATTAAAAGTCCTATTATCAACTTTCTTTTATCAAAATTATTTATTCCTAAGTAATAAGAGGCAAAAACTGCTCCTACAGCAGTTCCAATATAAACATACTGCCCCATTATTCTTCCTGCTAACCATTTTCTATTAACTCTATCCATTTATTCTTCCTCCATATTTTAATTTAACAATACTTACATTTATATTATGTAATACTACATCACTAGTTCCATCAGTATTAGCTACACTAATATTAAAAAAATCATTATGATTAGCATATATCAAGGCTTGAGATCCTACTTCAAAAAAATCTCCAGATCTACAATATCCTAGTTGTATTCCATAATTTGTAAGATTATTCTTACTTATATATGCTTGAATAGTATTATTAGATGGATCTCCAGTAGTCATATTATAACTAACTAAAAAAACTCCATCTGTTTTAACTACAAATTTTCCTAAAGTTTGTTCTACTAGATGAAAATTACTACTAAAATCTCCCGCATCTTGTCCTAAATTTACATCTGTAAAAGTTCTAACAGCTACTCCTACATTCTGAGTAGTTATAGGAATAGTTTGAGAAGAATTATTATATGCAGCAAAGAATGCACTTCCTTGCTCAAACCCTCCTAAACCATAATTTACTGCCATCTATTTATTTTTTTCTTCTATACGATTTATGCTTTCCTAAGGCACTTCCACTAATAATTACATAATCTCCCTCTTTTGCTAACCCTCTATTAACTTTGGATTGTATTCTATTTTCTATTTCTTTTTTATTCCTCCCACTCATACCACCCATATTTTTGAAAGAAGAATTATTGCGATTAGGTAATAAAATTAAATAATACTTTTTATTACTTTTACTGCTATACTTAAAATCTTTATATTTCTTTGCCACCATATTTATTTTTTATACATTATAAACACAAGATCCATCATCTGCCGCAGCCCCTCCATAATAATTTATTGCATTTGGATCAGTGCAACCATAAATTGTATTATCATCACTTACTACTACATTAGATCCATTATTACCACCATTATTAGTAATAGTTGTTGGATCTGTTCCATTACTTGAAGATCCATTAGCATTTGATAAACATTTTTCTCTTTCTGTTTTAGATCCATAATACCATCCTATATATCCAAATAATAGACATACTAAAACAAACATTATAAAACTCATTTCTAATTTATTTTCCATATTATATATTTCCTACTCTTATTGCCACTAAATTATTTTCTCTAAATTTTGTATTTCCAGTTGTATCAGAATTATTAGCAATTGCCATACAAATAGTATCATCTTTTTTTAATTGTAATAAACATTGCAAACCAGTTTGAAATAAAGATCCTCCTTTACTATTAAACCTTTGTTGAGGATAAGTTAAAACATCTGAATTAGTTTCCCCATTTTTCATTAAACCTATTGTAAAATTATCATTACTAGATCCATCAGTAGATAAATTCCAATCTATAAAATAAAAACCATCTTGTAATATTTTAATATTATTATCTGGATGTTTAATTTGTTGTGCTTGAATTGTAGTTAAAGTAAAATCAATTTTATAAAATGTATCTTGAGCAGCATAACTAAAAGGATCTGATCCCCCATATTGCAAAGCTATAAAACTTGTTCCAGATAAAAAATTTTGATTTTGAATTGCAAGATCTCCAATTCTTATAAGTGTAATATTAAAATTATCTATTGTAATTGCTTCCTCATCAGAATTATTAGCAACTACAATAGTAATTGTATCTGTTCCTTGAATTTTTACAATAGTTGAAGAATTAGATGTATATTCATCTCCTTGTTTTGAATTAAATTGAGTTCTACCAGCAGTTTCTGGAGCTAACTCATTAATTGAAATACCCGCAGTAAAATCAGCTCCAGATGCTTCAGATGATGTAATAGAATACTTTACATAATAAAATCCTTGTAAATTTACTTGTAATTTATAATCAGATACTACACTAACATTCAAACTACTTTCTGTTGATAATACAATATCAATTGGATAAAAATCGTTTATAGTAGTAGTAGAAATTGCACCACCTCCAGATCTACCACCATAATAAGCAGATCCACTCTTAAATCCTCCTAAACCATAATTTACTGCCATTGCTATTTTACAGATATTTATTAATCATTCTTTGTAAATAATTTCCTCTAGGTTTTAATTTTCCAGTCATTTTTCTAGCTCTAACATCTGGATTAATTACTGGATTTGCCATTGGATTTCTTCTTGTTGGAGTTCCACCAATAACATTTTTATTTTGTCCTCTAGTTATTTGATACCTAGCAGCCTTTGGAGCAGGCAAAGTAGATCCAATTTTATCATTAACAGCAGTTCTTAAAGATCCTCCTCTACTCATTACTGGATCTCCAACGGATCTACCATTTCTTTCATAAAATTTAATTGGAGCCCAATTTGTAGTTCCAAATCCTCTACCACTTGTTGTATTTCTTTGTTCGCAAGGATTTTTAGATGTATTAGTTGAGGCTAATACTGGAGATGAGATCCATCCCTCTGGGCAACCCTCTACTGCCATGTATCTTTGCATAATTTGTGCTCTACAATCGTAACAATCAATCTGAGCTTCAGGATTTGTAGGTAGTTCCCATTGAAAATTAGGGAAAAATCTATTACATCTTTCTTGTATTAATGCCAATGCTTGTGCATTAGTTAATAATCCATAAAAAGATTTTATTTGATTAAGTGTTGCAACCATACCTCCATAATCATTATTTAATTGATAGGATCTGTATTTTGTGCATATTTCGTTCCAGTTAAACATAATTCTATTTTTTTATTTTATTAATTTTAATTTTGATAAGTTATTTAATACATATACCACTACTAATAACAAACCTATTATTACTATTGGATTACTCCATAATTTATTAGATGTTGAGCTATCATCTCCTAATCCAAATACATCTGCTAATCCCAATGCACTAAATCCATATAATAAAGCTCTACCTATTGCTGCCCATTGCATAATTTTTAATTTTAAGTGTTAATATAATTTTCATAATCTTTTTCTAATTGTAATAAAGAATTTTCCTCCCTATACTTATTATAAAGCCAAATAATAAACCCAGAAAAACCCAAGTTGTAAGTAGTTTTATTATCCTTTTTTTTTTTACATCAGCAACCAATTCTGAGATATGTAAATTAGGACAAGTTCTACTTTTGGGGGCTAAAGTAGTATGTCCTAAAATTTTCTTGAATTGTGGATAAGCATTTTGAATATGAGCTATAGTCCATATTAATGCCTTATATTGTTTTTTTGGGATTATTTCTTCATTTGTAGCTCCATCTCTTAATCTATGATCCCCACATATTACAATTCCTATACTATAATCATTTGCATTACCTGCATGAGCTCCCCTATCTTTTAAGTTATTAACTTGATAAATTTCTCCATTTTGATCTATATATATATGATAACCAATACTACACCATCCTTTACTAATATGATAGTTTGCAGTATCTACAATTTGAGTTTCTGGATCTCTACAACTACTATCAGTTTGATGCACTACTATTGTATCAACTTCATCCCAAGATCTATCTCTAGGGCTCCAGCTACAAGTTCTAGGAACATCATAAATCCTATTTTTTATTACTCTATTCTCCAGTATCGCCATCTTTCTTTCTTTTGAGTAATTTAAACTTGAAAACTACAATAAATAAAACAATGATCTGAGTAATTAATGTAATAATATCAGATAGTATTGTTGGAGATAAATTAACTTGTAACAAAGAATGATAACTATCTGTAAATAAAGTAAATAAGAATGTTAAGGATAACACTCCATAATCAATTAAATCATTCATTGTTATATTCATTTTTTATACTATTGCCTTTGTAATTATATTGGAAATTACAATCGCAAGGATTAAACCTATCATTATTCTAAAAATAGTTTCCCATTCCATATCTAAATAGATGGATATATTTCCAGTTAAAAGTTCATTAAAAGTTATTGGATCATTCATTCTTTTTCTTTTTTAACTTTTTCTTTACCAAAATCAGCAAAACCTTGTCCTAAAATTAAAGCACCTATTGAAATTAAAACCCCCTCTACTTGAGCAGGATCTAAATTAAGTTTGTCTGAAAATATAGTTGTTAAAATTCCAATTACTGCATACCAGAATTTTTTACTATTAAAAATTTGTTTTATAAATAAGTTTGTTATCCAATTTTTCATTTTATTAAATTTTAATTATCTATTTCTTTTATATATATAATATGCAACTATTGCACCTATTACAATCCAGATCCAAGTAGATCTTTTAATACCTAAATAAGTATTTCCATTAGATCCATTAGATCCTCCATTACATCCACATCCTCCATTTTCATCTTCTGGAATTTCTGGATCAAAACCTTTGAATTCACAATCTCCTACTTGCCCATAATTTATAGCTAATGGATCATCGCAAGTTGTATTTGTTGGTGGAGCTAATTTTTGTGTTTTTGCCATCTTAAAATTCGTTTAGTGTTATTGATTTTCTATTTCTTACTTTTTGTAGTGCTCCTTGTGTATTACATCCAAATCTACCATCTTCTAAAATAGTTTCAGCATCCATTCCTTGTGGAGTTCCAGTTCTTATAACTTGATTTATTCTAATTTGCAAACTTCTTACTTCACATCCCATATCTCCCTTTTTCAATACTAAAAATTCATCATTCACAAAACCTTGGCACATATTTGCAGTCCATACATCCACATTACTAAAATCCTCTTTTATACAAGTTGGATCTACATAATTTCCTAAAACTTCCTTTCTCTTTTTATTCCAATATCTAAATAATAGGAATGCTAATATACCTAATATTACGATAGTTATTCTGTTTCTTCTACTCATTTTTATTTAATAAGTTCAATATTTACTATATCTTTTGTTTTACCATCACTAACCATTCCATTATCAATTACATTAGTAGAATTAGTTTCACAACAATTATTTATAGTTGCAGTTAAAAAATCTAATTTAGCTTGTTTCTGGGCTCTATGATTTGGAGATGAAATATAACTATCCGATGCAGTAGTTTGATATAAATCTGAATGATGCCTAAATTGCCTTCTTTTTAAGAAAGTGCATCCAGAAGAATTTGGATTAGCTTCTGCCTTATTATAACCTACTCTCATATTATCTAAAAATTGTAATATAGCTGTAGGCGTCATTGGAGATCCAGTTAGCAAAGAAATATAATTAGAATTAGTATTTAATGCATTATTACAAACTCCAATAGATAGAGTTTCATTACTCATTGGATTTACTGGATTAACTACATTATCATCTCCATATAAAGTAGGAACAATATTTGGATCTTGAGGATCTACACCAATAGGAGTAATAGGTTGTGTTGCAGTTGTTAGCATGCTTAATTTAGGAACAGATCCACAAACACCATTTCCAGTTGGAGCTCCACCTAAGCCACAATTTGGATCAGTAGGTAAAGATGGATTTCCAGAGGTTGTTGTAGTAGTAGAAGATCCTAAAGGAGTTTCTCCTCCAGTTATACCAGTGTTTCCTTGTGGTAAAACACCTCCAGTAGTTCCAGATCCCATTGTAAAGGGCTCATTACTTGATACATTACTCTCATCATCTATTGTTAATTGAGTTCCATTACCATTTCCATTGCTTGATCTACTCCACCATCTGTAAAGTAAAAATATTATTATTCCTAAAATTATTATTGATATTGTTTGTCTATTCATTTTATTAAATTTTACAGATATTACCTATTCCAAAATAAGTGCTATCTACTGCATTACCTCCTTGTTGAGCATCATACTTAAAAATATAGTTTTGTGGAGTTGAGATTTTTATTGATCCAATTCTTCCATCTCCATCTATCCAAGTTTGTATTACTTCATAAGTTCCATTAAGATTATTTTCTGTATTAGATATTGAAAATTTATCTCCTGCCTTAATCCAAGCAGCTTCTGGACGCAATAAATTTCCATTATCATCATTTTTAATTAAACTAACCCAAGTTTTATTTCCAGTTTCGTGCAATTCCTCAAGCCTATAACAAGATCCATATCTAACTTTTTTATATAATATATAAAGTAAATATAAAACTGCTCCCACCACTAATATATAACCTAAATTTTTTGTTGTAAATATCTTTTTCATAATTTATTAAAATTGAGATCCTGCACTTGCAGCATGCTCATTATCATAATATTGCATTTGGAATATATCAGATCTTGTAATAAAATATAAAGCTATTACTGCAATTGCTATTATTACTATTGTTGTAGTATTCCTATTCATTATTAATAATTACTATTTGATCCATTAGATCTCATTCTTGCATTATTAGCCATTCTTGCTGCTGCTTCATCGCTTGATCCTCCATTTTTCTTACCAAAAAACATTGTATAAACTACATAAATTGCAACTGCTGCACCAACCCACCATAACCATTTCATTTTTTTCATAATTGTTATTTTATTTATTAAATATAAGCGCTATTCCTAAAAGTAAAAGCAATGGCGCTATAATATACATTGCTTTTCCTCGTAATTCTTTTTGTTTTAGATCTAATAATTCATTTTCAGCTTCTTGCACTTGTGTATTACTTTCTGCAATATCTACATTAATAGATGCTAATAAAGCTTGAAATTGAGCTTGTAAAGTTTGATTAGTGTTATAAACCGCTTCATTTTCAACTACTATTGCTAATTGTTGTTGTAAAGATAATTTTAGATCACTCCAAGCCCCTGCAATAGTTAAAGTATTTTGATAAGCTCCTTGCAAAGCCCCCATACTCATATTACAAGTAGCCATTCTTTTATTACAATGGAAAGTTATTATATTATATCTTCTTGCACAAGTCAATACTTTACCTTTCCAAAATTCTTTTAATGCATCTGCTTGAGCTCTTTTACTTTCTGCAAATAAAATTAATGCTCCTAACACACCCTCTTGATCTGAATAAGTAGCTTGTTGCAAAGCCATTTGAGTTCCCCAAGTAGCAATTTGTCCTATTTCTGCAAAATTATTATCATATAGAGTATTACTAGGGACTTCACTACATGAAGCAGTTAAATCTCCAGTAATAATAGAATAATTTACTCCATCTACATCAATACTTAATTCAGTATCATTATTTATATTTATAATATAACTCATATTTTTTTTTTAAAAACCTAATTCTGCTGCATCCCAATACCACCTCATACATCCTATTTCAGAAAGATCTTCATCAAAACAATCTTGAGGAACATCGCAAGGATAAAGATTTAAATATTGCCAATTCGTGCAATTTCCAGAAAGATCATCTCTAAACCACGAAAATAAATCGTATTTTTTACTTTGAAATTGTCCTGATCTTTTTCCAAAAGCAGTATAAATTTTTCTTAAAGAATTTCCATCCTCTCTCCAAGGATCTATCATTGCAAACATACTATAGCATGCAGTTCCTCCTCCATACATTGCATCATATAATCCATCAGCAATAACTAATGCTTCCTCATCGCTAATTTCAGCATCTGGCTCTTCTGCTAATGGAGGTAGATTTTCTATTGCCTCCTCAGAAAGTTCTTCTGGAGTTGGAACAAAAGCAGCATCAAATAATTTTTTTACTAATAAATATAATATCCAAAATATTAAAAGAATAATTAAGGAATAAATGGATATTTTTACCCACTTATTCCCTAACATCTCCCCTATGAAAGTTTTTGCCATATTTACGATCTAGCAGTTGATGATCCGTTAGATGTAGGCGTTGTTGTTGTAGTTGTCTTTGGAGCTAACATTGGAGCAATTACATACATATAAACTGCAAATGTTGCTAAAAGAGTAACCATAAGTTTCCAATCTAATAATTTCATTTTTTCTAATTTTTTTTGATTAATATTTATTTATTTATTCTAAAATAGTTTTTTTATCATTACAAAAGCGATAACTATAAAAACACCTATTACAACTGCTTGTTGTAATTGTAATTTTTCTTGTTTTTGTCCTAAAGATCCAGTCCATGCCATAATTTAATTCTTTTTACTTGCAGCCCAAAACAAAGCTGCTGCAATTACAAGTCCAATAATAATAATTGTATTAGTTTTTCTTCTTTGTTCCTTAATATACATCATATAAGCTTGAGAATTTGGATCAGAATAAGATCCTGCTCCTAAGTTTCCACACCCTCCAAATAATTGGCACATTTGAATACCAAAATTTGTTCCTCCAATCCATTGATCTTGTGTAATTCCAGAAAACCAATTTACAAAGGCATTGCTAGGGCAAGGCTCTTCTGGATGAATACTAGGATCATAAGGGAGGCAACCACCTGCCCCATCATAAAATCCCATACAATCACATTGTTCCTTGTTAATATTAGCCATTATTTCTTTTTAACTACAAAATAAATTATACCAATAACTACAACTCCAATTAATACATACATTAGAGTATTATCTTTAGTTTGATTTGGGGGCGTTCCATAATAATTTGTAGCACCTCCACCACCATATCCACCAATAGTAACATTAGTAGATAACCAGCTCCCTAAATTTCCCCAAAATGTAGAGGGGCAAGGATCTGGAGAATTTGCTTGTAAAGGCTCGCATATATTTTGCTCTTCATTATAAAAGCCCTCACAATTACACATTGTTTTGTTTTTATTTGCCATTTTTATTTCTTTTTATAAGCTAGATAACTTACGAACGCTAGAAATCCTATCATTGCTAAAACTACCATCATTGGAATACCAAACACTTTACCACTTTCAAAACGATCTCTATCATACTCTAATTGAGCTAATAAAGCCTCATTCTGCATTTGTTGTATTTGTTTTCCTTGAATTCCTTGAATGATCCCTCCTACTGCATTTGTAATACCAGTAATAACACCAACCCAAATTCCTGCTGCCTCATTTGGATTAGATGTTCTGGAATTATTAACAGCTTGCATAAAATCTGGATTATTTACCATACCTCCAGTATAATTAGGATTTGTATCTACATAAGGAACATATAATATATCATTAGCAATAAGATCTGTATTATCAACTCCCTCTTTTATTTGCATCATCATGGCGTCTATTTCTGCCCTGATCTGTGCATTAGATGGATTTGCAGGGAGCGAAACTCCCTGCCCAGTCAAATTACTTTCCACCGCTGCAGGATTGTTATCTATTATAAAGTTGATCGCAAAATTTGGATCACTTTGTAATTTTGCCCATATTTGAGCGCTAGTCATTCCTACTGCCATTTTACTAAAATTAAATTACTAATGATTATACTAAAAATCCTTCTACAAAGAAAGTCATTGTAACTTTCTCAGAAGATAATACATGAACCTCAATACAAGTTTGCCCATCTACAACAAATCTTTCATCTATTGTTAAAAGTAAAGCGTCGTATTGTGTATTTCTTTTAGCCTTTGCAATAATATTTGGATGTTTAACTATTCTTCCATCAATAGATCCTCTAGTAATATCAAAACTTTCTGAAAACTGAGATGCATCAGAAGATGTTTGATAGTTAAATCCAGAGAATACAATAGGAGTTGAGCTCGTTGTAGCTATTAAAGCTGCAGGAGTAATTGTTCCAGATGTAGTTTCAGTCATTGATCCGTTAATTGCTGCACAAACACCATCTGCATCAAACATTCTATAAAATGCTGAGTTTGCGTTTGCTTGGTTGTTTAAGACAAGTGAGAATGCACTTACATTGTCTTGATTTGAAATTGATTTTGCCATTTTCTTTTTTTTATTTAATTATTATTGAATTTGATTATATACCATAAATATTATAGTCGCAATTATCATAAATATTCCACTCTTGCGATGTATGATTTACGGATTTTCCTTTGTTTATTTCTTCTTCTTCTACTCTACCATCTTGTATAACTTTATTTAATGTTGCTCTTGCTCTTTCTGCAGCTGCATTGCTTTCCACTTTGCAAGGCTCTAATGAAACATTGCCCATATAACTAACTCCCGCTTGATCTTTAAGAGGTTTTGTATCAACTACTCTTGGTTTATTAGGCTCAGGTTTATATATATCAGGTTTTTTAGCTAAATTAGTATCGCAATTGCAATCAATTTGTCCTGTTCTAATGTTTTTTCTTCCTTTTGACGCTCTACCATCTGCACAAACACAATCTACATTTTCCTCATATTCTTGAGGTTTTAATTGGAAATCATCTTCTCTAGTTTGATATATATCTGGAGCAGGCTCTCCAGTTATTTGTGGAGGCTGAAATCTTGCAGCATTAACATCTGATATAAAAAGTTCTTTATATGTAGTATCTTCATCATGTTTTACTATATTAAAGTTATCAGGAGATAATTGAGTTCTTATTTTAGGTTGATTTTCAGTATCTAAAACATCTTGATCTGCATATTCTAAAATATCTGTTCCATTAAGATCTGGATCTGTTCTAACTTTTTCTGCTGTAAATGAAACATCTCTAACTTCTTTTTTTCTTTGTTCTCTTGATAATTCGGTAGCCATATATTAGAAAATTTTTTTACAAATATATAGAACGATTAAAAAAATAAAAATTAAATGATATGAAATAATATCGTAATAAATTCCCCTAATTTATAAAAAAAAGGGGGCGTAAAAAAAATTAATTAATATAAAAAGTAGTTTGCCCCCTTTTGATAGATAGAGTAAGTAATCCTAAGATCTTAAATTTAGATCTTCTGTGTAATTATACAATATCTATATATCTAATAAGTTAATAACTTCATAATGATGATGATCTGGATGCTCATTAACTCTAACTTTTGCAGCATACAAATGTTTAATTCTTTCACGATCAGAGGTATTTCTTAATCTCACTGCACTATCATTTGTTTTGAATAATATTAAATGAGTAGCATAAGTAAAAAATACAGCAGGCACTTCACTTAATCCATGAGCAACTGCAAAAACATCAACACCATTTTGCCTTCTCCTAACTAAAGTTTTTCTAACTACCTCATCCATTCTACTTTGTAAATAATATCTACAATCATCTAATACTAAAGTTCCATTAGTAAAATCCATGATAGTTTCTAATTCTTCTTTATCTGGAGCAATAATTTTAGCCTTTCCTTTTTTCATAAAACTTACTTGCTCTTTTTCAATAGTATGTATTTCTCTCCATTCCATACCATCAGGATCAATTACTAATAATTTTCTTTCAGGCATGGAATTTATATATTTGTGTAATAAAGTAGTTTTTCCAGTTCCATTAAGTCCTACTATAATAAAAAATACACTTTGTCTTTTTATACTCATTTTATAATTTTAATAAATAAAAATGTTTCTATAAATAATAATATCTTAAATAAAAAATTTTCTACAAATGTAGCTCCTGCACTATTAGTAGATCCTCTTAATTTTGCAGCAATTAAAACTAATCCAAAATTTTTCTCAAATAAATGTCCTATTCCATCAGTAAAAAAAGGGATCACAAAAAATAAGGCTAAATATAAAATAGATACAAATCCAAAATTAGAAAACATTAAATAAATAGTATAACTTTGTAATACTGGAGTTAAAAAATGAAATAATATATTTAATTTAGTTCTATGATAAAACTTAAAATCAATATATTTATTTTTGAATTTTTGAAATAATATCATTACCACAATATTTGATCCGCATAATAAGATCTTGATCCAACTTTCTTTCTATTTTTATTATGCCGTATTTTATATAATTTTCTTCTTTTATTAGCATATTCTAATCCTTTTGTTTCAATATATGTAGCATAATCAGAATACCCTTTTGCACCAATAGATGCTATTTTTTTACCTTTTTTATATACATCTATTTTTTTACCTTTTAATTTACTAGGTTTTATTTCAACTCCTATTTTTCTTGCTTTATCTTTTTGTAATTTTTTTATTCTATACATTACCATTTGTTTTGAGGGCAACTTTGATTTTCAATTCTGGCTTTTAGATACAACACACATCCACAAGTTTTTCTATCTCCATTTTCAAATTTTGTAGGTTTTCCAAAATCTCCACAAGTTTTTCCAAATAATTTATTTTCTCTTAATTCAGGACAAGTAGCACAAATCTTAGCTCTTGATAAATATAATTCTTTATTCATCTCTTAAATACAAAATATGATTAAGTAGATCTAAAGTTTGTTGATCGTAGCCTTGCTCTTCTAAATATTTTTTAATTTCTGGAGTTGGCAAAGTATGTAAATGTAATTCGCTCCATTCAGGTTTATTATCATAAACTCTATTTTCAGTATCTTTATGATAAAAAATACCATCTCTTAATTCTGAATTTTTGAATATATTTAATAATTCTTTATTTACTTTACTATTTCCTTTAACTACTTGGGCTTTTGCCATTTCTAAATGTAATTCTTCAACTGAATTTACTTCTTTTACCTTTCCTTTATTTTTCATTGTAAAAAGTATTTAATAATTGTTCGTATAATCTTTTATGATCCTCTTTTTCTAAATTAGCTATTGCAGTTAATATTATTGATCTCGCAAATGGAGATTTTTTTTGATCTACATGCTGAGTTAAAACATCTGCCATCCATCCAGATCTATCAATAGGACTAACTAAATCTTTTATTTCCATCATTTTATTTCTATTGTTTTAGGTTTTCTAGGTTTGCTATCTTTACTGCCTTTCGGGCGTCCTTTTTTCTTTGGAGTTTCTTGCTCTATTTTATCTTTTCTTTTTTGTTTAACTTCTGCATTCTTTCTTTGTCTTTCCTGCATTGCAGTCATCATTACTGGAGCATATACTCCAATTATAACTAATATAAACATAACTTCTGGAGGAAGCGTCTTTCCTTTTTTCTCCAATAACATTGCAAGAGGTTTCTTTAATTTTGATTTTCTATAATCAGAAACAGAATATTTTTCCTCATTTCCAAAATCTTTTGCAATTGCCATTGCTCCAGTAGTCATTAACAAATCAATTATTTCAACTCCCATTTCTGCCATTAAAACATGATCTGAAAACATAAAATCACTATCTCCATCTTCATCCATATTTTCGTATTCTTCAAATTCACTATTGAGATTTTCTCTTTGTCTTTCATTAGCAAAAGGATCTTCTTCCTCATTGCCGAAAAATGGATCATTATCATTTTTTAATACATCATTTTCAAACTCAGGAGCAGGCTCTTTTTCAGGTATTTTTTCATCTTCTTTTTCCACACTATCAACTACTGGAATTCTTAACATACTTAAAACATCATTTTCAGTTGTATTTTTTGGAGTTTCTTCTCTAGTAATTTTATTTTCTACAACATTATTATCCTCTTTTTCAATAATTGTTTTATCTATTTTTGGAGTATTTATTGCAGTATTTTTTGAGGTATTTTTTGAGGTATTTTTAGGCTCAATTTTTACATCATTTTTTGGAGTTAATTTTTTTACTTCTACTTTCTTTTTTGTTGTTCCTGCTTCTTTTTTCTTTGTGCTAACTTTTTTTGCCATAATTTTGATTTGAAAAATTTTTTATTATTATCTCTTTGTTTATGTTTATTTGTATAAGTATCTAATATATCTATTGGATCTAATTTTTCTTTATTTAATAATCTTTGTTTAAGATCTAATTTTTTATTCATTCAGTATTATCAATTTCTCCATTACTATTAGTATCTAATACTTGATACCAATATCTCATATAATTATTTATACTATCTTCTTCATGTTTTATTTGGATCATATCTATATTTTGTTTTTCATTTATTGTATTACAAGAGAATAACAATAGTATATAAACCATTTTTTTCATTAATTATTAAGATAGTTTTTGTTTTTTAATTGAGCCTCCAGAACATCAAACATAACTACTACTGCTTTTCTTTGTGAGTTTATTAAAGTAGCTTGTCCTATTTGATTAATCATGTATAATTTTGATTTTACATAAAATTCCCACATTGGCTGCCCAGTTGTAAGTTCCAGATCCCTAAATTCTACATAAATTCCATAATGTTTAAAGAAATCTGTAATAATATCATTATCTTTTTCTTCTCTTTGCATATATTCCTTATATGCATTAGGAAATTCTTTATATATATTTTTCCAAAAGTTCTTGCTGAAATCCTTGCTCATTTTCTAAATAGTATTTTTTAACATTTGTTTTTGGAACATAAAATTCCGATTTTTTATAGTTATCAATATATAATTGCAAATATATATTTTTATTTTTATTAATTATTGTTAATTTTTGAATATTTTTTATAGTATAATCTAAATTGTGTTTTTCAAAAATGTATTTTACAACTTGAATACTAGGTTGATGATCATCTAAAATAATATTATCATCTTTTTTGAAATATATACCATCTACCCAATAAAAAAGAAAATAATCTTGTAATCCATCTGCAACTTCCATCATTACTTCATCTAATTTTTTACAAATATTAAACCAAATATTTCTATTTTTTTCATTTTCTTTTATTTTTACATCAATTAATTTTTCTCCCTCGTAAGTTTCAACTATTTTTCTCGTTGCAATAGATCCTAATAATCTTAATCTTATATATTTTGGTAATTTTAATGTTTTTTCGTAAAATTCTTTTGATATATAATTTAAGTTATATGCAATTTTATAATACGCTTTAACAACATCCATTTCATAAATATTATTTATAGATACAACTTCTCCTAGCATATCAGACATTTGCCTAATACTATTATCAAACTTAAAATAATTCAAAGTATTTTTTTGATTTTTTACAATCTCCATTTTTTCAGTATTATTTTTAATCTCTTTTAATAGTTGTTTTTGGAGCATCATTTCCCTTTTTGATAAAAATCTAGGAGTATTACTAAAAACTCTTTTTTGTTTTTCAGTAATTATTATTGTAGTTGAGCTTGTCTGTTGTTTTACAAAACTTACATTACATCTTTTCAAATGATTTATATAATCAGTTGAAGATCCATAACATCTTATTTGTAATTTACTCATTACTTATTATCTTTTTGGATCGTTCTATAAACTCTATTCATTTCTCTATTAAATACTTTAATAAAATCAGGATTTTCTACAATATCAGATCCAATTCCAGTATAGGAATAAGTATCTCCATCAAAAGTTGTTATATTTACATTTAATTCAGTAGTAGTTTCTGCAATAGTTTTTTCAAGATCATGTTGAGCAAATTTTGTTCCCTCTACTTTAGATATTAATTTTGTTTTATCTGTAAAATAAGCATCTCTAATTTTTTTAACAGATTTTTTTTCTTTTTTTGCTAGATCTTTAATTAATTTACTTTCTGTTTTACTTAAAAATCTTCCTTTTTTATCTCTTAATTGTTTTACTTTTTCTCCCTTTAATTTTTCTTTAGGTAATTTTAATTTAGATCTTAATTCGTTATAATCTTCAACAAATACCTCTTTATCGCTAATTTCATCCAAAGTATATGGATCACTAACTCCATCTTGAAAATCTACATTAAGTTGAATTAAATTATTATCTACATCTGTAATTTCTTCAACATCTAAAAAGAATGCTGCATATTGTTTATTTTTAATTGCCATAATCAATTCTAGTTTTTAAGTTTCCATAATATTTTATTCTTCCAATATGAGCTGTATTACAATTAGTTAATATGTTTATCTTAAATCCTGCAAAGGTTGCTCTTTTACAAAAAGAATAATCTTCTGAAATATGTTCTCCTTTATGTAAAATAGTTTCAAAATATCCATAATTTTTTCTATCTTTTTCAATATAATATTCATCTTCTAAGATATATTCTTGAATTTTTTTAAATACTTGTCTTTTTATCATTAACATTCCAGTAGCAACTCCATCTGCTTCCATTATTGGATCAGATTTTTTACTGGATTTTAATTTTCCTGCAACATTATAATCTCCAGATTTTGCCATAAGATCTTTAATATTGTCGTCTTTGTTTTTTGGATCTTGAAATACTTGATTTAATCTATTCCAATCTATATATTTTTTAACATAAGTTCCAGCAATAATATTTTTGTCTGCTTCATACATTTGGATTATATTATCTGGATCAAATACCAGATCGCTATCTATAAATAAAAAATGTGAGAATGGCATCTCATACATAAAAGTATTAGCTAGATCATTTCTACATTTTGTAATTAAAGAGGCTCCAGCAACATTAATATGCACTAATGGAATTCCTTTTGATTTACATTTTAAGTATAACATAATCATACTATCCATTAATTCCATTTCAATTTTTCCATCCATTGCAGGCAAACCAATACAAATTCCTTTTGTTATTTTCATTTATTTTTATTTTTTATTTTATAGTATATATAACTAAAAATAGGAGCTCCCAAAATTAATGTTATAATATTTGGATGTGGCTCTCCACAAAATCCAAACAAATGTTTTATAAATTCTAACATTTAACTTTGTAATTTTTCACAATATTTACATTGTTTTAGTCCAGTCCAGCTATCAATTTCGTAAAATTCATGCTTACATTTTCTCCTATTTTCAAAATTTTCATTAATTATTTTTTTAACCATGTGGATAGATACATTATATTTTCTAGCAATATAAGCAAATTCATTTTCTGTTTCATTCCACCAATGAATAATTATGTTATTTTTAGTAGCCTCATCCATTTTCTTAATATATTAGATTTATTTACTTTTCCATTAAAACTAGTTATTTCTATTGGATTTTTATTCCAACTTAATATCATGTTTATACATTCTCTAAGATCTTGTGGATCAAATAAATTTGGATTTGGATATATAAATTGTCTAGTATCTTCTAATAGTTCCTCAGTTGCTCCATAAGGATAACATAAAACTGGAATTCCTAACATATTAGCTTCCATATTTACGCATCCAAAAGTTTCTGGATATTCATCATTTGGATGTAATAAACATAAACTAGTATTCATTTCCTCTAATACTTTTTGTCTAGGTAAATTATATTTTAATTCTATACCAGAATTTTCCAGATTTTCAATTTCAAATGTAGAATAAGATGGAGATCCTATTATTAACTTAAATTTACTATCTATTTCCCTAAGTTTTTTGAATATTGTTAATGCTTTAGCTAATCCTTTATGATGTCCTGAGAAATAACATAACTTATAAGGATCTCTTTTATGTGTTGCAACATTTTCTTCATTTGGATATAAAGTTTCAAAGAAAAAATAATTATAATCTATATTTTTAATATTAATATTTCTTAATTTAAGATTTTCTTTTATATTATTTACATGCCATTTACTAACGCAAACAAATTTTACTCCAGTTTCTAAAATTCTTGTAATATTATCATTAGATAAATTTTGTAAATTTCCACCCTCGTAAAAATCATGATTATATAATATTAAATTTGTTTTTGGATATATTCTATATAAATATTCCAAAAGTCGTGGATCTCTTTGTAAAATTATACTTTTAGGATCAAGATCTTCATTATTAATTAATTCAGATAAAGGAAGAAATTTTATATTATTTGTATCGTATTTATAATCTTTTATTTCTTCTCTTGTATCTTGAAAAAATAAAAATTGATAGTTTTTAATATCTGTATTTTTACACAATGCTATTGTATTGTATAATAAATAACTTTCACTTGCCCCCATTCCCTCATTTTCAAGAGTTTCCAGATCATAAAATTTAGGGCATACTGGATCTATTATATATATTGTTTTTTTATTCATTTTCTACTTTTTTAGATTAAAAAAAGAGGAGCATACTTGCTTTCTGCCCCCCTCTTTTAATAAATAATTATTAACCTGCTAAT
>CESK01012327.1_pt1 | contig 20114 bp, 13 predicted proteins | sample 531091 | NCBI WGS metagenome assembly CESK01 (sample SAMEA2621271, study PRJEB7988) | marine metagenome | biome: marine biome (ENVO:00000447); feature: surface water layer (ENVO:00002042); material: "saline water (ENVO:00002010), including plankton (ENVO:xxxxxxxx)" | depth 5 m
AGTTGGCGCATGGACCCAGTATCACCAGAACCTCATCAAAGCCGAGGGGGAGGCCAAAAAAGCCCGAGCTAAGGTCGAAGGCAAGGTTGCTGAAAAGCTCGACAAGTACAACGAGATTTACACGGAGCACGAGCGAAAGGCTAGGAATGCGGAAGCAATAAGCAGGCGAAATAGTCTCAGGGACGCGTTGCTGAAAACGGGCAGGAAGGAACCTCTAGACCTCAAGCTCGCAGAGATTGTAGGCGAGGGAAAGGATGATGCGAGCAAGGCTCAGTTGTTTGTTCTAGCGGATCTTTTGAAGGATATTCAAAACAAAGACCCGAAAGACCAACAGGGACAGAAGAACAAAGCGCTCGCTATAAAGCACATCAAAGAAAAGACTGTAGAAATCTTGCGCACGCCGGGAGTCGATATGCGGTTCTCGGTACAGGGTGCGGCCTTCTTCGATGACATCAAAAAAGCTAAGTCCGCTGACCCTATCTCGTACCTTGCAAATAGTTACAAGGACTACAGGAATCCGAATTACCGATCGACCATCTTGGCAAACCCCAGGAAATTTCAATTCATACAAGACAGCGAGTATGGCGCAAACTTTGACATTCCTTCATCGTATGTAAGCTACCAAGACGACATTGATTGGGTCAGAACCGTTCTTCGGGGTGAAAGGGATGCGTCCTCATTCCCGGGCTCCAACAGCAGTGTTCAGGAGCAGAAGAAATACATCGAGTCGGCGAAGCCGAGCGGATTGACTGTTGACGAGGGTAGTGGTCGAGTCATCGTGGACCCGGAGGCAAGCGAAGCCCAGAAGCAGACGGCGGAAGCGTTTCTCAAGGAGCATACCGGTAAGAAGAATCCGACCTACGCTCAATTCGTGACATCAAAACCCATGCGGGAGATGGCCACCGGCACCGCCACGGGTCAAATGGCCAAAGAAAGGATGCTCGCGCTGGCGGATGAGCTTGAGGACCGCAAAGAGACTCTCGTCAAGGTTGCTGTAGATGCGGGGAGACTCACCCCAGCCCAACAATCCGTACTCAATAACGTATTGTTCCCTCGCGCTGGGTATCGCAGGACCCCTCGATACGGCCTCCTGAAGCGCAGAGCGGAAGCCAGAGAAACCCTGGCCGAGATTGAGGAGGCTGAGGCAGATGAGGCCGCGACTGAAGAGGATGACTCGCCTGTAAACACTGCGAGTCCAGGAGTTCCTGTTCTTGTAGCGATTCACAGCACCATCGATAGCGCTATCGAAGAGCTATCGGAGGCAATGAAGAGTGGCGATGGGGCCAGGATTGAGTTGGCTAAAGACGCCGTCAGAGATGTATTGGGCGACGTTGCTGCCTTGCCAGAAGACCTCAGGCGCAGGCTTGGCAGGTTCGGATCGTTGGTCAGTTTTGAGGCGCTTGATGAGGCATCTAAGGGCTTGAGCCCTGTAGAGTTGGATCTACTGAGAGAAAACAGTTCGCTCGATTTTGCTCAAGCCCAGGCTGTGGGCAACGTCGCTGATTATGTTGCAAGTAGAGAAACTGGCGAGCAAGGAATGAATGAGTCTGCACTCGTCACAAGGTTCCTTGACAAGCATGCTGACCGATTCCCCGACCTTTATGCAGGCATTGAGGGTCAGTCTTTGGCTAATCGCAACAGTTACCTTGTCGTCGGTGATGCCGGAGCATCGATCGTCGACGTGGGAGATGAGCTAAGTGTTGATCAGTTCGGAATGGTTCAAGCTTTAGCCAATAAGGCGACTGGCCAAGGATTTGGAGACCTCGCAGGAGAAGTCGCCGACGAGCCTAGCCCAGGACCCGAAGAAGAGCCCTCCCCAGAAGAGTCTCCCTCAGAAGAGCCTCCAGATAAGGTAGACCCGCTTGATGCAATGACTCCAAGGCAAAGGAGAATCGCTCAACGCAGATCTCGGGAAATCGAAAAGCGAAGAGAGAGGTTAGCTGCTGCAAGGCTTAGCGATCAGCAAGATCGAGAAATGCTCGCACAGATTGATGAAGAGGAAGACGACGACACTGTCGACCCTGTTGAAATGCAGGCTGTTTCAGACATTCTCTTGCAGATCCCGCTCGCGGATGCCACCAAAAAAGCTCGCGACCAGCAGCGCATCGGTCGGTTTTCAGACGACTTCATTCCGTACCAACGGGCGCAACGAGAGCGTAGACTCAATGAAATGAATGAAGCCGCTCTTGCCGAAAGACGAGAGTCAGAAGACGACCGGATTGTTAGGGAAGCGCTGGCACAAATTGAAGATCCGTTGACCATGGATATACCCTCTGATCCGGCACCACGGACCACCACTCCGGCTGATCAGTCGGACCGTGAAAGCCAAATTGCGAAGTTCAATCGACGACCAGGGCAAGCCCCACACGGCTCGGTGTTCTCAGTCGTTTCTCCCGGATCACAAGAGACGGATGACGACCAGTCGCTCACAGAAGCTGATGAAGCAGCAATCGCACGAGCCGACAAAAAGTTTGCGGAGCAATATGGTCCTGGTGACCCACCGGTCCTAGTAGATGGACAGTTTACAGAGGCGGACTCGTCAAAGCCTGGGCCTGGAAACACAGGCGCATTTGTGGACGGTGTTCCTACGGCACTAGACCTGACGCCAGAAGAAACACTTGCTCAAACGCAGGCTTCCTTGCCGGGTGGAAGCGGGCCCCGCGTCGGAGATCGTGACGAAGATGTGCAGCGTGAAGATGCTAGCCGAGTAGCGGCCCGTAAGACTCAAAGCCAAGACAGAGTATCTAAAATCCTGGTTGGACTACGGGAGCAGGTCATGGGCGGAAACGTAGACATTAGAGAGGCAAATCGATACCTCAATGACCTATACGAAAGCCCCAACGTCGATAAAGACCAGCTTGGGTTGTTTCAGAACTCGCTCAATGAGGAGTTTCAGGCCCAACAAATACTCAATGAGGAGTTTCAGGCCAAGCAAATACCCACGTCGGGCGTGAACCAATAATGAGCGAAGATACTGGGGAATTCGTATTTTCTGATACGGGTCAGATGTTTGATGCATCAGATCTTGCGGAGAGGTCTATCTTCGACAGTGGTCCGCCAAGCTTCGAAGTAAGTCCCCCACAGGCCAGCTACGATGATGTCTTGATGGACGGAATCGCGCCTCCTACGGCATTCAATGTCATCACCTCTCACGTTGGCGAAAGAGACGGTAGACCCCACGAGGGCCTGGACATCCGAGCGAGAGAGGGGACCCCGATCATGTCGTTTCGTGGCGGCATCGTAAGGGAGGTTCAGCGTGACTTTCAAAGAGGAAAGGGCCCAGGTAAATTTGTAGTGATCGAAAGCCCGGATACTGGTGAGCTATTCAAGTATTTCCACCTCTCCGACATTGACGACGACATTGAAGTTGGAACTGAGTTGGCGACTGGTGAGTCTTTTGCTAGAGCCGGAAACACTGGAAGATCATTCGGTTCTCACCTTCATTTTGAGATTCACACTCAGGACGAGGCCGGAGAATATCAACCCCGAAGTCCAATCGAGCTTTACCCTGATCATTTCAAGAACTACATCGACAAACAAACGAACAAACCAGTTAATATAGAATCGATTCTAAAACAGCACACCCGGACTCACTCTCATTGAATCGAGTAGTTCGGAGTCGGAGCAGATGTGGCCGATCAAGAACAACCCGATCTAGAGCAACCCGATCAAGAAACAAGCCCAGAATTTGAGTTTGAATCCATCTATGATGGGCCGGTTCTTGACGTAGAAATTGACCCCACAGGGATCGACCCGATTGAGCAGGAATCTGCTCCAGAAATCCAGCAAGTTGAAGAGGAGATCTTTGAGGGCGTCAAGACTGACTTCGGCATCGATCCAGACGCGGAACTTGTACAGCCAGCGGACTTGGTTACCGATGAGCCAACGGCGACCACGCCGTATATCGAGCGGCAGGAGACCGACGAAGAGATCACCGCCAGCCGAAATTCCGCAATCCTGGAGCATGAGCACCAACTGAGGCGGGTGTATGAAACCCAAGGATTAGAACCAGAGCAGATCGCTGATCGGATGAAGGGGCACGCGGCTGAACTGTACAGTGCAACTGGCGGCGGCTCACGACTTCTGAGCACTGATCCGACAAACATTCAGTTCCAGACTCACCTCGAAGCTATTGAGTTGTCGAGAAAAGAGACGGATACCTATTTCGACCGAGCGCTCAGCATTTTCGAAAATGATCTTGCTCCAGAGCAGATGATTCAAGCTCGTAACCTTATTGAGCAGGGAATCATTGAGGAGACTGACGAGGCAAAGCTTCGGATCAGTGAGCTTCAGAAAGAAGGTAAGACTGAAGATGAAGCGCTGGAGCAGACCGTCAAGGAGTTCGATGAGGCAGGTAAGCAAGCCCTTCAGCGCAATTTGACCGATTACCAAAAGGAGCTTCGTGATCTGGGCTTGTTTGAGGTGACCGATGATCTGATTAACGATGCCACCATGGCGGCATCAGTAGCCGGAGGTATCGTAGGCGCTAAAAAGATGGGCAAAGAGATGGCCGATTGGCGCGTATTTAAGGCATTCGGTATGCCCGGTCGAGCCCTGGGTGCTCTCAGTGGTGCGGCTATTGGCGGCGCGGGAGGGGCAGTCCTCTCGGGCATGGCGATGCACCAGGGGATGATCGGAAGATTCAACTACGAGCCTGATGATGGCCCTGTTGAGACCGACTTCCTGAGAACCCGCCGGAATGTGCAGTACCAAGTAGGTCTCGCCCAAGCCATTATTGACGACATCGGTGTCGTAGAGAACATAGACACATTCCTTGAGGTTGCGCCTGAGGCCGCTAAAGCTGAGCTTATTACGAGAGTCATGTCAGCGGCTGACTCTTTTGGGGTCACAGAAAAACTTCGTGACATGCCATCGTTCACTAATTTTGTGAGGCTCGGCGGTGGTGACCCGGAGCTTGTTCAGGAGATAGTCCAAGACCCTGAAGAGCGCCCAGAGGTTCGAGGAGCGGCACTCGCAAAACAAGAAGGAATCACCCGATTCCAGGGACCTCTTGCGGGATTGACTATTGCGCAACTGATGTACCACCCTGAAACCAGAAAGTATCTACGGGGTATGTACGAAAAGGCTGGCCTCATGGAGAAAGAGGTCCAGCTTATGGACTTCATTCAGGATGCCACAGGTTTTGCAGCAGAGTTTGTTTATCCTGGAGTAATCCCTGACCGCGATGAAGAGGGTGTTGCAGATCGCGGCTTGTCCGGCCTGCTGGCTGACATGGTGAATGAAGTCATCGCGACCCCGGAGCATCGAGAAGCCAACCAAATAGCTCGCCAACAAAAGATCGAGGAACTCAAGGAGCGTCGTGAACTTCAGGCTCGAGAAAGGAAAATCAGCTTCCCCGAGAAGGACGCAATTGCTCGCATCGAGGCAATTGATGACGGACTCATCGAGCAGACCGAAGAGGATCGCTCGTTTCATCTAAACAACTTTATCGACTCACACAGCTACAACACAGCGCACCCAGACTGGAGAGGAGATCAGCCAGACGTTGAGATTTTTAGGGATTTTGTCAAAGGTCACCTGAAGTCTGGGGGGCGTATTGATTTTCCTAGCGACCCGCTGATGTCGGCGGCTGTCGAGTCTGTAAGGAATGGTGCCCCGAAAGAAGAGATACAGCCCCTGCTGAATCAAATGTCGATGAAGTTCCTCGACCAGTTTCGCGTCAAGGACATTCAAGTCTATAAGAGGCCGTCCATAGATGACGCTGAGACGTTCCTGAAAGGACTGACATCCAAGCTCCAAAAGGAAAGTGGTCGTGCTTCGAGTAAGCAAGCTCAACGCGATCTTCAGACATTGCTCTTTGAGAAGGGCTACGGGACATTGTACGAGCCTAAGATGTTCCAAAAGCTTCTCGGCTACGCAGCAATCGTCCCTACGGCCATTGCCGAAACCGATGTTGTAGCTCCAGAGCCCATCAAGAACTTGTTGATTGAGGCTGGGCTGCCATATGGAACGCCCGCAGGCATGGATTTTGAAGAGGGTCTTGGTCTCCGGCCTTTGAGCAGCGATCTCCTTGATCGAGTCAAGGCTCGGCGCACCAGTATGACCGGTGGATTTCAAATTGGTAATGAAGAGGTTGCGCTCGCCAGAGGCTACCAGAGGCACAGCCCTGAGTTTCAAAAACTTTCAGGGTTTGGAATGGTTGGAGATCTGCTCAACGTTGAAAGAGGCATAATTAAAGCTTCAGCGAATGCTGCCAGGATGTTTACGAATGTCCCCAGCGCGGGTCGCGCTGCATTCCGTACAGGGTCACCGCGAACACGCGCACTGATGGCCCGAAATGAATTCCTTGCGAACACATCGTTCGACTCGACCGTGGATCCGATCGTTGCGCAACATAAGCTAATCAAGGCGAGCGCACAGGAAGATGTTAACAGTGGCATCGATCCGCTCACAAGGCTGAACGCTGCGGAGAAGGACCTGTTTGAGGACGCGCTCCTTACAAGCGGAAGGAATCCTCAAGAGGTATTTGAGGCTGTTGGTAGAGCAGCAAAACAAGGCAAGGCCGCTCGTAAGGTGTCTGAGAAGATCAGAAGGTCGCTCGGACCCAACGAACTTCTCGTGCTGCGTGCTGATCCCGAGTACAAGCGTCTCAGGAACGATGTGAACAACTTGGTCCGAAGCGGCAAGATTGATGCATCGGATGCAAGCCAATTCATGGCCATGCTCGAACACCAAGCAATTAAAATTGCTGAGATCCCAGAGACGCCATTCAAGTCAGCCCAAGAGGTCATCGCTAACCTTGAAATCGTCACCAATCGACCCGCTGGAGTTGGCGCTCGATTCATGGGCAAGGGCTTGGAGGAAGTTGATACGGCAACGCAACACGTGTTCAGCCAGCCGTTGTCACGGGACTCCAGTTACGCTCGCATCAAAGCGATCATGGCCGACATCGATGTCGAAGAGGATAGCCCTCAGTTCTTGTCGTATCTTGAGAAGAAGTTCAACAAAAAGTCTCTTGATGAGTTGGGTGAAAACGAGCGGATTGCGCTCAAGGAAGATTTGTTCAAGGGCCGCATCAAGCCGGTCAAGCAGCAGGTCGTAAAGGTATCCCCAGCAAAGCTCAAACGATTGAAGGAAAGGTACAAGACTGACTCTGCGGGTGGAGCCCCGGGCCCATTGACACGCAAAGTGAGCCGTAAGTCAGGCTATAAATTTGACGGTGTAGCCAAGGGTACGAACACAAAAAATGCAGCTAAGGGCTTCGCAGACGGAGACAAGCACCGAGAGCTTCTGAAGGGCCGAAACCCGGTCATTAGAAATGCCGACTGGAACCAATACTGGGGTGGAATCACCGACACCACCCAAGTTCTTGAGCCCCCGCATAAGATCCGCACATACGCTGACCCCGAGCAGATGGCCATCGAGCTTCGTAAGCTGACGCCGGAACAGAAGAGACGTGCCGACACCGGCATCGCCCTTGTCGACCAATTGGGTGTCTTGTATACAACTGGCCGTGCCGAGGCGAACACCACGGCCCAACTTTTGGCCTGGGCTATTTTGAGCCGCAGCCTTTCTGCGTTTCCCCACGAAAGTGCATTCCTTGATGCATTCATGAACGCCCCTCCTGCAAGCGTGTTCAAGTCGGACTTTGACTCATTTATCAGAAGAGCACTGGATGGTGAGTTTGATGAGTTGACCGCCGCAGAATTTGATATTTGGATCGGTGGCATCCATCGCCGCAGAGCGGCAGATGACTTGCTGGCTAGGGGTGAAATTTCTAAAGCGGACTACGACTTTTTTGTCGGTCAAAACAAGCAGACCGTTGACTCTCTTGTTGAGAGAGGGGTCATAACAACCGATGATGCGCAAAAGTTTCTTGTTGAGCCGCTTCCCAAGAAACCCGAAAACGATGATTTCAACGACGAAGTCGTCAAGGCGATGTCCTACTCTCGGAAGCTTGCAGAGTCGCTGAGGCGAAAGAAGATCATCACTGACGATGAGTTCCGACAACTTGTTGGATTCCACCCCGCCCTTCGCGTCGAGGGCATGGGTAACCCTGCTGCTGCGAACCTCAGGGCATTTGGTCAAAACTTCTTGCGTCAGTCTTCTGAGCGCCTGCCGGAGGGCCAACCTTTAGTTGGTCGTGGTGGCAATACGTTCGATTTTGGTGGTCAGACGAAACTTGAAGCTTGGCACAACATTCTGTTGAACCTTGATATTGATGGACAAGAAGCCAGAAGACTGTTCCACCAGATCTACCAGGGTTCTGGCATCGACAACAAGGTCATCTCATTCATGCTGCTGGCGGCAGGCCGTAAGGATGTCATTGTCATCGATCGCATTCAGGCGAACCACTTTTGGGGTTCTGCTGAAAACATGATCGGACGAAAGGTTCTGCACAAGGACGGAACTCCTGTAGACCTTTATGAGGGGTTTGGGAAGCCAAGTTCATCGGCTGCTTTCGAAAAGTGGGCCAAGAACCCTCGACCTTATGGCACCAGTCGTGGTCTTGCAGACGTTCTTTCTGGTGCTCGTGGAGCGCTTCTGTATGAGGCTATCGAGGACTTGTTGTCAGCCAATATGAGTGAAGCGTACCGTCTGGCGGGTCGCGAGGGCCAGGGGAGCCTCGGTCGGTTCCACTGGGAAACATGGGTAATCAACAGCGGCCAGGAGGTCGGCCACGACACGTTGAACGTGATCCTCAAGCAGGCGGAAGGATTTGACGATCCAGCGGTCGGGGCGTTCGTATCCGAAGGCAAGTTCGCCATGCGTCGATATGGCATGAAGTATGCTGTATTGCCCAACGGTGAACAAGCGATGGTCGTAGCCACGAAGGATGGCGAAAACTACCTCTTTACGCCAGAGAGTTGGGGTCAGGTTATTACCAAGCTAGAAAAAGATGGCGCGAATGTTGGTCCTGGGCTCGACCTACCGCGAGTTGTTCCAAGAGGATGGAGACTTACTAATGAAAAATTTGAGAATACTCCCTGGTATCATCGAGCGTCGGTTGACCGCGACAACCTCGACATCGTCATCAGAAAGTTTGGAGAACGAGCAACTGATGAGCAAAATCTGGCATTGGAACGATTCGCCGGTGGAGCCGGAAGCGGTAGAACTAAAACTCCGCGAGTTCGAGAAGCAGGAGTCGACGAAGTAGAGTTCATTGAAAGCACCAACTACGCAGCTTTCGAGGAAGCCAAAAATCGCAACTCGCGGCCCGAGAACCTCGCTCCAAAGACTATGGAAGAGTACGAGGGTTCTCGCGTCTTCATGATCGAGTCTCAGAATGCTGGATTCTTGGTCAAGGATGGCGATCTACAGAATGTCTTCAACAACTCTGGTATACCAGGGTTGGGTACAGAAATATTGAAGATAGCCATCGAGACGTATGGTGCTCGAACGCTGGATTGCTTCGATGGTTTCCTGCCCAAGTACTACCATAAGGCTGGATTCGAAGAGGTTGCGCGAGTTCCATTTGTGGACGAATTTGCCCCTCCAGGCTGGGATTTTTACAAGCTTGGCCGTCCCGACATTGTTATCATGGCGTACCGGGGCGGTGAACCCGGTATGATTAGGAGTAATTTTGGAAAATTTGGAGAATACGAAAGAACAAACAACCGAACCACAGACTTCGACGCAGCCCAACAACTCGCCAGACGATCAGTCAGAGATAGCGGAGATACGCGAGGAGTGGAGGCAGTGGGCGCTGAGCCACCACGGCGAGTCGTGGGTGAAGAATCACTTCGAAGCAGAGTGGGAGCGGACAAAGCACCTGATTCTGTAGAGCCTACGGTCATCAGGCTTGTTGACCCCGAAAGCACAGATACCAAGTTCCAGCGCAAAAAAGGCGTTCCGCTTGGCTACTTCGAGTACGATCAGCGAACGCGAATCGCAATCATCAACTTGTTTGATAAGGGTGACTTGGACACCCTCTGGCACGAGAACGGCCACTTCATGGCTGCGCTCATGGGCGACAAGTACAAGAACACATTGTTCAAGATGTTCGATCACGAGATCGACGGCACCGGTTCTCGAAAGCTCACAGACCTAGGTCACGAGCAGTTTGCCGAGGCTTGGCGGTATTACCGTCGCGTGAGAGACAACCCCAACGGCTACGTCCGTAGGTTGTTCGACGAGTTGTGGATTGCTCTACACAACTTCTGGTCTATGATTCGCCGTAAGCCTGGGCTGTTGTCGCCTGAGGTTCGACTCTATTGGGACCTTGAGTTTGGAGAACTACCCAGAGACCGAAGGTCAGTTCAGTCGGCGACGAGCGGAGCCGCGTTCAAGCGCCCAAGAACGTTCATGCGAACCTTCGATAAGAGCACTGGTGAGATTGGAGATGAAGCGGTCAGCCGAGCACAGCAGCGGGTGGCCAAGGATCTCGGATTTGATGAGCCTGCTATTCGATCACTACTGGGAGACCGGGCGACACGCAAGGTGGCCTCAAGGCCGAGTGTTCAGGTTTCTCCAGGCCGCCAGCGCAGACTTGAGCGGACCGTTGAAACAACCTACGAGCCTAGATCATACGATGCCGTAGACGCAGGCCTAGAGATTTATGCTCTGATCAAGAATACAGACTTCCGCAAGAGGATGATGAGCATTGACTCAAAGACTGCTCTGGTCGGAACTGGTCGATACAAAGTGTCTGCCAAGATCTTGAGCAAGCTCTCTGAGAACGTGGCTGTTCGAATGACTGCGGCGCTTGGTGAATCTTTCGAGGACCTCAAGGCTCGCCTGTACCAGCCTGCTGAGGATGGACTGAACGCGATTGCTCGTCGAAGCACCATCCCTAATGGGGTCACAGTGGCTGATATTGTGGCGTTCCAGAAGCGGTTGTTCGCGGCAGATCCCGACATCGATGCTCAGAAGAATCGCTCTTCGACCACGTTCTTGGTTCTTGATGACCGTCAGCAGGCTGGAATTAAGGTGCTGCTGAGAGAGATCGGAAACCAGCCTGAGGCGGATCTGATTCCGTTCACGTTGCTTGATCCAGACGCAAACCTGAAGCTGATGTCTGCCAAGGAGATGAACATCATCAGGGATGTTCTCGAAGACATCCTTGCTACACCGCACAATCGCCGAAGCAGAAACTTGGTTGATCCCGGCTTCTTCCGCAGGACCGCAGAAATCTTCGCGGATCGCGAGACTGTTTCCGGCATCGCAGATGTGCTTCAAGACATGGCCTCATTCTTCACCAAGAGGACGAAGCTTGAGCGCGAGGGCTACGACCCCAAATTCGTAGAGTTGCTGGAAGCTGGTGGGCGGTACATGCTCGGCAGCGGAGAGGATCTCAAGCGCCTTGCCAACAGTCAGAGGTTTGGTACTGAAGACACGCTGTTGAACTTTGTAAAGCACAACTTCGACCTTGCTCGACCGAGAGTGAATCTCGCCAATCTACAAAACCTTCAAAAGATACACGAGAAGTTGAATGGGTTGGTGACCAAGATGGACAAGGATGCTGAATCTAGGATTAAGTCCCAAGTACACTTGAACGCTCAAAAGCCTGTGACCAGAGACCCGATCAGAGTATCTGGCGATCTAGACTTGAAGTTCTTGGGTCGGAGGCTGCCGGTCATTCAGCAATTGCTTGATGATGTCTTGGGCATGAATCCTGTAGAGCGAGACTCAGTCACCGTCATTCAGTCCCTGTATGACCAAGTCAAGAGGGGTCGATTGGCTTCCGACTTTACGGATGCGGAGCGTGCCGTACTTGCTGATGCAATTGAAGTCATTCACACAGCAATCAATCAAAAGCATCAACATGTCACATACATGGCCAAGCAAATATACGAAATGAGCATGGCTGTGCAGAATATCCCAGAGGGAGCTTTTGCCCCAGGATACGCATACACAATATATCGTCATTACTATACCGGTAATTTCACCGAGTTGTTTGCCATGACTGAGGCTCTTCAAAACGTTAGAAGAGGCGAGACAGCAAGCCTAAGGCGGTCATATAATCTTGGTGTATTGAACAACATTGTTCAGTTAAACTTTGGAGCACTACAAAGAGTTGCAAAGGTCTATAGGAGAAAGCGAAAGCCTCTCCCTGGTCTTTTCACCAAGATGTTGGGCAAAAACCTGCCAACGAAAGAAGAGCGCTTGATTAGTCTGCTGATGCTCCTGAAGATGGAAGAGGTGAAGCATCGTATAGCTAAAGACTTGGTGAAGTACGGATATGATACAAGTCGTAGAACTTTGGTTGGTAATCTAGACCTTTCATCTTCTATTAGCTACAACAGATCTAAGTATGTTGATCGCGTTCAGTTTTATGTAAACCACATGCTTGGGTTCACTGACGTAGGCATCCAGAACATTGACAAGAAGGCTAAGCAGGCTGGCAAGATAAAGACTGTTGGGAAGAGGTTGAGCCCTGAGTCACCCAGAAACGCGAAGACGGGTGAAAGCGGCCTGAGCGGTGAAGAGAGGTACTACGGCCCTACTGAGCGTAAGGAGAACTTCAGGCTCGACCCCCACATCGTCACAGAGATGGACCGAACGGCAGCGTTTGAGGCCCAGAAAATTGTCAACAGGCTCGGCATCAAAATTGGCAGAGGAACCCTGGAGGTTGTAAGCCTTGGTGACCGCGAGTTTTACATGCCGAAAAATGCAGTGGACTTTCTGGAAGACTACACGCTGCAAAACTTCCCCAACACTCGGTTCAAGAAATCTTGGGGAGAAAAGGGTCGAGCCGCTTACCAGTTGTATGGGGATCAATCGAATAAGGCTGTACAGGCCATCTCAGATGTTGCATCTACGCTAGCGACCGTCACAAGCTACATCACATCGCCACGAGCATTCTACGCTGGTCTGTTGATCGGGACGGGCGGGCTGCCGATGGTTGGATACGGCATGGGCGTGTTTGTGGGTGGCTTGAGTCAACTTCACTTCGGTCGAGGCGTGAAGGCTGCCATTGATGCGGCCCTCGATGCTCCAGCGGAGCTAGGAGAGGCCCTTCCAGTGCTTCAGAGTATGTCTCTGGCATTCAGAGAGGAGATCGGATTTACGGCAGGTGTGCTGTCTCGCCTTCATGGACGTGGGTTCGCACAACCCAAGACAAAGCCCAGAATCCTGCCTAATGGCAAGATCATCACTGCCGACATGATGACTGAGGCCATGAGGCGTCATGGTGTGAAGTCTGCGTTCGTTGACATGCTCAAGAACCCAGACCTTGTCGATAGCCTTCACTCACGGTTCTCAAAAACAGAGCCGCAGTATGCGATGGGTGCTCTTTTTGCCGGACTTGGTGCTCCGTATGGCTTGCTCAGCAGCGCGTTGTCTGGATTGCTCGGATTCAGTGTAGGTACAGCCACAAAGCCTGGAAACATTTTCGCAAGGGCTCACCGCGCATATGCAGAGATATTCTCTGCGCTTGATACATACTTGCGTATCAAGGTGATCAACTCGTTTTTGGATGATGGAATAGAGCTTGAGGATGCTGCGCGTCGGACTCGAGACATCATGCTGGACTACTCGGCACTGAGTGATCCCGAGCGAAACTACATTTCGAGGTATTTTGCCTTCTGGTCGTACTTCTCCCAGGCGAACAAGCTTCTGTTCCAAACGGCACTTGAAAACCCCGATCGCATCATCACACAACTCAAGCTGATCAAGTCGACGCAACAGACCTACACAGAAGGCAGGGACCCTGAAAAGTTCCTCTCTCCGTGGGATCAGTTCAGGACGCTTGTACCAGGGCTTGACGCAAGAGCACCGCTACTTGTTGGCGGCGACATGGTCGGATTGTGGGCACAGGTGACTGATCTCGGTACGGCGCTTGCCTCTCCAGATGCATCTGAGGACGCCATAAGCAAAGCAACCCTTGCAATTACAAGCCGACTGTCTCCACAGATTGGGTTGGGTGTTGCCACAGCTTTCAGGATCGACCCTGGCCTTGGCTTCCCACTTGATCGCGCGACACTTCAGGTCCCCGGTGAAATCGTACACTGGGATGAGCTTATGTTCGGTCGAGCGTTCTCAGACCACCTCAAGGTGAGATACATCGAGCCCAAAAATATCGCATACGTTTACGACCAAAAGGATGAGCAAGGCAGAAAGAAGAAGCGAGTCAATCCGAGAAACATCGAACACCCAAGTAGAGGTATCTGGGTCTCGGATTCACCAGTCAAGTACAACTTCTACATGAACTATGTTCAATCACCGATCACTGGCCGTATGGGAGACAACTTATGGGCAATGAGCAGGGCAAACCTTGGAGTCACTGAGACCGTGTCGGACGCGCTCGAATACGTCAAGGTCAACTACAGCCCAGACCAACCGATCATGTCCCACTTTGGCGTGATGAACTACCTAAAGTTCCTTGGCATCGACGTGCCACAACGAGATCCGCGTCGTCTCCCAACAATTGATGACCCAATCGTAGAAAGTAGTGAAATGTTGTTGACTCCACTGGATGTCATCGAGGGTGTGGACAGGGTAGACGACCAAATAAGGCCTGGAGAGCAAATCACAACTGCTCCCATCAATTTGTTAGAGGACAGGGGGTTCTCCTTCCGAAACGCAGATGGGTCATTCGAGGTGTATACGGACAAGTTCTATTGGACTGAGCTTGGTCGAGTGTTCGGCTGGACCTCAATGCCGGGGCTTGATTTGGAGCGACCGGTCGTCATGGATAAAAGGCGTCACTACGCATCCTCCAAGGAAAGTGCGTCTAAGCTCAAAAAATCTACTGATCAGGCCATCATGAATGGAATTCTCTTCGATTTGAGTAAACCTCCCCCTGAATCAGCAGATTAAGGTGATTCGCAAAAATCATGATTCTAACTAACGATGACAACCTTTATCTTTGTGTTATCATTCAACCGATCCTCTTCCCCTTCCCCTATGGAGTATTAAATGTCTCGAATTCCTGAAATGATTGGCGGTCGTCGCCTTGAGCACGACATCCCCACCGAGGGTGACCTTCAACTTGAGCCCGGAAAGGGAATCAAGGCTCGCGGTCAAACTGCCCTCATGACGCTTCTGTCTGGCGCTACAAGCCTGCTCGCTCTCAAGAGTGAAGCAATCACTTGCGCAGATAACCACACTTTGCTTGTTAGTGGGACGGCTGCTGCGAACCAGACCGTCATCACATCAAACGTGTTGCTTATCGACCCTGCTGGAGGGGGTCGGAACATTACCCTTCCTGCTGAGGCCAGCAGCACAGGTCTTTTCCTGTTGATCTTCAACACTGCCGACAACGCAGAGGCTCTCACCATCAAGGACGATGGTGGTGGAACAATCATTGTGCTCGACCAGAACCAGCATGGAATCGTGTTCTGTGACGGCACGAGCTTCATCGGATTCATGGGCGGCGAGACCTGATCCTGAACCTTTGATCTGAGGGGGGTTTCGGCCCCCCTCTCTCAACCATTTTTTGGAGGCTCAGATGTCGAGATCAGGCTTCATTACAAACACGGCGGTGACCAACATCACGTCGACGAGTGCCTTCACGTCTACACTGCTTGCAGAGCAGACAACCGGCACCCCAAGCGATGCGCGTTCACGGGCCATGCCTCAGTCATGTTCGCTGTCTCAGCTTGACCTCGTACTGACTGAGTACGCGGGCACAGGCACAATCGAAGTCTACATGACTTGGGACTCTACCGGCGACGACCCATTGACCTCCAAGGTGACTGGCGTAGCGGTCACTGAGGGTGGCTCATCAAACACTGTCCACTGCGTAATCTCGCTGGACAAGCTGTTCGTTACGGCACCGTCCGATCAAACAGCAGCAGGTAAATGCTACGTCTGGATCAAGCCTTCTGAGGCTTGCAAGGTATCTAAGGCACGACTTCACTGGCACGATCGTACATAAGGAGCCAACATGCCAACCTTCAACGGGTCATTTACAGGTCGCGGTCAAAAGATTTCAGGTACTGATGTAGACGCATCGGGTACCGTATTCATCCAAGAGCGTGCAGACGCTCAGGCAGACGAGGCCGGTAAGGGCCAACTCTGGGTCGATAATCAGACTCCGTGCGAACTGTACTTCACCACGGACGCTGGTAACGACATCCAGATTACGTCTGGCACAGGTCTTGTAAGCGGAACGATCAGTGGGGCCCAGACTGGAATCACATCGGTCGTAAACGCAAGCCTTGAGATCGGTCGAGACGCAGACAATCGCATCAAGTTTGGTACAGACAATCAGATTATCTTTGAGGTCGATGGCGGTGACAATGTCATCTTCAAGACCAGTGGAGAGATCGAAGCCTCCTCTCTTGACATCAGCGGTGATGCTGACATCGACGGTACACTTGAAGCCGATGCAATAACAGTCAACGGTGACACGCTCGCCGAGGTCATTCAAGACACGGTCGGAGCCATGGTCGGCTCGAACACTGAGACTGGCATTTCAGTTACCTACGAGGACGGCGACGGCACACTCGACTTTGTCTTGGACGCAGTCGGAACTGCCGCTATCGCAGATGATGCAGTCACCGTAGCTAAGATCGAAGACCTCGCCCGTGGTCAAATCATCTACGGTAACGCGAGTGCTGAGACCGCAAAGCTTTCACCGGGGAGCAACGGCACAGTGCTTACCAGTGACGGCACTGACATCTCTTGGCAGGCAGCCGCAGGTGGGTCTGCCGCCGACGACGAGAACGCAATCATCCATGCTATTACACTTGGCTTCTAAGGAAATAAACAATGGCAACAATGGCAAAGGCACTGTTGAGCGGAAGCTCAAACGGTGAACCCGTAAAGATCGGGGCAACTGACATTACGAGCAGCCCTACCGTCATTCATACTGGTAGCGCATCAAGCACTGCTCATATCGACTTGATGACCGTTTATTTGTACAACGGCAACACGTCCGCTGAGGTTGTTACGTTCAAGCTCGCGGGTGTGACGGATTACGTGAAGTTCACACTGAACCCCGAAGAAACTATTCTTGCTCTCGATTCTATTCCCCTCAAGGGGCACGGTAGCACGGGGTATAAGCTTGAAGCAGCGTCGACGACTACCAACAAAGTCATGGCCTATGGGTCAGTTGTCACCATCCGATAGGAGCCGACATGCCGCGTCCACGTAAGATTGGTAATATTCGCAAGGCATCATTGCCTAATGCTGACCGAGTCAGCCTGCCTGAAGATACCTATTGGCGTAGCGTTGATGTCAAGGACGGTACGTGGTCGTTCGCGGATATCACCGGCAACGTGACTAATGGGAGCACTTCGGTGAGTGCGGCGAATGGTATGTCGTTCTCCATCCTTGGGGCATCCGGGGATGATGCCAACCAGGGTCAGTGGGGTGCTGCAAACAACTCGTGTGACCGGTATTACAGAAAGCTGATTGGGCCTAATGGTCAACTCAAGTGGACGGACCAGTTTACTTTTGAATGCATCATTGAGCTTGGTACGACCAACGAGGGTCGTCGTGAAGGCGTGATGTTTGGGCTGGCTGAGTCTCGCGTCAGCAACAGCGCCAACACTAGTGGCAGCAACCCGAACGGCGGTGGGATTACCACCGAGTTCGAGTTTTACGGGGCTAAACTGCATCACCGCCAGACGGGTAGTGGTGCGGGTGATGGCGTCTACGGCGCGATCCAGAGTGGTCAAGGCCAGAGCACCTTCCAGCATTCAGACGGCGTCAAGATCTACTGTGGATGGGGACCACCTCAAGACACTACTGATGCAGATGACTTTCCGATTGTTCGACGTGGGTTTGTCTACCTGATGGACACCAACAACCGACAACTGACGGGAACAGGTATCGCCGACTTTACTCATGAGTTCGATAACGGAGACGGAGATGTATACATGTTTTTGGCTCCCAGTAACTACAGCACGAGTTCTTCTTGGGGTGCAGACCCTGTATACAATGTCAAAGTCTGGTATCGACTCAACGTGCTTCACCAAGGCATGGTGCCGACGTACATTCCAAATGGTGGATACTCAACCTTCGGCGGCATGGACATCAAGTAAGGAGAAATCATGAAGGATTTCATCGACCAACTTTTTTGCTCACAGAAGCGCATCTCTTGGCGACGACTGGCTGTGCTCGCTCTCGGAACCGTACTGCTGGCAAGCGGCTTGCTTGATTCTGAGCAGTGGCTCTATCTTAGCCTTGCTTACATTGCTGGCGATTCCGCCGAGAAGGCAATGAGCGCGATCTCGAAGAAGTAGTAAATGGCCTTTGTAACCACCAAGTTTGATGATGCGACCACATTCAAGATCGCATACAACGCTCAAATCACGAACAGTGTGACGAGTAATCTCACTAGTGGTTCTGGTGTTCTGTACTCAGTGAAGATCGAAAACACCAACGATGCTGCTGTGTTCATTAAGATTGCGAATGCCATCACGGCAACGTCAGGAACAACAGCACCAGACTGGGTATTCTCTTGCCCTGCGGCAAGTACCTACACCTACGAGATCCCTGGTGGGGTCGCGTATGATCACTTGTCTTGCTGGGCTACTGAGAACGCTGCCGAAAGCGACAACACGACACCTAGTGTCAGCGGTAACGAAGCCGTCAAAGTAACGATCTTGGTGGGCTGAGATGGCTACAATAAAGACAACCGTGCTTGGCGATCTAGCTGGTAACCTCGTCATCAATGATGCTGCCGACACTAATGCCGTAACCAACATCACAGGTGCTACTGGATCGGCGTATTTGATTCAGATTGATGCGACTGCGGGCACACCGACGACTGCTGAGCCCGCTTGTTACGTCAAAATCATCGACGCTTCTGGTGGTGTCACTGGTGGTGGAGGAAGTAGCTCTACGCCCGATTTGGTATTGTACGCTCCACTCGGTCAGATAACCACTTACGTCATCAGTGGTGGCTGGGCATTCTCTGCTGGTCTCAGCCTCTGGGCTGTTCAGACCGCTGCGGTGGCTGGAGACGTTTCTCCTACCGCTGATGTTAAAGTTACTATTATATCCTCATAGGTGAAATTATGTACCAAAGTAAAATTGCATGGGCTCGAACTCAACTCAACTCTAAGTTTGGCGATAAGTCTGGTGGCATTCGTGCTCTTCTTGGCGTGATTCGTGAGCTTGAAACTAAGATTTCTAAACTTGAAGCAGACGCAAAGGCTAAAAAATCTAAGCCTGCCGCCAAGAAGCCTGCTGCCAAGAAGCCTGCTGCCAAGAAGCCTGCCGCTAAGAAGACTGCCGCCAAAAAGTAGTTACTATCATCATGTCGATCACTACTTGTTGAGCGGCATGATTTTAGTTGATTTGTGTAGTGTAGTGATCGACTTCAACAAGAGTTTGGAATGTTCAAGATGGAACCAGTAACGCTTACGACAATTACTGTTCTCGCAGCCCTGGGCGTCGGTTTCGGCGCTGGCTGGGGCCTGAAGCCTGATGCAGGCGTAAAGGCGCTGGAGGCGCAAACAGAGGCGATTGAGGCCTTGAATGAGGGCAACCAGTCACTCGTAGAAAAGGTACAAGAGGTTTCCGTCGAGGAAGCTAAGCGAGAGAGTGCCATCGCCAACAAGCTCACTGATCTGCCACCTCCATGCATCAAGGAGGTTGGGGGGGATCCCATGTCTCTGCAATGCATGTGGGCACTGTGTATCCGCACAGGTGAAACAGATAAGCAACGATGCGAGCCGTCCAAGTTGACTGACAAGCTTCTAGGGTCTTATAGTTGTCCTGAGACCGCTGAATAGGACTGAGGTGTACTGTGGAAATCAAAGATCTTGCAGTTCCCGGACTGACCGTCATCTTCGCAGCGGGTGTATCGTTCGCGTCACTTGAGTCTGCCGCTCAGGATGTAGAGGAACTCGACAAGCGAGTGACTGTTCTTGAAAGCAAGAAGGCGACGAGCATGACTCACCAAGAGGTGGTCGATGTCAAGATTGAGGGTGTTGAGAAGCGTCTGGATAAGATGGAAGACATTGTTTCTAAGATGCTTGAGAACCAGCAACACCAGGCTGTCAACATCGCCCAGATCTGCCAGGCCACAAACGCCAACTGTAGCAGCGGTAACTAATATGCGCCCTGAGATCCTCGATTACGCTGAGTCGCTCGGCTACAAGGTCTTCGAGTCTGGGGCCTACAACGTCAACATTATTGGCGTCCGCTCAGTCGATCATAAGGCCAACAGCTTCGACGATGTCATTCACTGTGTCTTCAAGGACGAGGATGATCAGTGGGTACACAAGTCATGGGCCTGCACGACTGAGCCCGGT
>CESK01013473.1_pt1 | contig 19743 bp, 19 predicted proteins | sample 531091 | NCBI WGS metagenome assembly CESK01 (sample SAMEA2621271, study PRJEB7988) | marine metagenome | biome: marine biome (ENVO:00000447); feature: surface water layer (ENVO:00002042); material: "saline water (ENVO:00002010), including plankton (ENVO:xxxxxxxx)" | depth 5 m
ATGAAAGACAACCCTGAAGGTGTTGCTTCTTACTTGTCTAAAAACGCTGACAAACTATAAGCGTTTAATGATATTAAAAAAGTCGCTCTTCGGAGCGACTTTTTTGTTTTCCCTTTGTGTTTTTGAGCTAGTCATTAGAAGCCAGTGGCCAGCCACCTAAATCTTTCCAGCGATTGACCATCCAACAGAATAATTCAGCTGTGCGCTCAGTGTCATAAAGAGCGGAGTGTGCCTGTTTCCCATCAAACTCAATTCCGGCAGCCTGACAAGCTTTTATAAGCACTGTTTGACCTAATGTCAGAGCAGCCAAAGACGTGGTGTCAAAGCTCACAAAGGGGTGAAACGGATTACGTTTTAAATTGGCTCGCTCAGCCGCAGCCATGACAAAACTATGGTCAAAGTTCGAGTTATGACCGACCAGAACTGAGCGCTGACAACCCGCTGCTTTTTGCGCTTTTCTAATAGGTTTAAACATTTCTCTTAGTGCTTCTGACTCCGGGACTGCACCGCGCAGGGGGTTATTTGGGTCAATACCATTAAAGTCGATAGCCGCTTGTTCTATGTTAGCGCCTTCAAAAGGTTCAACGTTATAATGCACCGAATCAACCGGCTTTAAAGTGCCGTCGCTGTCAAAGTCCAGCAGTACCGCGGCTATTTCTAAAAGGGCATCTGTTTTTGCGTTAAAACCCGCGGTTTCAACGTCCACAACGACAGGCATATAGCCACGAAACCGTTTCTTCATTAGCGACTCAGAAGTGTCAGACATAAAGACCCTTTAGTTATTAAGCTGGTTATTTCAATTTGCGCCTATTATGCCAAAGATATATCGATAATGCTGAGAGAAACTCTAAAGCACAGCGAATAAATGCCGATAAAAGCGTATTAGAATTTTAAACCGGAGTGCCTATGAAAAACTGGCCGATGTTAACTGCAGCTGCAGCGTCTGTATTGCTGGCAACGAGCCAGGCAAACGCCAATGCAGTTAGGCATTACAGTGCTGACCTTGATAGTTCGTCGTGGCAACTTAGCGAGGCCAGTCGGTTGGAGTGTGCGTTAGAGCACGAAATTCCGCGCTACGGTAAAGTTCGTTTTCAAAGCGAAGCCAGTAAAGAGCTGAACTTACGCATGAAAATGGACATGAAAAAGCTGCCTGACAGCTATGATGTCTCTGCGATTGAATCTGTGCCGCCTCGCTGGCGACCAGGGGAAGCAAGTTACGAGATTGGCTCTATGCAGCTCTATAAGCAGTTTAATGGCGAGTTACAAAAGCAACTGGCCTGGACACTGTTGAGTGAATTGGAAAAAGGGCGCTATCCAACGTTTTTCTACGACGACTGGTACAACAATCGTGATCAGGTGGCGGTGTCATTGTCGTCAGTGAATTTTCGAAATAAATACGATGACTTTTTAAGTTGTGTCAATGCGCTGTTGCCGTTTAGCTTTGAAGACATTGCTTACACGGTATTGAATTATGAAGATGGCAGTGAAAAGCTGACCATATCGTCACAGCGTAAGCTCAAGCAAATTAGCGACTACCTGAAAGTCGACAATGATCTTGAGTTGGTGCTTGTCGATGCTTACACCGACTCACTCGGAGCCCGGGGGCCGAATCAAGAGCTAACCGAAGAACGAGCCAAAGAAATACAGGCGTTTTTTGTTGAACGTGGCATAGCGGCTGATCGCATAAAAACCGTTGGGCACGGCGAGGACAGACCGATTAAGTCGAATGACAACGAAATTAATCGTCGGTTAAACCGCCGGGTCATTGTACAGTTGGCAAAACCGTCAGGGATTGAGCTTTAATCGCTCAATCGCTGGTTTTGTCTTTAAATTCGCACAAGTCTTCAATAATGCACGAGCCACAGCGAGGTTTTCGGGCAATACAGGTGTAGCGACCGTGCAGAATAAGCCAATGGTGCACATCGACTTTAAACTCCGCCGGCACCACTTTTATCAGTTTTTCTTCCACTTCTTTAACGTTTTTTCCCGGCGCTAACTTGGTACGGTTAGATACGCGGAAAATATGGGTGTCCACAGCAATGGTCGGCCAGCCGAATGCGGTATTTAAAACGACATTAGCCGTTTTACGTCCGACCCCAGGCAGTGCTTCCAACGCGGCTCTGTCTTCCGGGACTTCACCACCATATTGCTCAACCAGAATTTTACAGGTCTTGTAGGCATTCTCGGCTTTCGAGTTAAACAAACCAATGGTTTTTATGTACTCTTTTATACCATCCACGCCTAAAGCGAACATCTCTTCAGCGGTTGGAGCTGCAGGGAATAACTTGCGTGTCGCTTTATTAACTCCGACATCGGTTGCCTGAGCCGACAATAGCACCGCAATAAGCAGCTGAAATGGGGTGTCGTATTCAAGCTCCGTGGTTGGGTTTGGGTTATTGTCGCGAAGACGGCTTAAAATTTCGTGGCGCTTAGTTTTATTCATAATTAATTATTACTGTTGTGCGGTTACACGGGCGCGGGTGACGGTTTTCTTCTCTGCGCGCTCGGCTTTTATAGCATCAATTCGGTTTTTCAGGGCAATGATAAAGCCCATACCAATAAAGGCGCCTGGCGGCAATATGGCAAGCAGAAGCGGATAGTCAACGGTGAATAACTCAATTCTTAATTGGGCGGCCCAGTCGCCAAGTAAGAGCTCGGCCCCGTCGAACAAAGTACCATTACCAATAATTTCACGTATGGCGCCCAGCAGCATCAGTACCAACGCAAAACCTATGCCCATCATCAAGCCGTCAAATGCCGCTTTCTGCCACGGGTTTTTAGACGCATAAGCTTCGGCACGGCCGATAATGGCGCAGTTTGTGACTATTAATGGAATGAAAATGCCGAGCGATTGGTACAGCTCGAACACATAGGCATTCATGAGCAATTGAATAACAGTAACAAAGGTGGCAATGACCATTACAAAGACCGGAATGCGTATTTCCTGAGGCACAAAACTGCGCACGAGTGACACAGTTACATTAGAGCCGATAAGCACAAACAGTGTCGCCAAGCCGAGTCCTAAAGCGTTAGTGACAGACGCCGTGACAGCCAAGAGAGGGCATAAGCCAAGTAGCTGCACTAAAGCTGGGTTGTTATCCCAGAGTCCTTGCCAGGTTAGTTCTTTGTACTCGTTCATTGTGCGGCCTCCTCACAGCGCTGAAGCTCAGCATTGAATAATGTGTCCGCGTTTTCTTCTAGATAAAGTGTCGCTCGTTTGACTGCGCCAACCACCGCTCGCGGTGTAATGGTTGCGCCTGTGAATTGATCAAACATGCCACCGTCGCGCTTTACTGCCCAACGGTCATCGTCTTCGGATTTAACTCGCTTGCCTGAAAACGACGTGATCCAGTCGTTTTTCTCTATTTCTATTTTATCACCCAGGCCTGGTGTTTCCTGGTGGCGCAAGGTCCTGACACCCAGTAACTCACCTGAAGGTTTCACCGCCAGTAATAAACGAATGGCACCTGAGTAGCCATCGGGAGCGACAATTTCGGCAGCCAACGCGGTGGGTTCATCGTTAACCCAGGCTCGATACATTGGGTGCGGTTCGTTGCTACCCAGTGCGTTATGAGTCACCAAACGACAAGACTGGTAAAGGTCATTGTCGTGCATTGCCGGAGGAATGAGTTGGTTCAGCGTGCGCAGTACCTGAGCTTGCTGTTGTTGTGCAATTTTATCTTTGGTCAGCACTTGTACGCCCACCACTAAAGCCGTAGCAATAACCGCAAAGGCGGCCAGTATAAGGCCGTTTTTCTGCATACTATTAATGGTCATTTGCGCTCTCCGTGACCATAAACGGTTGGTCTTGTATAACGATCAATAATAGGAACACACATATTGGCTAGCAGCACCGCGAACGCCACCCCGTCGGGATACCCACCCCAGCTACGGATAATAAACACTAATAAACCGATTAACACGCCAAAAACAAAGCGGCCCCGGTTCGAGGTCGCCGCAGAGACCGGGTCGGTCGCAATGAAGAATGCGCCAAGCATTGTTGCGCCGCTCAGTGCGTGAACCACAGGCCCTGTCATAAGATCGGGGGCGAACAGATATGCAAAGAAGGCCGGAACACACAATCCCGCGATGAGTCCGACAGGAATGTGCCAACTGATAATACGCTGTTGTATGAGTAACAAACCACCAATGAGAAAGCCGAGGTTAACCCATTGCCAGCCAGCGCCCGCTAAAAAGCTAAACTGGGGCTTGGCATACACTTCGGTCAATGTGAAACCCTGTGTTAAACCTGTTTTTATGGCATCTAATGGGGTTGCCATAGTGACACCGTCAATACCGGCACGTAGCTGTTCGACGCTGTAACCGGCCGGTGTATATTCAAACAGTATGGTGTGTAGCGTCTGCCAAAGCGTGAGTGAATGCTCACCTATTGTTGATGGTGGTAGCCAGTTGGTCATTTGTACCGGAAAAGATATTAGTAATAAAACGTAACCCGCCATCGCAGGATTAAACAGGTTTTGTCCCATGCCACCGTAAACATGCTTAACGACGACAATGGCAAACAACGTACCAATAACAATGATCCACCAGGGGGATAAAGGCGGAATACTAATGGCCAACAAAATGGCAGTGACCAAGGCTGTATTGTCTCGCAGGGCCGACATAGCGGGGCGATCACGAGCAATAATACAGGCTGACTCAGCAATTAAAGCGGTAATTACAGCCAGGATTATTTGAAACCAAACACCGAAGCCGAAGAAATAGCTTTGTATCAACACACCGGGCACCAGCGCGTAGCAAACCCAGCGCATCATGCTGCTGGTACTGTGTTGGCTGTGCCCATGAGGTGACGACGCTATTTTAAAACTCATGACTCATTTCCTTTCGCTGAGTTATTTTCTTCATCGGCTTTTTGCGCCTGGGCGGCTTTTTTGGCTTTTGCACGCGCAATTGCAGCAGCAACGGCAGCAGACTTGCCGCCTGACTCGGTTTTTTCTTTGTTGTCTGTCGTTGCGGTTTCCGCTTTTTCAGCCTGGGCTTTCTTGCGGGCTTCGGCTGCTTTTCTATGGCGCTCTAAGCGCTCCTGCTTCTCACGCTCTAAACGCTCTTGTCGAGCTTCAAAGCGCTGGCGCGCATGTTCCGCTTTAGCTTTTTCACGAGCAATGTTGCGAATCTCTGCTTTCGCTTTCCGATAATAGTGCACTAAGGGAATTTCGCTAGGGCAGACATAGGCGCACGCGCCGCACTCTATGCAGTCAAACAGGTTTTGCTCGTCCAGCGCGTCATAGTCTTTGGCTTTAGCCAGTAATTGCAGTTGCTGTGGCTGCAAGCTGGCCGGACAGGCGTCGGCGCAGGCACCGCAACGTATACAGGCTAATTCAGGCCCCGGTGCCGGCAGCTCTGCTTCTGTCGGAGCCAAAATACAGTTGGTGGTTTTTATGACCGGAACATCAATGCTAGGTAGCGTAAAGCCCATCATAGGGCCACCCATAATGACGCGTTGTTTATTTTCAGGAGTAAACCCAGATTCCTTTAGCAAATGTTCAATAGGGGTTCCCAACAGCGCCCAAAGGTTACGCTTTTCTTTTATGGCATCGCCGGTGACTGTCACAACACGTTCAAGTAGTGGCTCACCATGAATAATAGCGCGCTTAATGGCGTATGCGGTTCCGACATTTTGCATTAAGAAACCAATATCCATTGGCAGTTTGCCGCTGGGGACCTGCTCACCGGTCAGTAGCTCAATGAGTTGCTTCTCGCCGCCGGAAGGGTATTTTGTTGGTACGACCTTTAGTGCTATTTGCGAGTCGTCCCCAATGGCGGTGCGAATAGCTTCAATAGCCTTAGGCTTATTGTTTTCTATGGCGAACAGCACGGAGTCACAATGAGTAATGTACTGAAGAATTTTCACACCCGCGATTATGTCTTCAGCGTACTCCTGCATTAAGCCATCGTCTGCGGCAATATAAGGTTCGCACTCAACGCCATTAATAATTAGATGACGTAAAGGCTTTTGCTGGGCCAGCTTTTGCGCAGTTGGGAAGCCCGCTCCACCTAAACCGGCAATACCAGCTTGTTGTATCAACTCAAGCAAGCGGGAGACTTCAACTTCCCGATAATCCGGAATGGCGTGCTTATTGCCCCAGCGATCTTCGCCGTCGGGTCTTATTACAATGGCTAGTTCGGGCAAACCTGACGCATGTGCCGTTGGGCGTTCTTCAATAGCGTGAATAACACCGGACGTCGGGGCGTGTAGTGGCAGCCCCAGACTCAAACTGGCCTCGGTGAGTTGCTGACCTTTATCAACCGTCTGACCCGGCTCAACTAACATATTGCCCGATGGGCCAATATGCTGACGTACCGGCAAAATTAATTCGTCAGGTAAAGGTAGCGAGCGTATTGGTTTGTTGCACGCAGGTGCTTTTCTCTCTGGCGGATGTATACCACCAGGGAAATGCCCCGATACATTGCTCGACACATAAATGGTGTTGTTATCTGGACGGCTCATTCAACCACCTTCACCGGAATGCTGTTCTTTTTGATGTTTTCTTTAACCGTATCGAGATCCCACTGCCAGGTTTCAGGGCTTGCTTTGACAGAGACCATATCGATGCAGTCGACCGGGCAAGGCTCAACACATAAGTCGCAACCGGTACATTCGTGTTCAATAACGGTGTGCATTTGCTTGGCCGCGCCTAAAATAGCGTCGACAGGGCAGGCCTGAATACATTTAGTACAGCCTATGCATTCGTCTTCCCGAATAACGGCGACTTTTTTGACGTCTTCTTCACCGTGCGCGGAGTCTAAAGGTTTTGCCTCAACACCCATTAAGTCGGCCAATTGCTTGATAGTTGCTTCGCCGCCTGGAGGACACTTATTGATATCGTCACCGTTTGCGATGGCTTCGGCATAAGGACGACAGCCTGGATAGCCGCATTGCCCACACTGGGTTTGTGGCAGAATTTCATCGATTTGGTCAACAATAGGGTCGCTTTCAACTTTAAACTTAACCGCAGCAAAGCCTAGAATAACGCCGAATATCAGCGCTAAAATGCCAAGTGTAATAACTGCTCCTAATACACTCATTTAACTGCTCACTAATCCGCTGAAGCCCATAAAGGCAAGAGACATAAGACCGGCTGTTATCATTGCTACCGCTGAACCTTTAAAGGTTACTGGCACATCGGCGGCAGCCAGACGTTCGCGTAACGCTGAGAAAAGAATAAGAACCAGCGAGAAACCAATGGCAGCGCCAAGTCCATAAACAATAGACTGAACGAAGTTGTGCTGCTCATTAATGTTCAATAAAGCCACACCCAGTACCGCACAATTGGTTGTAATTAGCGGTAAAAATATGCCCAGTAAGCGATATAAGGTAGGGCTGGTTTTATGCACGACCATTTCGGTGAACTGAACAACCACCGCAATAACCAGAATAAAGCTCAGTGTTTGCAGCGACATAAGTCCTAACGGCTCGAGTAAGTATTCATTCACTAAATAGCTGCAAACAGACGCTAATGTCAGTACGAAGGTCGTTGCTGCGGACATACCAATAGCTGTGTCGAGTTTATTGGATACCCCCATAAATGGGCACAAGCCAAGAAACTTAACGAGCACAAAGTTATTTACCAATACTGTGCCAATTAATAGCAGCAAATAGTCGGTCATTGAGCATTCCGCAACAGTGAAAAATAAAGAGCGCATATTATCGGTGTTTTGAGGCTTATAAACAACCGCCTTTGGGTAGGGTTTCTCGGCGAAATCCGGCAAATTGTCACTTTATTGTCATGCTAGCGCATTAAAACTGTCATAAGTGGTAGGCAAAGTGGCTGCAACTGGTGCTAAAACGGTATAAAAGCCATGGTACTGCTCAGTTATTTACAGCGTTTTGATACCTACTGTTACTGCCTGTGCTCAGGGATACGAGCTCGTCCGGTTGCCGGGCGGTTAGCGGTTTGGGTTTCCCGTTCCGGAGACGGTTACGCCTACTTTGCGATTGCACTAGCGAGTGTCCTGTTGAATGACTCTGGTACCGCCTACTTTAAGCATCTATTACTTGCCTTCCTAATTGAACTGCCCATTTACTGGCTCTTAAAAAGCAGCTTCAAACGCCGACGCCCCAGTGACTTAGGGTTGTCGCTGGCAGCGCTGATTGTCGCGTCTGACAAGTTCAGTTTTCCCTCCGGACACACTGCAGCGGCTTTTATATTTGCAGGGATAACCCACGTCCACTTTCCCGAACTTGGTTTTGTTTGCTACCTGTGGGCGTCCGCCATTGGGGCTTCTCGAGTTATTGTTGGTGTGCACTTCCCGTCAGACATATTAGCCGGTGTATTGTTAGCAGTACTTATTTGGGAGCTTATGCTATGAGAGTTCTATATGGTATTCAGGGCACCGGAAATGGTCACCTTTCCAGAAGCCACACTTTGGCTACTTACTTAAGTCCGCAGCCGATTCACGTTGACTATCTGATTTCCGGACGCAGGAACTATGGCTTGTTTGATATGAACGTTTTTGGTGCCTATCAAAGCCGCGAGGGACTGTCTTTTGTCACTGAAAATGGCGCCTTGAAACGCCGAAAAACGCTCACCTCAAATAACTGGAGACAGTTTTACAACGACGTAAAAGCGTTAGATGTAACGCAATATGATCTGGTCATTACCGACTACGAGCCAGTGAGTGCCTGGGCAGCTAAACGAGCTGGAGTGCGTTCTATTGGTTTGGGGCGGCAATACGCATTCTGGGAGCCCGAGCTTTATAAAACGCTGAGCCTCTGGCAGCGTCAAATGATTAAGCAATTTGCTCCCTGTTCAACGCCTGTTGGCATGCACTGGTTAGAGTGTGGTAATGCCATACCTCCGGTTGTTAGAGAGCCTGATAATGGCTGTAAGGGCGGCTTAGCCCAACGAGTGATCGTTTACCTGCCGTTTGAGGATCCTAAAGTTATTATTAACGCGCTTTACCCTATTGATGATTATGAATTCTCGGTCTTTCATCCCAAATTAACGCGGTGCAGCTATGGGCACATTGAATGCTTCGCACCGTCAAGAAAACAGTTTTCAGAGCAGTTTAGTAGAGCGTCAGCGGTAATTTCTAATGCGGGCTTTGAAACCAGTTGTGAGGCATTGAGAGAAGGGAAGTCACTGATCATAAAGCCTTTGACAGGCCAGTTTGAACAACAGAAAAATGCGGAAATACTAGAGCGTAAGGGGCTTGCAACAGTAATGAAAAATGTGAGTTGTGCCTCTATTGAACGGGCTCTGCAGGAACGACAAAGCGCTTATATGCAATGGCCTAACGTTGCAAAACACTTAGCGAATTGGATTGCTGATGGCGCAAAAGAGTCAGTTCGGGATTTGAGTAAAAGACTTTGGGGGCTTTAAAGGGCTTGGAACTTGGCTCCCCAGGTTGGATTCGAACCAACGACACATGGATTAACAGTCCACCGCTCTAACCAACTGAGCTACTGGGGAACAACGTTCAACGGCTGCGAATATTAAAGCTACTGCCTGAGACTGTCAACTGTTCCATTAAGGTTTTTTAGGGAAATATGACTGTCTGCTGAAAAACTCAACAATTTAGGAAAACAGGGTACTTTTTGTGAAAATATCGTCTATACCTCACGGAAAACAATGTCAAGCTTTGGTCATAATCTCTGCTATAACATAAGTGATAAGTTGATCGCTGAAGTGATTATCCACAGATCACTGAGTTGCCCAGTAGATAACGGCTACAGGATCTTATCCACGGAATCTGTGGATAACCCTGTGCTTAACTCTGTTAAATAATACGGTTTATGCGGTGTCGAGCGCAATTTAAGCGATGGTTAAAAATTACCTAGATAAATATATATCCTTTAAAATTAATGGCTTATATAAATTCGGTGAACAACTGTTCAGTTTGGTGGTTTGTTCATCAGGCAATGCTTGCAGAATCAGCAACTTGTGTATTTCTTGGTTAAATTGATTGAAATTTGGTCCCGTTTAACATCAAATTTCTGCGTTTTTTCTCTTGACTTCTTGTAAGTCATTTAACTAAAAGGCACGCAAAGGATCGCAGTAAATTTTGTTAATTTGTAATAAAAGCGTCAAACGAAAAGAAGTAGGAAATTGAGGAGATACGTATTACTGGGCGGAAAAAGCAAAAGGGTTTTGGCGCTTACATTGCTGTTTAGCACCAAAACCCTATTTTTTATAAGTTTTCTGCAAAAGATTTAATGCGTTTGACCGCTTCTTTTAGCGTGTTGAGGTCAGTTGCAAAAGACAGACGGCAATAGCCTTCAGCGCCAAAGGCCGAGCCTGGCACTAACGCGACATTAGCATCAGAGAGTAATTTCTCACAAAACGAGACGTCGTCCTTCGTTCCTGCTTTTTCCATCAGTTTTTCAATGTGTGCAAACGCATAGAAAGTACCATCTCCGGGCACACAGTTTATGCCATCAATTGCATTTAAGGCGTCGACTAAATAATCGTGACGTTCTTTGAATGCCGTTACCATTGTCTTTATACAGCTTTGATCGCCATCGAGAGCCGCAGCGGCAGCATATTGGCTGATACTGGCCGGGTTAGATGTGCTTTGCGACTGCATTTTTTTCATGGCGGCAATAATAGGTGCAGGACCAGCAGCATATCCAATTCGCCAGCCTGTCATCGCATAGGCTTTGGAAACGCCGGTAAGAATAACCGTGCGATCTTTTAGATCGGGAGCAACCATAGGCAGGTTAGCAAATGGCGAATCGGACCATAAAATGTGCTCGTACATATCGTCTGTGGCAATTAGCACATTCGGATAGTCTCTTAATACGTCTGCTAACGCTTTCAATTCTTCCGCAGTGTAGGCAGTCCCCGCCGGGTTTGACGGACTATTAATGAACATTAAGCGAGTTTTATCGGTTAATGCACCACGCAGCTGCTCTGCGGTAATTTTAAAACGTTGATCAATACCGGCTTGTACGATAACCGGGGTGGCACCTACCAGTTTTGTCATATCTGGATACGATACCCAGTAAGGCGCAGGAATAACGACTTCGTCGCCTGGGTTTAGCCAAGCACTAAGTAAGTTATAGATGCTGTGCTTACCACCCGATGAAACAATAATTTCGTTACGTTGGTAGCTTAACTGATTGTCTCGCTCTAACTTTCTAATAACGGCATCTTTTAGCTCAACAATACCATCGACCGCGGTATATTTTGTCTTACCTTCTTTAATGGCTTGAATGGCGGCGTCTTTAACAAATTCTGGCGTATCAAAATCAGGTTCTCCCACACCCAAACCAATAACGTCTTTGCCCTGTTGACGAAGCTCATTGGCTTTCTGAGTCACCGCTAATGTGGGTGATGGTTGAATCGAATTAATACGGTCGGAGAGTTGATAATCCACGTTCAGATCCTGTTTTTTTAGATAGAGGAGAATTGCCCAATACTATACGGATTAGGGCGGTTAAAGTCTATTCTCCGTAGCCACAAACAGCGGTCTGAGTTACACTACTGGGCTACTTAACTGAGGAGGAATAGAATGGCAGCTGCCGACGCATCACGAAGTCTTATCAGCGCGCCGGTAGGACAGAAGCTTTGGGAAATGACCTGGCCTGTTATTTTCGGTGTGGCCACCCTTATCAGCTTCAATGTTGTCGACACCTTCTTTATCAGTTTATTGGGCACAGACCCTTTAGCGGCTGTTAGTTTTACCTTTCCCGTTACCTTTACAGTCGTCAGCCTGGCCATTGGCCTGGGGATAGGCACTTCCGCTGTCATTGCCAGAAAGTACGGCTCTGACAGACCCGATGAAGCCCACTTTGACGGTTTCTCTGCACTTTCTGTATCGGCTTTATTAGTTGCTGCACTAGCGGTTATAGGTTATGTCCTCATGGAACCTATTTTTAGCCTATTGCAAGCCCAGCCGAGGCTGATGCCTATAATTCGTGAATATATGAGCTTGTGGTTCTTTGGCTGTGTCATGCTGGTGACACCAATGGTGGGAAACGCGGTTTTACGGGCGGCAGGAGATACCCGGACACCCTCATTAATAATGGCGTCCGGCGGCCTTGCGAATGCTATTTTTGACCCTATTTTAATCTTCGGCTGGGGACCTATACCCGCCATGGGTGTTGAAGGCGCGGCCTTAGCTAGCGTTATTTCATGGTTTAGTGGTGTGTTACTGGTGTTTTGGCTACTCAGTCGAAATAAGCTGGTGTCTTTTACGCCAGCCAACGGTCTGAACTTTTTGGCGGCTTGGGTGAAATCCGCAAGAGAGGTTTTAAAAATTGGTATGCCCGCAGCCGGTGCGAATATGTTAACGCCCTTAGCAATGTCAGTAATGACCGCCATAGTTGCGGCTTATGGCGCCCCTGCCGTTGCTGCGTTTGGAGTTGGGTCGCGTTTAGAGTCATTGGCAAGCGTTATTATATTGGCTTTATCGATGTCACTGCCGCCGTTAATCAGCCAAAACTATGGTGCCGACAGAATTGATCGTGTGCAGCAGGCGTATCGTACTGCATTAAAATTGGTGCTGATTATTCAGGCTGTTATTTACTTGCTGATGTTGGTTACAGCGCATTGGATAGCGATGGCTTTTGCCGAAGAAAAGACGGTGGCCGACATTATTAAACTCTTTATTTATATTATGCCGTTGGGTTATGGACTACAGGGCGTAATTATTCTGACAAACTCTAGTTTTAATGCGGTGCATAAACCGATGAACGCATTATGGCTTAGCATTGTCCGCTTATTTATCTTATTTGTGCCCTTGTCGTACTTAGGCAGCTTACTGGCGGATTTAACTGGTCTCTTTATTGGCGGTGTTGTGGCAAACCTGCTAACGGCGACCATTGCCTACGTGTGGTTTTCAAAAGAACTCAGGAGGGAGCATGGCTAAGTCATTTCAGTTGGTTTCAAAATACAAGCCAGCCGGCGACCAGCCGAAAGCCATTGAAAGTTTGCTCGACAATTTGGATGCAGGCTTAGCTCATCAAGTCTTACTGGGGGTTACTGGCTCAGGTAAAACCTTCACTATGGCCAATGTAATTGAACGTTCTCAGCGCCCGACTTTAATACTCGCACATAACAAGACGCTTGCCGCACAGCTTTATGGAGAAATGAAAGAGTACTTCCCGAACAACGCGGTGGAGTATTTTGTTTCTTACTATGACTATTATCAGCCAGAAGCTTATGTGCCGACGACCGATACCTTTATTGAGAAAGATGCTTCCATTAATGACCATATAGAACAAATGCGTCTGTCGGCAACGAAAGCGTTGATGGAACGTCGGGATGTTGTCCTGGTGGCGTCGGTGTCGGCGATTTACGGTTTGGGTGACCCTGAGTCGTACATGAAAATGATGCTGCATTTACGTCGCGGTGACATTATTGACCAGCGCGATATTTTGCGTCGTTTAGCCCAACTGCAATACAAACGTAACGACGCCGCTTTTGAGCGTGGCACGTATCGCGTTCGTGGTGAGGTCATTGATATTTTTCCGGCAGAGTCGGAGGAAATGGCGGTACGCGTTGAGTTGTTTGACAACGAAGTTGATAGAATCAGTTTCTTCGAGCCACTGACAGGCCAGGTCACAGAAAAAGACGTTGCCCGCGCAACGATTTACCCGAAAACGCACTATGTGACGCCTCGGGAAGTATTGGTCAAAGCCATTGATAAAATTAAAGACGAGCTGAAAGACCGTCGCGATATATTACTGAAGCAAAATAAGCTGATAGAAGAGCAGCGCATCAACCAACGCACTCAGTTCGATATTGAAATGATGTTAGAGCTTGGTTACTGCTCGGGCATTGAAAACTACTCCCGTTACTTGTCCGGGCGCGCGCCGGGCGAGCCACCCCCGACATTGATGGATTATCTGCCGGACAATGCCTTACTTATTATTGACGAGTCTCACGTAACAGTGTCGCAAGTTGGCGCTATGTACAAAGGCGACCGTTCACGTAAAGAAAATCTGGTGGAATATGGGTTCCGGTTACCGTCTGCGCTGGATAACCGTCCGTTAAAGTTTGACGAGTTTGAGGCCATAGCGCCTCAGACCATCTACGTATCCGCAACGCCCGGTAAATACGAGCTCGAGCGAAGCAGTAACGAGGTGGTTGAGCAGGTTGTTAGACCGACTGGTTTGATCGATCCAACCATTGAAGTGCGCCCGGTCGCGACGCAGGTTGACGACTTGATGTCGGAAATTCGTTTGCGCACAGAGCAGGGCGAGCGCGTATTAGCGACAACCTTAACCAAAAAAATGGCGGAAGATTTATCCGATTACTTGGATGAGCATGGAATCAAGGTTCGTTATTTACACTCGGATATCGATACTGTTGAGCGCATGGAAATTATTCGTGACTTACGATTAGGCGAGTTTGATGTTCTGGTCGGCATTAACTTGTTGCGTGAAGGTTTGGATATGCCGGAAGTGTCGTTGGTGGCTATTTTAGACGCAGACAAAGAAGGTTTCTTGCGTTCAGATCGCTCATTAATTCAAACCATAGGCCGGGCGGCGCGTAACGTGAATGGTAAGGCCATTTTATATGGCGATCGCATTACCGGATCTATGCAACGTGCTATTGAAGAGACCGAGCGCCGCCGTGAAAAGCAGATTGCGTTTAACAAAGAGCATGGCATAACGCCGAAAGGCTTGAATAAGAAAATTACCGATGTCATGGATTTGGGGCAGGGCAGTGCGCCTGCTCGTAAGAGTAAAGCGGACAAAGCTCTGGCGGAAGTCGCCTCAGGCTATGATGCCCGCACGGTGGTGATTAAAGACACTAAGTCGTTATTAAAAGAAATTGAGAACAAAGAGAAGCAAATGTATCAAGCAGCGCAGGATCTCGAGTTTGAGAAAGCCGGTCAGTTGCGAGATGACATTGCACAGTTGCGAGAACAGCTAAAACGCGCCGTATAATTTGCCCGTAAGCGCATTGATGGTAGCGAACAGCTTTATCGGTTTTATCTGTTAGATATAAACCTCCCAATCGATCAGAATAAAATAAAGGTCATGCGGGAGGAATCTATGAAAGACGCAGCGAAAACCGTTTCATTTGGTATTATGCATTTTACCATCGCGTTTAGCGTTGTATGGTTAATGACAGGTGACGTGGTTCTTGGGGGCGCAGTGGCGCTGATAGAACCGTTAGTAAATACAGTAGGTTATTATTTCCATGAAAAAATCTGGCAGCGCACAGACAAGCGCCGGACAACAACTGTACGAGAAAGCACGTTACTTGGATAAAGAGGGCAGAGCGAGCTTTCCGCTCTCGCTCCTGCTTGTCATTTTGTTTCAAATGCGCGGTTATGTGGCTGGCATTATTTCCATCACTTTCACGGAAGACCGCACTCGACTTCTCAAACTCTTCTATACCAACACCGAGCAGTTTGGTGTCATGTTATTGGTGGGCTTACCCGCTTTAGTTGTGCTTTTAGCAACCGCTTTTGCGGCTGAAGATGACCGCAACTGGGCAAATGCTGTCATGCGATTTGCCCAGCCGTTATTGATGCTTTCTTTACTGGTTGATGCGGTACTCATAGGCTGGCTTTTTGTCGAGAGCTATGGGGCGTTCTCGTTTGGACGTGCCGCCATTGTCTTTGGTTGGTTTATTTGTATTTGGTATTTATTAAACTCTCGCCGCTGGCGCTTTTACCGTATGCATTTGGCCAACAGAGAGCCAGCTGACCCAACAGCAGAAAAGAGTTAGACTTTCTGACTCGGTGTTTTCGAACGAGAGTTCATTGTGGTTAGTACTGTTAATGGCACCACAATCAACATCGAGCCGATGTAAAAGCGCATATCGGGTTGCTCCGCAAAGAAAACAACGCCGAAGAATACCGCTCCAAGTAGCCCTGTATATTCCGCGCTGGTTACCTGGTTACTGTCCGCTGCGCGGTAGGCATAAACGCAGGTTGCTGCATAAATCATTGAGAATAAACTCGAGCCCACCGCAATGAGCAGAACATTCCAGTCGAACGGGGCAAACTCAATCAGCGCCAGTATGAGGGCGGTTGGAATACCCAGCAAGTTTGTCAGGTATAAGGTGTCAATAATGCCGTGTTGCGTTGGTAGCTTCTTAATAAGCAGGTTGTTAAGAGCCAGCGTCGTCGCTACCACCAGCGCCGCTAACGCAAAGATATTGGCGCCGGTCGGGTTCAAGATAACCATAACACCCACCATGCCTAACGCCGCTGTGACTAATGAGATAATGGTTACTCTTTCTTTAAATAGCAGGCGTGCAAAAACGACCGTAATTAATGGTGCTGCATAGAAAATAGCGTTAGCGGTTGCCAGCGGCAGCGTCGTTAAAGATACCACCATAAAGACTGTACCAATTAAAAATATGTGCGCTCGGGTTGCGTGCCAGCGCAGGTTTTTAGGCAATAGGGGTCTGCGGAAGTAAAGAATGACCGGCAATAACAGAAGCGTTGCGCTGAGCTGACGGAACAGCACAAATTGAAATGGCGCTTCAAAACCGTCAAGCAGCTTAATCAGAGAGTCAGACAGAATGACCACGTTATTGCCAAGAACCAACAACAATACCGCTAATATTAGGGAACGATCCATACCAACACCTCCGTTAAACTGTTTGAAAGTGTGAGTATTGTACGAAAAGCCTTTTATAAAATATAATGATATTAAATAATCAATTCATGAGAAATATAGATAATGAGTGTTCCGTTCCGAGCGATACATTACTTTGTGGAAGTGGCCCGCTTGCAGAGCTTTTCTCGTGCGGCCGAGCAGTTACATGTCTCTCAAAGTGCGGTCAGTCATCAGGTTAAATTATTAGAGTCTTATCTAGATAAACCACTATTTGTCCGCAAAGGCCGCACAGTCATGCTTACCGCGGTTGGGCAGAGCTATTTTCAGGAAGTGGTTGGAGCGTTAGAGCTGGTTGAAAGCGCAACGCGCAATGTTAAAGAAAATGACACGCGTCAGGTACGTTTGGCCATTCACGGCTCATTGGCAGTTAAGTGGTTAATCCCTGCACTTGATGACTTCAGAGAGCGGTATCCAAATATTGATTTAACCTTGCAAATGCTGACTCAGGACGGTCAGTTTGACAGTCAGTGGGCGGACTGTTTCATTACGACACAACCGCCGGGTACTGGGTATCAGCGCTATCATTTGTATGATGAAACATTGAAGCCTTATTGTTCAAAAGCGGTTTGGGCGGAAGCGCATCGCATTACTGACCCTGCTGAGTTGGCTCGTTTTCCTTTGCTTTCAGCAATTTCTGCTTTCGCAAACGGAAAGCCGGGTACCGACTGGCAACGTTGGTTCGAAAAGGTGTCATTACGACTCCCTAAAAATGCGAAAGTGCATCACTTCAGTCATTTATTGTTAGCGGCAGAGGCGGCTAAATACGGTCAGGGCATTGCGCTTTTAAATGAATTTATGACCACCGAAGAAGAACGGAAGAATAGTCTCTTTGAATTGCCTTTTCACAGTATTCGTACAGACGACAGCTTCTATTTTGTTTATCCGTCATCAACCGCAAAAAGTCCGGGTTTAGAGGCATTGGGCGACTGGTTAGTGACGCTGTGCAGAAACCGGTAAGAAGAGAAGCGTGCGCGGGGCACGCTTTATGTCGGCTTTATGGCTTATTGTTTAACCAAGCGACCTTGCTTATCGCGGAAGCCACCAACCAGAATAACGATAAAATCGATAAGCGTCCAAAGACCAAGGAAACCCAGGGTTAGAAGCATTAAAATGCCAGTGCCTACCTTGCCAACGACAAAGCGGTGAATACCTAAACTACCCAGGAAAAAGCAAACAATCGCCAAAACAACGCGACTATGCGGACTGACTTCTGCAGGATCCATAAAAAGCTCCAATTGTTGTTATATCCTAAGGTGTTAATTAACGAGGAATTAACACCTTAATAATATGCAGGTAAGGGCTCTTTGATTCAAGGTCTTTAATTTAGCATCCAATCAGCTATGGCTTGGCAGTGAACTTCAGTGGTGTCAAACAGTGGCAGTTCAGAGTGCTCTTGCTGTACGAGCAAGCCGATTTCTGTGCAGCCCAAAATAACGCCTTGTGCGCCGATGTTAGCTAAACTTTTAATAATCGAAAGATATTGCTCACGAGCCTCGGCAGAAAATTTGCCACGGCAGAGTTCTTTAAAAATGATGCTGTCTATTGCTTTGCTGTCACTTTCATTGGGTATCAGGACTTGAATACCTTGCTGCTCAAGGCGCTCTTTATAAAAAGGTTGTTGCATAGTGAAACGAGTGCCTAAAAGCCCTGCACGTTCAACCCCGTTCTTTTTAAGATGGTTGGCCAGAGCATCAACAATATGGATAAGCGGAATGGAAACGGCGGCCTCAATTTCAGAGGCGACTTTATGCATTGTATTGGTTGCGATAACAATACATTCGGCCCCGGCCTTGTCCAGTTGTCTGGCTTTAGTCACAAGGGCACTTGCGGCGGTATTCCAGTCGCCCCTGCTCTGCATTTCTTCAATAGGCGCAAAGTCGACACTGGCAAGTATGAGCTCAGCGCTGTGTAGGCCGCCTAAGCGCTCATTAATCAATTGATTTAAACGCCGATAATAAGTACTGGTGGACTCCCAGCTCATACCGCCAATAATGCCGACTGTTTTCATCACCGCCTCCGCTAATGTGCATTAAAAGTAGCTTACAGTAGCTAAGGTGTGAAGTTAATGCGCGATTTAGACAGAATTTATCTAGGTTATATTCAATCCCCAGTCGTCATAAGCCGCTTTTGCAAGCTCCTCTCGGAATTTCGGGTCGGCAATATGAATCAGCTCGCGCGCTCGTTCGCTCATACTTTTAGCGCGTAAGTTAGCGACGCCGTGTTCGGTGACAATGTAATGCACATGGGCGCGAGTTGTGACTACGCCAGCGCCAGGAGCAAGCAGAGAGCTAATGCGCGACACTGTTCCGCCACAGGCCGTTGAAGGCAGAGCAATAACCGAACGACCACCTTCCGACAAACTGGCACCGCGCACAAAGTCCATTTGACCGCCAACGCCCGAGTATATTTTAGTGCCAATAGAGTCTGCGCAAACCTGACCGCTCAGGTCGACCTGAAGGGCGCTATTTATCGACATAACCTGTTTATTCTGGCGAATAACCGAGGTGTCATTGGTGTACTCAACATCAAGGAAGAAAACTTCCTGGTTGTCATCAACAAAGTCATAAAGTGCCTGAGAGCCCATGGCAAAAGTGGTGACAATGCGGCCACGGTGCTTACGTTTGCGGCTGTTATTTATGACGCCACGCTCAACCAGCGGTAATACGCCGTCAGAGAACATTTCGGTGTGAATGCCTAAGTCTTTGTGGTGATGCAGGCAAGCCAATGTTGCATCTGGTATTGCGCCAATACCCATTTGCAAACAGTCACCGTCATCAATAAGACCCGCAACACGCTCTCCAATTTTTTGTGTAATGGGGTTTTGTGCTGGTTGCTGGTGCAATGGAATAGGGGCAGCTTCTTCAAAGTAGCGATCAAATCGTTTTAAGGAAACTAGCGCGTCGCCGTGCGTCCGTGGCATGTTGGGGTTTATCCAGGCAACCACTTTTTTCGCAACTTGTAGTGCGGCCCGGGTTGCTTCAACCGAGATACCTAAACTGCAATTACCGTGTTTATCCGGCGGTGATACTTGAACGATAGCCGCATCCAGAGGTTGCTCGCCTGAGCGAAATAACTTGGGAATTTCAGAGAGAAAAATGGGCACATAGTCGGCGAGTCCTTGATTAACGGCCTGCCGGGTTGAGGCGCCGACAAAGAAAGCACGTTGGCGAAGATGTCCTTTAAGCTCAGGGTCA
>CESK01004863.1_pt1 | contig 19425 bp, 33 predicted proteins | sample 531091 | NCBI WGS metagenome assembly CESK01 (sample SAMEA2621271, study PRJEB7988) | marine metagenome | biome: marine biome (ENVO:00000447); feature: surface water layer (ENVO:00002042); material: "saline water (ENVO:00002010), including plankton (ENVO:xxxxxxxx)" | depth 5 m
ATAGGCATAACCATCGATGGACTAACCATCATATTATCATCAAAAGGAATATTAGCTGGAGGCATGTCTACCATTGGGGGTCTTTGTGAGCCAATAATTTCAGTATTTACGTTACCAATACTTCTACTAAAAATATCTTCTACTACACGTCTATCTACGTTTAATTGTGAAGCTATCTGGTCCATGGGCACGCCCATCTCTAAAAGCTGAAACACTTGTTGCTCTAGGTTCATATTTTTTTATGCTCCTTAATTTTGTGCACCATAGTATGCTGCTCCTAGTCCTAATGCTTGTGTTAGATAATTAGGGTCAGGATTTGTAGTAGTTCCAAACTGTTGGAATCCTAACGCTGGAGAGAAACTTGCTGCCATACCACCTAGTCCACCAAGTAATTGACTTGGTAAATTATATTGACCAACAAAGTTTTGATAATCTAAATCTAGACCTCTTTGTTGCATACCTCTTTGTGCTGCACCTATACCACTTAATCTACTTATGTCCTGACCTAACATACCGTATAGACCTGAACCTAAATTAGCAAGACCTGTGCCTGTGGCTCTACCGAACTCTCCAGTCCTTAAACCTATATTAGAGATATCTCTACCAGCACCACCTAATACGTTAGCCATATTTACACCACTAGCTCCTAAGCCTCCACCTGCGGTGCCATAAATACCTGCTAAGTTTTGCCCTAGACCACCAAGTAGCTTGGCTCTATTAACGTCTCTGTTTTGTTCTGCTTCACTTGCTTTTAGTGCTGTCTGTAACGCTTGATTAAATCCACCAGCACGTAATGCACCTACTCTTTCTAATGCTCCTCTGCCTGCAGCTTCTGCTAGTTCTTCTCCTAGTAGTCTACTTCTAGAACCACCAAAAGCTCCACTACCTAATGCTTTTGCTCTTCTTGCTATATCTGATTTAGCTAATGACTTTTGTATGTCGGCTAGTGATTGATCAACCACTGCTTGTTCAAATGGGTTATAAAAAGCTGATATATTAGACTGAGGATCTTGTAAACTTCCAGGTCTAAACATGCCTGGACCACCTTCTAAAATACCTGCTGCTCTGCCTGTAAAATCAGAAGCAATACTTGGAGCTTGACCGAGTAACTGTTGACCTGCTTCTAAACCACTGATACCTCTGCTTGCTGCACCACGGACAAGGGACGCTCCTTCTTGACCTGCTAGTTGTGTTTGTAAGTCAGCTCCTCTCATTCTAGATTCAGCATCTTGGAAAAAAGGTAGGTAACTGCCCACACCTTGTACGCCTAAACGCATAGCTTCTCTTTCTGCTGGTGTGAAGTCTGCTATTCTTTGACCTTGGTAAGTAAAAGGAGTCGCTCCTGGAACAGACATAGTAGCAAATTTATTAACTAGTTCTTGATTTAATAGTGGTACTATTCCTGGAATGCCTTGTCTACCACCTTGAAAAAACTGTGCTAAAAATGCTGGTGGCATTTGTGATGTATATTGTGTAGTATTTTCTGCCATTATGCTCTCCCTATGCCCATTGATTTAGCTTTATTTTCTGCTTTTTCCATCATGTTGTACATTCTTGCTATACCTTTATCATGATCGCCACCACCCATACCTGCGACAGATTGTTTAGTCATAACAAACTCACCGTCTGCTAATAGTGCTGGAACTGTGTCTTTATTACCTGCTCCTTTAGGATCGTCTATGTCGCCACCTGTTTTTCTTAAATCAACTTCAGGTATATCACCACCGTCTGCTAATCTTGCGATACCACCTGCGTTTAATTGTGCAGATGGAAAAGTAGGAAATCCTGCAGAACCATAGTCTGTATCAGATACTAAATCTCCTAAGACTCTATCTAAACCAAACTGCTCAGAGACAGGCATACCCATGTATTGTATTGGCTGACCGCCATAACTTGTTGGCAGATTAGCTGGTTGTAATCCACCTGAAAAATATGACCTTGCTTCAGGAGGTAGTTTTTCATCTAATGGACCACCTTCTCCTTCTCCACCTTTAAGTAACCCTGCTTGTTCTAATAACCCTAGACCTATAATACCTTTTTGTATACCACTTAAATTAGCAAAGCTACCTTCTTTACCAAAGATATCAACAGGGGCACCTGTAACACCTGCACCTAAATCTTGGAAAAATCCACCTATGCCACCTGATCCTGTTTGAGCAGGACCTATAGGATTGCTGAAAAAATCAAGCCCTTTTCCACCTTGTAAACCTGCACCTTCACCAAAACCTCCCATAGCATAACCAGTAAAGGCATCTCTTGCTATCTGTTTTGGATTTCTACCTGATACAGCTGAACCTAGTGCACGACCTATCGCAGCACCTGTTTTACCACCAAAGATAAATCCTACTGCTGTTCCTATAGTTCTACCGTATTTTCTTAAAAAACCTTTTAGGACACTACCCTACCTTATGCACAAAAAATATCATTGTTCTCTACTTACTCCTTTCATCTTCTCGAAAGTTCTTAATCCACCTAATCCTAACATACCCATGAGTATAGTACTTAGTTGGCTAAAATCAAAGTCAGGTAATATTACTTGTTCGTAACCTGCTAATCTTATTATCATAACCGTAATTGGCTGTAATATAAAGTGCCAACACAAAGCAACACCACAAACCCATCCAATAAATGGTCGCCAACCTGCTACAAATAATGAATTATGTGCAGCTTCTTGCTGATTAACTTTGAGTTGTGCTAAGTTTGCCTTGTGTAATTCACTTTCAAGCTCATGTTTGAGCCTTATTTTTAAATCTTTATCTGGTATTAATTTCTCCAATATATCAGATATCGGCACTATTAATCTATCTATCATTAAAAATACTTAGTCTTCTTTTTTCTTTTAGGATCAATAGCACCACACCCTCGTGCTACTTCTCCACCATTCTTCATTTTCTTATTTGGTTTAGGTATCACACCTCTACCCATAAGAATATCTTTTTTTGTTATTTTACCGTCTCCACTAAAATCAGGAAACTTGTTGCTTGCTGCACCACCTGTATTCATTTTCTTTTTCTTTTTTCCTCCACGTAATAAATCTTTATCTGCTTTTCTTGCACCACCTTTACCAGTAGCGAAACTTCTTACACGACCACATCCCCAAGAGTGTGAACTTTGTCCAGGACGAGAACCAGAACTAAAGTAAGCTCCTTGTCCTCTTTTGTAAACTTTCATGAGAGTAGAGGTAGATTTACCACTACTTTTTGCATACTTCTTAACACAGGCAGGTACGCTTCCACCTTTTTTCATTTTAACTTTATCTTTAGTTCTAGCTTTCTCCACTGCTTCGTAATCCTTACTTGTCATCTTACCTTTGAGATATTTACTACGAGTTCTCAATATTTCTTTTTCTCGTGCAGATGGGTTTTTAGAACCTTTTAAATAATCTGTAGGCACACCTTTTTTAGTTTTATTAACTTCTTTGAATTTTCTTGCCATATATTGCCTTTATAATACTTAAAAACTCATCTTGTGTTAAAGTATGCTTCATTAAGTTTACCCTTTTTGTGACCAGTTGTATATTGTTTTTTATATACCCCTTGTTTGGGTTTATTCTATCTATAGAAGCGTTGGTTTCTAACCCACCAATATTTTTACGTCCACGAGAAAAGGTTAAAACTTCACCACTTAAATTACAAAGACCATCTTGAATATACCAGAGCTCGTATATATCCTCAGGAGTTATATTCCACGTCATCCCTTGTTTAGTTCTGTTTGATTTTAATTGACCAAATAAATTTTTTAGATAACGGATGTGACTTTTAGTAAATCTTTTTTCTCTATCCCTTGATCGGCATAGTTTACACTTCGTTAATCCTTCTGTTTCAAACCTGTGTAAAGGTAATGATTTTTTACAAACTCGGCATGTTCTTCTACGAAATAACAACTGTCACACTTCCTAAGCTAGAGTTCATACTAGCTAGGATACATTTAGCAGTAAATGGTGTTGTCAAATTAACAAACTCAAACCCATCCCACAGTTGTAGTGAATTAGTAGACGTGTTGAATATAATAGTTCCTGGATTGAAGTTTTGTTTATCTCTATTTTCTGTATTGACGGAATATGTACTAAGGGGATCTACTTCACCTAAGTTTAGTTCTAATACCCTAACTAAACGATTAAAAGTTTCAGACGAGACGTTCTCTTCGTTTTCAATAGGAAGTCGTGTAGGTAGTAACTTACTCATCTCCTACCGTCTGGTTGTAGATCCATTCTAGTTGCTCCTAGTCTCCAACCTACACTGTCGTTAGCGTTTACGTCATCATCGTCTGATTCTATACGAAGGACGCCTTGTCTTCCTCTAGCACGTACATGAGATTGTTGAGTCGTGCTAGTTATGACACTAGTAGAACTTGTACTTAAACTGTCTCCTGGAAAGTTTCTTGTTTTTAAAACAAAATTTACCTGACCACCATTAGAGTTGCTTAAAAATTTTAAGTCAGGAATCAACCTTTTTATAAAAGCATATTGTTCACCGTCACCTAAATCAAAGTCAGATGATTCTATAAACACATTAGTCATAGGAGAGCCATCATCATTATAACCAGTTTCATGTTCAAAAACATACTGATTAGCAACAGCTCTAGGGAAAGGTTCAACACCTGCATCTAACCAAGCAGTTCTAGATAGTTCTCCGTAATACCATATGTTTTGAGCATAGTTGTAAATAACATATCTATCTACTTCAGTGCTAGAACCTGATGGATAAAACCAACCAACTTCATCATACTCGGTATTAGTAAATGCTGCAACTTTAAAAGCCTGAGATGAGTTAAAATCATCAAATACATAACTTAATACAGAACATGGTATTTTCTTAACTGATCCTGTATAGACATAAAAATTATCATACCCCATCCAATAAACACCACTTGGTCCAGTCACTGCTGCTTTTGGTCCAATCAAACCTGAATTTTCATTTATAAGATTTACACCGAAAGTAAAAGGTGGACCAATAAATTGCATACTGTATAAACTAGTGTCTGTCCATATTAGTATCTCTTGTCTTGCTTTTACTGCACCGATAATTTTACTGCCTGAAGATAAACGTAAACTTCCTGCTGTATTAGTTGTAAGTGGTTGAAACTGTAATGGATCTTCTTGATCGCTAAAGGCTACTAACATAGGATCTATAACACCTGTTCTAGCATCACCATTAGTGTTTAAAGGATCAGCTCCTAAAACTATAAGATGTCTATCTTTTTCTGATGTAATAACTTGAAGACCAACTGTTGGAACTAGGTTGGCACCAGATTGACCAGAAAGTTCTACAGCTCTTGTAGAAGTTCCGTTATTTTCTACCCATCTATATATGCCACCTGCCCTTACGTTTATGATTAAATCTTCACCGAAGTTATCATGTGTCCAAAGTCTCAGTTGGTTTTTAGGAGATAAATCCTCAGAAGCTCCCCAAGTGCTCGACCCCCAAGGATCTATACCCCAACCTGTAGATGGAACAAAAACGTCTAGTCCTACATTAATCTGATAAGTGCCAACGACACTTGACCCACCATTACCACTATCGGATGAGTTTGCAGTAACAGTGCTGCCTGTTGTATCTTTAGCTGTAATCTTATAAGAGTTTGCATTTACTAAACTATCTATCTGGTATTCTTGGTTTAAAACTGCTGCAGTAATATTACCACCTAAAGATGATGCTCCACTAAAAGTTACAAAGTCATTCTTAACTGCACCATGAGCAGTATCTGTAACTGTAATCTCAGAAGAACCATTACTGGCACTAAATGTGACATCTCCTGCAGAGGTTGTAGACCTTATAGGAGTAATGTCGTCAAAGTCTGAATTATCTTTAACATAATATTTTAAGTGAGACCCAAGTCCTAAATATTTTGTCCCACCTAAAGAGACCCATCCATGCAACGCACGGACTGTTCCTAAGTATGTTTGTGAAGTTGTTTTTGACCAGCCACCAAATTTTTGAGGTCTGCCGTTTTTAAAACGAACTAGGTTTATGTCAAACCAACCTCCTTCGTTGTCGTAAGCAGTTCCTTCTCTTACAACACCTGGACGGAAAACAAATTTACTTAAAGCCATAATCTAATTATTTTACTATAAAAATGTCTAGCTTTTATAGTTGTACAAGTTCTAAGAGACGTAGCCTCTTAGTATTAGAGTTATGATACTTGTTATTAAAACACCTAATAAACCAAGAGTTGCTTTAGTAGATGCGTCAATTTTATTTCTTATATCTTTAACGTCTGAATCTAACTCATCAAAGTTTTTGAAGGCTGTTTTCCAACGCTCTGAACACTCTTTCTCATGGACGGCTAGTTCTAAATGTACATCAGCTGCCGTCTTTCTAGACATTATTTCTTAACCTTAAAATTTAAAGCTATAATGTCTAAGTAGTTATACAACTTACTAATCCATTGATCATCTCTTTCACTAGGTGTTAGTGTAGCTAAAATAGAAGCTAAACTTATAACAACACTTAATGAAATTAATAAATCACTTATCCAATTTAATAAAAACATCACTTCTTCCATCTCCAGACTCTTTTCCAAGCCTCGTTTTTATGTTTAGTTTTTTTATTGTCTGGTATGTATTTACCTTTTTCGTCTCTTTGACGAACCCAAACAAAACCTAACATTTCTAATAATTTATTCCACATTTTCTTTATTTCCTTCTACCTGTTCTGCCTCTTCTTCTGGCATCAAAGGTTTAAGTTTTTCTACTAATTCTTCTCTTATCTGACCTACCACTTTCATCTCGGAGCCTTTCCAAGCTCCTCTTGAACAAGATAAATCAACTAATTGAAGTAAATTTAATAATAATGCTTTTTCGTCCATTTTACTATCCTTATGATCCTAATTGTTTTTCTACTGAACTAGGGTTAATTTTTTCACTTATGTTAGCTTCTATATCACTTTTTATTTGTGCTACATTTTCTGAACCCATGTTATCTTCTACCCAACCTTGCACGATTGCAGGTGTAAGTTCTGACCAAGGTATAAAATTTGATAAATCAGATGTATCTAAATAAACCCTACCCATTGATATTGCAGAATAATCCTTACCATCTGGATCTTGATGGGCATCATCAACACCTTTTAGTTTGTAATTTACTTTATGAACTACATCTGACAACCCATCTTTATTAGGGTAAACTTCACAGTCTGATACATTCCATTCAAAACTTATTGCCATTATGATTCCCCTTTAAGTTGTTGTATTTCATTTTGTAATACTTGTATTTGTTCTTGTTGCTCTTGTATAGCTTTGACAAGGTTAGGAACTAATGGAGCGTAGTCTAGCTCCCATTTAACTGTGTCTGAACCAACTGTCACACCTCTAGGATATTCGCCTATATCATCAAAAGCCTGTTTGTAAGATTGTGCACCAAACCCACAACCGTCAGTTACACCTGTGTCTTCTCTTGTGTATTTAATAGGTTCTAATTTAGAAATTAAATCTAGCCCTACTGCTGGTCCGATAATTTCTTTGTATCTTTCATCAGATTCTACAGCTAACCCAATAGTGTCTGCTGATGCGTCGTAATCAAGTTTTGCTAAACTTTCATTAGCGTTCTTTTTATAAAACCTTATGTATCTATAAAAAGAAGCATCACCTGTATCTGAATCTAAAGCTAAAACTGCATCATCATTGTTACCTGTCTTCTTAATATTACAGGCTTCATTTTCAAATGTGCTACCACTACCAATACGGACTAATTGACTTGTGTTAATTACACCATCTGATTCAATAGCAAATCTTAAATTTTGACCATTAGTGTAGAAGTCTATAGAGCCAGTATCAGTTCTGAATGAAAAGTCATTAGCACTACCACCAGATTTAAGAGCGTTACCACCACCGATAAAACCATAGTTAGTTGAACCATCTGTAAGAGAGATACCTGTATTTCCTGCTCCTGCTGTTAATGCAAGGGTATTACCGTTAAAAGTAGCATTAGCCTCACCTTCTAGTGTGTTAGCTGTGCCACTTCCTGTTATCAGTCTGTTGTCTGCATTGTTATTAATAGTTGTACCAGAAGCAGAAGCGAAAGATAAAGCACCACTACCATTTGTTTGTAAAACTTGGTTAGCACTACCATCAGAAGTTGGGAAAGTATAAGCTCCATTAAATTGCACTACTTGACTGGCATTGATACCAATAGCTACATTAGAGCCTACTGTGCTACCATTACCTATTAGTAAATCATCTGCTGAATCATCTAATGCTATGTAAAAATCCTGTGCATTACCATCAAAAACTATCGAGGTATCTACTGCGGCACCGTCACCTATGACAACTGAATCATCATCTAAAGTTAAAATATTATTTGTTCCTACGCTTGAACCTACTCCTAAAACTAATTTATCAGCAGAATCATCTAGACCTAGATAGAAATCTTTAGCGTTACCGTCAAAGACTAAACTTGTATCTTCTGCTCCTGCGTCTCCTATGGTTAAACTAGGTGTTGTACCGTTTATAACCACAGGACTTGCTATTGAAATACTAGAACCATCTGCACTTATACTATCTAGTGCTATGTCTCCAACATTAGTGATATTACTATCACCTGCTGAAAGACCACTAGAAAATACAGCAGTCTGAGGGAAAGTAACTGCACCACCGTCTGCTATAGTCATGGCGTTATCACCATCTGTAAACCCTATATTGGCAGTTTGTACTTCACCACTAACTAAACAGTTGCCTGAAATATCAACAGCACCGTTTATATCTATTGTTGTAGCGTTAAGTTCTAGTTCTGTATCAGATACTAAATCTAATACTCCGTCTGCTGATTGATGTATATATGTTCCTGAATCACCAAACTGTAGCTGTCTGCTTGAGTTTAAAAGTAACCCTGTATCTGCTACGTGTGTTAAATTAACATCAGCATCTGCTCCAAAATTTATAACTGCTGCGTCTGATTGTAGTGATAAATCATCATCTATAAAAAGGTCTGGTACTGATAAGTCTTGAAAGGCATCTACCATTGCCCCACCTGAACCAGCACCGTCTGAATAAATTGCTTTTACTTGACCATTAGCTATAGTTACTGTAGCTCCTGAACCTTGTTTGATTATAATGTTTTGAGATCCAGATGTAGCGTTTTCTATAAACCATAGTTTTGATATTGTGTTTGGACCTATGGTTATAGTACAAGCACTGTCTAACGTGCCTGTATATTTTAAATATAGTGATCGTGCTTCGTCTGTGCTTCCGTCTGCTATCGTTGAAGCGTGTGTATCTGCATTAGTTGTAATCGCTTCTGTACCGAAACTAAATGACTCTGCTATAAGCTCTAGGTTTGTATTAGTTGATGCTCCCCAAGTTCCTGACTCGTCACCTGTAGCTATTTCTTTTAATCTTAAATCGTTAGTGTATGCTGCCATGTTATGTTACTACTTCCTCCCATGTTGTTGTTTCGGAGTCATCTACAGATGACCAATTAGGTGTTTGAGAATCATCAACCTCACTCCAAACTAGCACTGAAGGGGTGTTAGTTGTTGCAGAAACACCTACTAAAACAACATTCGCACTACCAATTATACCTAAAGTTCCTAGAGAAGAAACCCCTGAAAAACCTGATACAGAAATAATATTGTTAGAAACTACAGAAACACTACCTAACGCAGACGTAGAAGATTGTCCACTAGGAACTACTTTTGATTCTGCATCTACAGTTACTGAACCGAGTGAACTTGTGCTTGATAGCCCTGATACTGATACAGCTGTTCCTAAACTAAGGGAAACTGTTCCTAGTGCTGAAGTTGCTGCTTGACCTGATACTGATACGGTTGTACCTAGACTGAGAGTTACTGTGCCTAGAGCAGAAGTTGCTGCTAAGCCACTAACCTCTACTGGTAAGGGATTACCCCAACCACCTTGACCCCAAGTGCCTCTACCCCAACCTGCCACGCTTGACATGGTAGGACTCCTTAGGCTATCCTAATTATCGCTGCACTTGAAGAAGCTGTAGGAAACTGTATAGTAAAGTCCCCAGCTGATGAAGTTTTATCTCCTCCGAAATCTATAACTGCTACAGATTTATTAGAATCAGAACTGTTATAGATCATGCATCCTCTTGCTGTAACACTAGCTGTGCCAAAAGTTAAGTCAGCGAAGTCTGTAAATGCTGTAGTACCAGAACTGGTAGGATCTATCCTTGTTAAGTTAGCTCCTCCTGAAGTATAGTTAGTTCCACTAGATTGACCTGTGGTCGTAAATGCTGTAGTGGTTGCTCCTAATGTAGCAGAAGAAGTATATAAAGCTAATTTAAAAGTGTCGCCACCTGATAATTTAAAATTATGAACTGCTTCTAGTAATTCTTTTTTGAAGCTCGTGGTAAGTGCTGATGATATAGCCATTCTATTTTAACTCCGTTAATATCTTAGCGAGATCTTCATGACCTTGTTGTAACAATATATTCTTCATTGTACAACGATCGCTATTTATTGCCTGTTTAATATAATAAAGTATGTTGTTGTAAATAGCTAGTCTAAAAGCCTCAGCTTGTTGCCTAATGTGTGGCTCAGCATTTTGACTTATACCTACGATCCTTTCAGTTAATCTTTCAGCCCAGTACTCTGGTGTGTGTCCTCTATTAGTTTCTGCTTGAACAGAAACAACTCCTAAGTCTGTACTTCCCTTATCTCCTAACATCAATACCTTTTAGCCTCAGGAGGACTATCCATAACTGTTCTAATCTCACTGATGTTTTTTAATTGTTCTTCTCTAACCATGTCGTTATATTTAGAAAGTTTTACTTGATGATACTGACCTTCTGAATCTAGTATCATAATATCTGGATCTGCTAGTCTGTGGTAACCATAAACTCTTTCATGCACTTCTAAGTTAGTATCAAGTAATCCAGACCTTGCAGCAACATGTACAAACACACCACCTTCTACGCATTTAGCTAACCAATATTCACAACATGCACGACCAGCTTCAGCAAAGTGTAGATTACCTTTATAAGAAAAATCTATACCAAATAAATTTATAGAACCAACTTTGTTGTATAAAGCGAAAGCAAAAGCATAGGCAACCGTGTTATTTAGGTAAGCACACTTACTTGCTCTGACTACTTCTTCAAGTGGATATAAAACTGATGTGGGAACCCTTTCATCTAACTCACATGTATATATAGGAACTGCTGCTTCAGGCAACCATCTTCTCATAATTCCTGTTTGTGTACCAGCGTCTTCTGTGTCTAAAAATCTAGAGGCTGGATCAAGCATAAACACTCTATCGCAATTTATAATTGCTCCCATGCAGTTTATAGCCCACACTTCATCATATGTTTTTGAGTGAACTAAACTTAAATGAAAATCTAATTGACTTTCGCCCATAGCAACAATCGCTATGTTTTTACCTTCAAGTTCTGGTATTCTCATGCCTGAGGTTCTCTTCTTACTTCTCCGTATCTGTATTGGTCTCTTGTGCTTTTACCCTCACCTAAGTTTTTGAGTTCAAGTAATCCTGCTTGAAACTTCTGTTCATAAACAGGAAGTGCTTCATAGTTTTTTAAAAATATCGTTCCTTCTATTAAAGAACCATACAACAAAGCGTTAGGTGCATTTTTAGAAAGATATGTTTCACCAGAGTCAGAACCTGAAGTTAGTGAAGCAGGTCTGTGAAAATAATGAAGCTCAAAGTTAAAATTAGAACTTGGTGTTGGAGCTAGTATAAAAGTATTATCATCAAACTCTGCGTAGTATAAAGGTGTTCCTGTTGTTGCTTCTGCTGGGTTATAGTCTCTTATAAAGGAAACATGTTTTTGTAATAAATAGTTATAGTTATTAGAACTATCTATCAAAGCCAAGCTAAATGAAGAAAGATAGTCATTAGGTGTAGATAGGTAAGTGTTTGAAGCTGTACCAGATCCTAAAACATTTTTCCTAAACACATCAAGTTGAACTGATTTTAATATTTTTTCTTCAGCTGATTTTATGAAGTTGTCTATGTTGTTTACAAAAGTAGTTTCACTAGATTCTAAGTAATCCTGTACAGCTTGTTTTAAACTTGACTTTGTCCAACTCATGTTGATATACTAACCTCTCCAAGACTTGTAGTTAATTGTGTTGTTAAAAAAGTTGATCCTATAGGATCATTAGCGTTAGCGTCTGTTATAGGAGAACTTACTCCATTAGCGTCGACAGGGTTTCCAGTTTTAACTATACCAAACCCAGCTGTAGGTGCAGGGACGCTCGGTCTAGGCTCTCTGAGAGCTTCTGGGTCAGTAATATGTTTAGGTGGGTCGAGCTGTGGATGTTTAGGTTCAAAACAGCTTGGACATGTTTTTAAACCGTTCCACTCTTTCCTAAGCTCTAAATACTTATACTCAAACCCACAACGGTCGCATATTGCTCTTGCGTATTTACCTACTGCGTATGCCATTATAAATCCTCTATGTTATATTCTAAGCCGTCTCCGTGATAATCTAAAGTTAATTCTTCACCTTTTTTTATATCACGACCTGTAAAAACATTGAAAGCTCTGTAGTCATCCCAATCAAGTTGTTCTTCAAGATAACAATTATTATTATCTGAGTGGTTTAAAAAGCCACCTATTGAAGTCCTTACATACCCTTGTATAATAGGAACTTTTAAATGAGATAGTCCTAAATCTGTTCCTTCTTCTATATCTTCCTTAGCAAAAAGACCAAGCCCTTCTATTTCACTTTTCTTAACTTCTATAAAATCAGGTAAAGGTTTGTAGTAAAATTTGTTGTAAACAGGGTACATATTATTTTTTCTTTTTTCTAGCTTTCCGTATAGCTTCCTTACCTTTTCTAAATATACTAGCAACTAATTTTTTACCCATGACTCTTGCTCTTTGCTCACCAACTGTCAGTATCTGTATTTTACGAGCAAAAGGTTTATTAATATTTTTTACTTTCTTAACTGTTTTTCTTGCGTCTTCAGGTGTTGCAAATTTTATGCTTACTGTATCTTTAGGATTCTCATCAGTGTATAATCTTCTGCCACTGCCTTTAGGTTTTTTTCCTGTCCCTTTTTTTGGATCAGCCATTTTATTTTTTCTTTTTAGATGCTTTTCTTGCTGCTTTCATCTGAGCTCCTGTAGGTGCACCTTTTGATCCAGGCTTACGCATTCGCTCGTTACTTCCAGCTTTTATTCGTTGTCTCTTAGCATGTATGTTTGCCCAAAGACCTTTTTTACCACTCTTCTTTTTAGCCATTAATAAAATCTTCTAGCTGGTGTCAACATAAGGGAAGCTCTGTTTCTATCTTCATCTGACGCCAACTTAAAGTCTTGTTCATATTGTTGTTTTAATATTCCTATTCTTTCTGGGTTTTTCTTCAGTGCTATGTAGTAAGCTAATCCTGAAACCATACAAGGTATAAATCTTGACGGAACTTCTGGGTCTTCATTAGAAGCTGTAACGTCATCTATCCTTTGTATTCTATAGGAAATAAATTGATCGGTTGAGTTTTCTGGTGTTGGCCACAGTTTGACAACTGGTGTTATTTGTCTGTCTACGAAAAACTGTGATGGTCTGCCTTGTGTTTCTTTATTTGGTATATTTAAATATTCAGATCTTCCTATACGATCAATATCTATATCTGTTTGTTGACCACTAACTGTTCTTCTTATGACTGCAGAAACTATATCTACATCGAAAGCATTTAGGTTATAACTAGAAGTACCTTTAGTTAAGTTCTGTGTTACCTCTTCTATAGTCCACAGATTAACTCCTCTGTTAGACCAGTCGGCAAACATAATATTTAAGGAACGTCTTGCAGCTTTAGCATCATAGCCTGTTCTTAATTCTAAACCTGCAAGTTCATATGCTTCTTCTATAGTGTCTGCTATATTTAAAGAAAAAGTTTTAGTTCCTGAAGTAGCCATTAGTATTCTTTAATACAGTGTAAAACTATAAGGTATGTATCTCCACTACTAGCTCCTACCGTAGTTAGATCAATATCTCCTGTTTTTCCTGAGCCTGATGTATTTTGTAATCCACCGAAATCAGAAAAATCTAAAACACCGTCAGCGTTAGGATTTAGTTCAATACACAGTGTGTTTGAAGAGGCATCCCATTCTAACAAAACTGCTGTAAAGTCCAAAATACTATAATAAACTGTTTTTAGTTTCACACCAGTGCATGCTGCTCCATCACTCTTACGAGCGGACAGAGCACTTACATCCACTTTTTTAACAGCACTTTCACCTGTACCATCTGACACATTAGTCAGTTGAACGATAAAATCTTTTTCACCGTCTTGTATTGTGGTTGAGGTTACTGCGTCTGCCATTATCTCTCTACTAAGACACTAATGTAGTCTATTGACATTACTTTTGCCACAGCTTCACCGTTCTGAATACCAAAAGAAACTGTTAGTTCTTCATCATCAGGAAGGTTAGTGTTTGCTACTGCTACAGGCTCAGCATTGTTAATAGAATAATACACAGATCCTCTATCAGGATCAATAAAAAACGCAACTGAAATAAATGTATCATCAGCTAGTGTTGCGACTGCAGCACTTGCTGTTTCTGAACCATTTTTTTCTACAACAAAGTCAAGGTTAGCATCGCCATCATCACTTTTAAAGAAAACACCGTCACTCACAGCTAATGGAGTTGTGTCTGTTATTTGAAGACCTATCACCATATCTGATTGATCGGCATCACTTACTTTAAATCTAGCTGAAAACATAGCTTTCTTACTAGAAGATAGTTTAAATGATTCACCTTTTAATTGTAAAAAGTCTAGGTCATTATCTCCAGCAGCATTAGTTAAAACTAATGCACCACCAGCTATACTACCTATTTCTTCGCTTGCACTTCCTGATCCAGCTTCAGTTGTTGTGACTGTAAAGTCACCTGAATTATAGGACATGAAGTCATTAAAGTAACCGTAGAATGTCTGATCAGACGGATACGGTTGAAACATCGGTAAGTCTTTCTTATACTTAGAAGAAACACTATTACCTGCCCACAGAATTAAATTCTGAAAATGCGGATTAGCCATAAGAACTCCTTTCGTAAATGGAACGCACCATGCGTCTCATTATGCTAATTTTTAAATGATAGTTTGTTTTGAAGAAAAAAGAAAGGGGAGTACGAATACTCCCCTAAAAGAACATTAAGCTCCTGGTGAACCAAAAATTGCACGCCAGTCACTAAAGCCGAAAGAATATCTTTCTCTAGCTTTGTATCTGACATTACCAGTTTCGAAGTCTCCTTCCATGCCTGTTTGCATAGGGGATCTTACAAAATGTTTTAGTCCATTAGGTGCGTCAGTCTTGATGAAATATGCATCAGAGTCAGTCAGATAGTGGTTTACCACATATCCTTCTGGCAACATACCCATGTTTCTTAAAGCATTAAGGTCGTTGTCAGAAGTTCCTACTCTACCTGGAGAGTTAAGGATTCTATCTGCTACAAACTGAAGCTGAGGTGGTATGATTAACTTTCTAGCTTGAACATTAATCTTAATACCTCTTTCATCTTTAAATTGAGAAATATCAATTAGATGATTTTCTAATGATGTCTCATTTAAGTCTGAAGCTACACTAGGTTCATTAGCTTGATCTCCACCACTCAGGGTTGGGTGATCGGTAGCGAATAATTCTTTACCGTCTCCTCCTGGGAAGCTTGAATCAAAACCATTATTTAAAACATTTGCTGCTTTAACTTGCTTAGTGTTTGCCATAGATCTAGCTAACGCTCTTGTATACCTAGAAGAAAGAGAATCATATAAATTATCCTCTATAGCTTCTTCTGTAAGTGCGAAAGCCAACGCTACTGTTTCATGGCTGTATCTAGACACGAACACTTCTTGTGCAGAATCATAAGAAACTGCTGCACCTTCTCCTTTTACTGGAGCTTGTGCGAAACCAGCAAGCATAACTTCCTCTTCAAAAGCTCTATCTGAACTTTCTTCATCAAAAATTTCTGAATGCTCGTTTTCGTATCTATCATACTCTAAACCAAACAATGCGTTCAATCCTGGCTCGAGTTCTTTTACTAATTGTGCTCTATTAATTGCCACTTTCTACTCCTTAGTCATTGCCAAATACTGAAGCAGGGAATATAAAATAACCTTTAGCATATTGTGCATTAGCTGAGTTATCTGGTTTATCTACATAAGCCACTAACTTAGCAATACCACTTGCTGTGGTTGTTGTTACTCCCTCTTTCGAACGATTATTATTACTATCTCCCGCAGTAGTGCTAATAGTATGTACTTTACCGATGTCAGCTTGTGACGGAGTCCCAGTAAACTGAGCTTCATACACAATATTTGGATCGGCATATACATACGCCTTAGCATTCTTCGAGCCTAAAGTCGACGTTCCGCTTGGCCATTTTCTTGAGAAAACGATCTCGCCGTCTGTCTGTACGTATTCTACACCATAAAATACACCTAAAGGAGCATCCGTTGCTCCACCTTGAAGAACATATCCTGAGGCAAGTTTGACTACATCTCCTGCGAAAATATCGCCTGTTGCACCACTTTGGATATCGAACTCAGATGGACGAATGACACCTCCAGACATATGATATGCTGGAACAAATCCGTTAGGATCATTTACATTTGCCATTTATATAAACCTTGCTTTCACAAGGCTCCCATTAAAATTCAATTACAGCTCTTAGGATTCACCCTTCGAGCCACCACTTCCGAAAGTTACCTTTGTTGACCTTTGAGGTGTCTCAATAGGCATCACTGGGTTACTTTCTCTCATTAAGTTGCGATCTACTGCTTGAATTTGGTCAGAAGTCATATTTCTAAAATAAGCCTTCCTTTGTTCAACTATTTCGATCGGCATTTTAGCCAAAATAAGCCCACCTACTCCGATTACGCCTGCATACTTACCTTCTTCCACAACAGGAGTTTCAAAATCAGGATGTTCTTCTGCTCTCACAGGTTCCCAACCTTCACGAATACGTTTTGACATATTCGCTTTATCATCATTTCCTACCATGGATTCACGGATCCATCTGTAAACATAACCCTCTGGGGCATCTGGTGCGTCTAAAACCGACGGTGGTTGCCAAGGTTTATTACGGACATTTCTGTCCCGAGATTGTGCAGCTCGAGTTTCACGAACTGAGTTATTTAAATCATCTTTTGCCATTTTATTTCCTTACACTTTTACGTGCTTAGCATATTCTTCAAGTGGAACTCCTAGTCTTTTTGCTATCGCAACCTGACTCGGTGTCAACTTGACAGTGCGTCCAGATTTTTTGCCTCTAGTTCCTTTAGAAGAAACAGCGACATTATCTTGAACGTTGTTTTGAGAAACACTTTCTTCATATTTATGAGGAAAAGATTCTCTTAACCTTTTATCCAACTCTTGATAATATTCATCAGAAGTTGGATCGTATCCTTCTGTGCCAGTCATCTGCTCATGAAAAGCAAAAGCTGACGTTGTCATAGCAAGATCTTCACCAAACCAAGAATTATTTCTTGCCCACTCCTGTGCCTTTGGATCAGGTTCAGGCTTCGCAGCCACATTAGGCTGTTCTGCACTTGGTTGTTCAACAGGTTTTACTTCTTGCTCAACTTGTTCTGCTGGTGGTTTGACTCTCTTCAAACTTTCTGCTTCTACTGAAAGTCTAGCCACATCTTTTTGTGCTTGAAGTAGGGCATCAGTATCGCCTAGATCGTAGGCTTTCTTATAGTTGTCTTCTGCAACTTTTAAGTCTGATGATACTCTAGCACTATACTCATCATAAAGGTTTTTTTGCTGTTGTGAAAGTTTTGTTTTATTTTTATTTAAACTTTCTTGCAGACCTTTAGCATAATCAACTGCTGCTTTTTCTCTGCGTTCAGCTTCTCTAACCTTAAATGTTAGCGTGTCTATACGTTTTTGGACACCTTTGCTATAACTTTCTATTTCCTCATCTTTAGATTCTTGGGAAGAATCTTCACCAGAAGAGGCTACTTCGACTTCATTACTGTCGTCTGATGTTTGTTCAACTTGAACTTCTGCTTCTGAGCTTTGATCCTCAGGTTGTTCAACTTGAACTTCTACGTTATCTTCTTGTTGCACGGTTTCAGCCATGTATTACTCCTAAAAGTAGCGATGACTATCCGACTAGTATATCCTCTGGATTATCTATGACGGCTAAAATTTCATCATCGTTTAATAATCTTAAATCGCCACCATCAATTTTGATTCTGGCACCTGCATATCTGCCAAAAATGACCCAGTCGTTTGGCTTACACCATGGACCTTCTGGAAATTTTTGAGCATCTTTATATGCATCTGGACCTAATGATACTACGAAACCAACATTAGTAGCTAGTCTTTCTTTCTCTAAAGTTTGTGTAGCTAATAGAATGCCACCCTTAGTTGTTTGTTTTTGAACAAAGGGTAGAATCATTAACCTATATCCAGTCGGTATAGGAAGCTGATCTCGAAGAGACTTATCTTCTTGAACACTCTCTGGTGTATATTTTAAATCATCAGGAAGTTTTTTAGCAACATCTTCAAAATTACTTACGTGATCAGGAACAGTTTTAGATTTACCGTCCCCAAATAGGATTTCTTTACTCATCTTTTTCTACCTTACTTAGCAGGTCTAAAATTACATTCTCAGCAAAACTGAGACCTGACAGTTCACCGATTACTTTATTATATTGGTTCCAATCTTGAACACTACCTGTCTTCACAACTTCTATGAGTTCTTCTTGACGTGCTCTTATGTTTTTAAGAATTTTTTGAGTTAAGTAAACGTAATCCATTTAACACTTCCACTGTCTTCTTGACCAGTAGTTTGCTTTAGTTCTATCACTGCCTAAACCTTTACTACGTGCACAGTATGATCTTTTTCTTTTAGGATCGTTAGGATGAGCTCCTAAGTTTGGGTCGCCGAATGTCACTCTTTTTATTTTATTATTTTTAGGATCTTTTACAAAAACTTCTCTAGTTTTTTTACCGTACCCTGGATCGCCTTTTTTTATTCTTCTTGGCTTGTTTAAGGTAACTTTTTTTCCTCGATATTCCGCCACGTTTTTTACCACCTTTTAATTGGTTTGCTATAGCAGGACGGTTAATCACTACCTTTTACCAGACCAATCTGTATTAAACTTTGTTCCTTGAGTTGCTTTACCTTTACCTTTAACTTCTGACTGACCCATGCCAAAAACTTTTTTATAAAGTATTTCGCCAGACCTTAAAGGTGGATTACCTAAGTCTAGTCTATCAGGTGCCGATACTTCAACTTTTTTATATTTAGTACTGTCTTTCATATTAACTCTTTATTGCCTTTATCATTCTTCGTATATCTGCATCAGATATATCACGTCCTCTTTGTCCTTTACTCATATTTAGTGCTGCTCTGGCTTTGTCAAGATCAGACTTACTACTTCCTGCGCCACCACCATTTCGCATCTTACTTCTTTTACCGTTCATCGGCATTTTTACGCTATTAGGATTGGATCTGCCACCACCGACGCCACCACCTCTATTCATTTTAGGTTT
>CESK01000558.1_pt1 | contig 18829 bp, 40 predicted proteins | sample 531091 | NCBI WGS metagenome assembly CESK01 (sample SAMEA2621271, study PRJEB7988) | marine metagenome | biome: marine biome (ENVO:00000447); feature: surface water layer (ENVO:00002042); material: "saline water (ENVO:00002010), including plankton (ENVO:xxxxxxxx)" | depth 5 m
ATCCGCCAGGGTTGGCCCGTCTTTCTGTTGATCGTCGCTGTCGCCTGGTGTGTCTGCCATGATGCAATCAAGGGGAGCGGGTCATGATTGAAGTGTGGGCCGCGGTTTGCGGCGCGTCAATAACTGCAGCAGCGCTCGGCTTCAGCGGTTTTAGCCGTCAGAACCAACAGGGCCGCGATTCGCTGGTGAGGCTAACAACAGCGGTTGATAATCTCACCTCTCGGCTTGACATCCTGCACAACGACATTCGATCAAAAGACGTTGAAGTTTTTGAGCGGCTTCGGACGCTTGAGGCTTCGGTCGCAAGGCTGGAAGGACCGGCAAAAGCTCCGTAACATGCGGGCAACTAACAGCCCCCCCCATGATTCTGCTGCTCAAGCCAGTGATGCTGGCCTTTGTGAAATCAGACGGCGTAAAAAAGCTGATTGTTGATTGCCTTAAGAAGTTGGTGCAAAGCACTGACAACACCGTGGACGATCAGGCCGTGGCTTTTATTGAGGCTGCGTTGTTCCCCGCTAAGGAAGGCGAATAATGCTCAGCGGTTTTGGCTATTGCGCAGCTTGGTTGATCCTGCTGCTCTGCTTTGCCGGCGTCACTTATGGCAGTGCCCGTGGCCTGTGGCATAAGGGTTTTGTTTACGGCTTGCAAGCCTGTCCTGTGCAATCTTCCCGGTGATGTTCGCCGCCCTGGCTCTTATGGCGCCTTTATCACTGCTGCCATTCTTTGAGCACTATCAGGGCACGCCGCATCAAATCGCGGCGATTAAAGAGCTTGAGGATGCAATTCCTGATGAGCTGCTGGCGCGGTCGGCTAGTTGGTTTCAAACCTGGAAGGTAACCGGCAAGTCCCAACGGCTGCCGGTCCCCTATTTCAGTCAGCAAGACAACGAATCAGGCCAAGGTGTGCGGGAGTGCTTTTCAAGCGCTGCGGCAATGCTGGCCGCTTTCTATGGCGTGGTCCACTCTGATGATCAATACAACAGCAACCGCGAACGGTTTGGCGATACGACTTCAGTAAACGCCCAAATAGACACGCTGCGCGATTATGGCCTTCGGGCCGTGTTCTTTTCGTACGGCAGCCCGTCGATGCTGTTTGACCTCCTGGATCAGGGCCGGCCGGTAGCTGTTGGCATTCTGGCGAAGGGCGATTTTTCAAAGGCTCAGCAGCCTTGGGGGCCGGGCCATTGGGTTGTAGTTGTCGGTTACACCTTAGACAGCCTGACCATTCACGACCCTAACGGCTTGCCTGATATGCACCGGGGCACGCACAAGAAAAAGCTGAGCGGCTCTTACGTGCGCGTAGATCGTCGAGATTTTGAAAAACGCTGGCTAATTGAGGGCCCTGATAGTGGCTGGATGATTGTGATCAACGATGGCTAAGTTCTGGCTGCTTTGGGTCTATATCTCGCAATTTTGGTCCATTACTGTTTTGAATTGTGCGCGGCCGGTAAATTGGAATAACTGCTGGCCGCCCCATGAATGGTTAATCCCAGCAATCGGTGATCTTTGGCGCGCTCGACAGCCCTACAAGACAGAGCGCGATTTGTTGAAATTTTTGGAGGCCGAACAATGAGCCAAGATGATTGGCTTCACGCTGAGCCAACCTTGGAGGAAGAGCTGAGCATGGAGCGAATAACTAGAGGAATCTGGTCAGAAAACGACATCGAAAAGATTAGGGACGTTTGCGCGTCTCTGTATCGGGCGAACTGGCGCCACCGGAAGATGTTGGTGAACGCGGTTCAGCGGATCGCAGAGCTAGAGGCGAAATCTTTGAAGAATTTTGTTTTGCCAGGTAAGCCTCCAGAAGCTCCGAGTAATAGCCCCGCTTAGCCTTGAAAGGGGAGAAAAACTCCCCTGTCAAGATCAAGCCAAGCTCATTTAGGCGCCAGAACGCCTCAAGCTCGGGGCTAGGCATCAGAAAGGCATGTCAGCAGCAGCAGCAGCAGGGCGCGTTGCGGTGCCGTGCTTTGCCGGGTTGATCTGCCCAAAAGCGCCATATTGGCCCTCCTTGCCTTTGCAGCTCAGCACGATGCCGGGCACATCCTGCGCGCTGCTGGTCTGATAGTTCCAGACGTTGATTGATTTGTGGCTGGCAGCATCGTCTGCCATTGCCATCAGGTGAGTGCAAAGCTCATGGACAGCAGACACAGGAATCTTGAGCTGTATATATTTGCCCTCGCCGTATTGGCTATCGCCAACGGACCATGAGCCAGGGGTGGACAGTGCGGGTGAAAAGTCAGACATAAATCAATTGAGGGGTGTGATCCCGTGAGTGAGTTCATAGGCCAGCAGATCCGCTAACGGGTAACGAATGCTGCCCTGCCGTCCGGGGCCTCGCGGCAGGTCTTTGGAGTCAACTTTGACCCATTTAGGGCCAACGCCTTGGGCGCGCCAGCGCCGCAGGGTAGACAAGTCTTTCATCCAGCGCTTGGCTAATTGGCGATCAGTTAACGCTGGGCTCAATGGGGTGGATTCGGTCATGCGGCTGCTTCTTTCCTTTTGTTGAGGATCTTGACCAGTTCGGCCCGTTCGATGGTGTTGAGTCCTTTATGGCCACGGATGAGGGCTTCGGCCTCTGTGATCTTCTCAATCGCCACCTCTTGGGCGTATGCGGTGGCCTTCGCCATCACTGGGTTAGTGCCTTTGCGCTTAGCGCTCGGGGCTTGCTGAGCCGGCAGGCTTGTGCCTTCGACGTTGGTTTGATCTTTGTCGTAAAGGGCCAGGCCGAACTGATTGCCAAAGGTCATCAACGCACGCTTTCGCGCGTCTGTCTCGGCTTCTTTCAGTGCCGATTCCATAGCAGTGCCGTGGTCGAAGTCGCGGCCATGACCAGCCCCGCAACCTTGGCGCACAATGTCACCAACCCTGATAGTCACAGTGGCTGAGAACGTGATGGTAAAACGGTTTTTGTCGTCTATGTAATCAAGAAGTTTGTCTAGTGCTGTGGTTTCACTGCTCCAGCCGTCAAAGCCAAAGATCCGGTTAGCCTCGGCGATTGCGTGCCAGCCTTCGATATAGGAAAGGGAGCGACCGCCGCCACCTTTGCGGCTTTTAACCTTGGCTTTTTGCAGGGGGGCAGCTAGGAGTTGCTTTTGCTCGTCGTCAAACATCAGTATTCAAAAGCCCAGGAGGGCAGTGAGAGGGTTTGCAGTTCCGGGGTATATCCCGGCCAGTCGCCGCTAAGCTCGCAATCCGCAACGAGGCGGAGAGCACGGCGCCGGATGTTTTCGCCTTCGATCAGGGCGGCTTGGTCAAGCTCGACGCAAGAAATCAGAAACGGGGCCTCACGTTCTACGACGATGAAGACGAACCGATCTGCCTGGGCAAGCTCTAGGTAATGCGCGGCCTGAACGTGGTACTTAAACGAGGCCACCTGCTTGGCAAACTCTTTCGGGCTTGCCTTGCCAGCGCCCACCGTCTTCAGGTCCACAATCGTGCCATTGGGCTGTATCCAGTCCAAGCGGCCCTTGATTGCTAGCCCTGTTTCCTCGTCTTCCGAGAAAATCGAAACCTCAGGCTCGCCGGATGACAAGAAAAAAGATGCCAGTGGGTTCTGAGCTAGAGCCAAGCGGAACCCCATGGCTTTGTTCCATTGGGTTTGCGTGATAGCGATTTGCCCGGCTGCCTCAATTTCCTTGGCCTGCTCTTTGCCGGCCTTGGTGTTGCGCGGGCCGCAGACGGCGTAGGTCTGCTCGAACGTGTCCGGCTCTAGGCCGCTGGAGTGCAGCAGCTTGCCCTCGAACATTGCGGGCGTTTCTGGTTGGCGGATGCCGCGCCGCATGGCCTCAAGGCGCTGGGGGCAGTCCATGGCGACCTTGAGCTCGCTCTGGCTTACGCCTGGGCGCTTGCGGTAGGCGTCATCTTCAAGACCGTAAAGGATAGAAAAAGCAGAATCCATCACACCCCCGTTTTGGCGTAAAAAGGCGAGCCGGGGCCATAGGTGGCTTTTAGTTCGGGCCAAGTACGCAGGATCTTGCCAATGTTGTCTGCATCAGCTTTGAGCCCTGCAGTGGCTAGGGCACGTATGAACGAGCCGCCATGGACCTGTGCAGCCTTGAACGTGTGGAGAACTTCGGAATGAGAGAGCGTTGACTTCATAAAATCAGATGGGTGGCGTTGGGTGCTGAGGGGGCGACCGCGCTGCCCGCCTATTTGGCGAGTTCGTCGCAAGCGGCCTGGATGCCGGCCCTGCAGTCGTTTTCTGTCATCTGATGCAAGCTGCCGTTAATCGCGAGAAAAGCGGCGCCCGCAAAGCAGGCCATTGAAAAAAGAAAAACTGCAGCCCCGCGGATGGGGGTTTGATTGGGCTGTGAGCTGGTCATGTTTTGAGCGGAGGGGGTCGCTGTCCCTTAATTATGCGCGGGGTTTGCCTGCTGTATGCTCAACAGGTGCCGGCTAGGCGAGCGGCACAGCGTCAGGCTGTGGCCCACCTCCGGGCAGTGGTAGGGCTGACCCCATATCGGGCCCCGATGGCCTTCCAGGTCATGCCAGAGTGTCGGGCGCGGCGGACCTTGACGCCCTTGCTCTCAGTCAAGTTCAGCAGAACAATCAGAGGCAGAAGAATCAAGGCCAGCGCCCATGCCATGGCGCAAGTCATTGGTTTCTTGGTGATACTTGAGGTGCGCCGCCTCTATGGCAACCATCAACCCCAGCAGCGAAAGCAGGGTGACTAGACCGGTGCGCATGGGCGGCAAGCAAATGGGTGCCCCGTGATCGCTGCTCAGGGGCCAGGCAGGAGCGCGTCTTGTCCGCGTCGGAGAATCCGGGCCAATATCCGGCTTTGGAAGGGGGGACACAGAGCCCAGGCCCGAAGGCCCGACCCAACCACGGCTGGAGAAATACTAACACGAGTGCGCGGGTTGTGCGCGCTAGAAAGTCACATCTAGTAACGCGGCAAACAGTACCTGCCGCATGTGGGTGAGCTGGGCTTGCTCCCATGGATCACCACCGGCCCACCGCTGTTGCTTCTCGGTCACCGCTGCCAGCAGCACTCTGATCTCACCAGCACCCAACACGAACTCAATCAGCCGGGGCTCAGCTTCCATCAGCCCGTCAGCTCTTCGATTTCTTCCGCGGGGACATGCTCGAAAGCAAGCATCCCAAGGAGCGCGTTCATCCATTCCCCAGCCTGCACGGCCTCTTGTAGTAGCGAACGGCCTCGCATCTTGTCGCCGCTTGTATAAGCCGCAATTGCTGCATCGAATAAAGAGTTATACCGGCCGCGGTGTTGTTGGATCTCATCAAAAAGCTTTTCCATTTTTAGTTAACAGTTGTGGATTTTTCCTGTGTTTTGGTGGGCACCCTGCCGGGCCGTTCATAGCCCCAAGCCCCAAGCCAGTCGCGCAATGCTTCGCCTGTGGGCGTTTTAACAGGCCAACGCACGATCTTCAAAATTTGGGTGAAGTTATCCCCCATCACTATGCGCGCGCTGTGCGGTTGCCAAATGATCCAGGTAGGGCTCGGGCCGTCTTTGTTCCTTTGGCGCTCAATGGATAACCCAGGGCACCGAAAGATCGGGGAAGGCTTGCCGGTCATGCTTTCTGAATGTCCGGCCAGTATTCTCGCAGCTCCCAGATGGTGCGAACGAGGAATTTGCCACCCTTTCCTTTTGTCACAGGATTGCGATAGCTCTTGTGAAGAAATATCCAAACGTATAGATCAAGGTTTCGATGGCGGGAGCTGAGCCGTTCGTCTTCAATTTCAACGATGCCCGGATGATCTAAAGCCTCGCGCCATGTTTTAGGTAGGGGCGGAGTCATCGCCAGGCTTCGCTTGCTCCAATTTATCAAGCTGTTTCGCGATTTCTAAAAATTTGTCGGCATCAACTCCCATGTTTATGCAAAGTTGGATTGCGAACTGGTCCAGCATCACGTTAAGAGTGCCGGGAGCTTTCTTTGGCGCACAATCTCCAGCGTGATAAGTCCGCAGGTTTGCTGTCGATAAAGCACATGCCTCCATGGAGGTCATTTCAAAGTCGATAACAGCCTGTTTGCCATCTGTAATCTGCAAACCGCAGGTTTCGCAAATGCAAATCGGACAAAGCAGCATTTGGCCAAAATGAGTTTGATACTGGAATTTGATCATTTGAATAGAAATAATTTTGTTGCCGGGGGATGGATCGCGCCACAGGTCGCGCCCTGCTTTCCCCAAGAGGTTTTGTATGGCTTTCAGCTGTGACACACCGCCCGGAGTGTCAAAGCATCAGGCTCCCCGGCAGATGGCTAGAGAGTGTGGAGAACGATTGCTTTTAGGGCTGTTCCCCTGAGCCATTCAGGCTCTGATGCCCCTGGGCGTAGCATCTTGAACTTGGGGTAACGGTGGTCCGTGTCCTTAGTGCCCAGGTACTGCCAGCCGTGACGGACTAAGCGGGCGATTGCGTGCTCTGCTGTGATTTGCATGGGGGGAGGTGGTTACTTGACGCCGCAGTACCTGATAACAGTCGATCGAGAAATGCCGAGCTTTTGAGCGATGGCCATTTTGGTCATGCCTCTGATGCCGTAAAGCCGGCGGATTTCTGCGGCAATTTCTGGGGCGATTCTGTTTTTGAAGTTGTGACCTTCAGGAGCTTTTGACTCGCCGACATAAATGGGCCGAGCGTCAAAAAACGGGTGCTGAGGGTTTGCGTTGGACGGGAGCCAGGCGGGCAGTTGTGAATCCATGAATAGCTAGTGAATTTGACCCCAGTTGCCTCTCGGCTTACGAATCCGAACCTCAAAGAAGCCATTCAGCTGGGGGTAGATCTCCATCAGTTCGCGCGCTGCTAGCGCCGTGTGGTTGTTGTTGAGCTTGAGCCCGTTGTGGTTTCGGATCGTAGTTGCCCGCTGCCAGCGCAGGACGTGAAAGAGGGCATCAATGCTCCAACGCTTGTGACCCTGCCCGCGTAGGTCTAGGGCCAGCTTGGCTAGGTCTCGAATCAAAAAGGGGTCTTCCCTCTTGGCTTTTTCCCAGGACAGGAGGAGCTTGTCCTTAGGGGCCATCCTGATCTCTAGTTGCTCGCCCATCAGGCGGCCTCCAGTTTCACAATGGCGGCCTTGATTTCTTCGCTAGGGAGGTCGTACTCCTCGCAGAACATCAAGGACTTGTAAAGAGCGGCGAGAGCTTCGGAACCGTACTGAGTGGCTTTGGAAGGCATGGGGCCGGTTGCTGTTGAACTAAGTATGCGCGATTTCTGCGCGCCACTTGCCTGCACTGTGCCAACACCCCAGGCGGCCTAATAGCTGGCCTCCAAAAAAGCAGCCTTTGCCCGCTGCTCAACCCTGCGCCGCAGGTGCGGGAGCTTGTCGTAAACTAAGTGCATAGACGAAACGATGCAGCACACCGGCCCAACCCCAAAATCTTCAACACAAACCCTGATTGCGCCGTCTTCTAACGTCTTCATCGTCTCAGTCATTCGAGCCTGGCGGATCTTCGGACCCTAGCTGCCGTATGCCGTGACGCTTTCAATAATCACAAAAGCCCCAGGCCGCTCAAGCTGTCGGCAATAACGTCGGATGGCGTGAAGGTCTACCACCTGGCAGTCATCCTCAAAAGCCGCCCCGGTTAAAGCGTCCAGCAGGCTGCGGCAGCACTTATCAACGTCGTTTTTGCGTTTCACGTAATACCGCTCAACCCCTTGCTTTAATTCTCCGCCTGAGGTGTAATCCGCCAGCGGTCGGCGAAATCGGAACTCAACGGCAACGCGCACGGGCCCCTGAATCAGCGACGAGCAAGAGGCAAGCGCCTCCTTTCTCACCGCTTCGCGCCAGGGTTTTACCCGCTTGCAACTTTCCCGGAGGTTCCCATATTTGCCCAGAACCTTGCTCCCTTGTGGGGCGGGTTCTATGCCTTCCACAAGGATCGCGTAACGCATTTTCGGGGAATGGGTGGCGGGCTTGCTCAGGGCCCGCCGGACGTGTCCCGGCTTATCTCTCAAACCGGAGCGACCAAAATTTAAGCCATGGGATTTATTCCGCAAGGCGTGCCCTTCACGGCACTGCCCAACGCCCTACGGGGCAAACTCCAACCAAATCAACTGGCGGTTCTTTGGGTCATCCAAAGCTATGCCGGCGCCAACCTTGAAAGCTGGCCCAGCCTCCAGACGATCGCGGACGGCGCTTGCGTCAGTGTTCGGACCGCGCGTTCAGTGATCGGCCAGCTGATTTCTCTGGGTTTCCTGCAGCGCTCCTATCGCATTGATGAGCAGCGCAACCAAAGCTCAAACCTCTATCGCGTCAACATTGCCCACCTAGCGAACCAGCCCGACCTGGGCGACCTACCCCCCGGCACCATTTGCCGCCCCCCCGGCAGCAGCTGCCTCCCCCCCCGGCAAGATATGCCGGCCCCCCCGGCAGGATTTGCCGCCTATATAGATACACAAGAACTAAATACACTGAACAAAGAAAAAACTGTTGGATCCAAAGCCAAGAGCCGAAAAACCAAGGATTACAGCGCCGAGTTCCTCGGCTTTTGGATCAGCTACCAAAAAATTCCAAAACGTGCTTCTGGTCAGTCCAAGCCCAAAGCATGGGCAGAGTGGCAGAAGCTCCCCAAGGCCACCCAGCAGGCCCTAGAGCGCGCCCTTAAGGTCGCTTTGAAGGAACAGGCCGCAACTGAACTCAAGGGCGGCTTTGCTGCCGCGTTCCCTGATTGCTTCCGCTGGCTACGGGATGGACGCTTTGAAGCCCACTTGGAAACTGCCACAAGCGTTACGGCCTGCTCGGTAAATGCGCGGCAAGCTCTACCCACGGGCGCAGACCCGTTCTAAATCGCCACCGCTCAATGGCTCTCCACAAGCGTTCTGCCTCGCGCAGATCCAACGATTTCCTGGCCCCTCGCGTCCAGTGTTTTGCCTGTTACGACACAGGCATTGTCAGCAACTCTGACGGCTTGGTCTGGAACTATGTCCCGGACTACGACATCGACCTCAACACGGGCAAACGCTGCGGCGGTCTAGACCTGGCCATCGTCTGCCACTGCACCGCGGCTTACGAATCGCAGGACTTCCAAACCAACGTCACCCGCAGCGGCTACCGCACATCCGACGCTGTTAAATCCGTCGAAACCAACGGCTACAACCAACAGCTAGGCATCTTGATCAGCAAAGAGCACACCCGCGAAATCCACCGCGCTCGCCGTGCCTCCTGGGAGATCACATGCCGCAACATGGAAGAGCTGCGAAAAAATGCAACAGCAGGCACCAAGCCCCAGCTGCCGGCATACATTGAAAATGTGCGCGCCCAACTGCTGGACGCAAAAAACCTTCTGCCCGCCGTTTGACTAGATGAACCTGATCACTGTTCGGCAGCGTCCCGTGGTGGATCGTCTGCTGCAGCTCTGCGACGAAACCGGCGCAGTCATGGCCGCTGTCCAAGACAACAGCATTGACGAACGCGTGAGAATCCCTGAGACAGCCCTAACAAAGCTGCGCGTCTTGAAAAAAGAAATCAGCCACGTTTTAGAAAATGCCTAAAAAACAAACCTGGAAACCAGCCGACACGTTCACGGTCACAAAGCTGCCGAGCCGTGGCCCAAAGCCCGGCCAATCCGTCAACGCTTACCTAAATGGCAAAAAACGGCAACATGCCGAGTTCGTTGCTAAAGGGCTAAAAGCTGGGAAGATGATGCACCGCAATGACGGCAAGCAAATCATCGACGGCACTGATTATTCCTAACCATGCCCCGCGTTTCCCTCAATCTCGAAGATCACCACATCGCAGCGTTGGATGAATTAGCGGCGCAGCAGAACTGCACCCGCTCTGATGTTCTCCGTTCCTGTCTCATGGGATCAAACGAACTAACGCCGCATAAGTTCAACCGTGCAGCCGCAGCCGTGCAACATGCTTTCGGTGGCTTTCTATCCCGTGATCAAGCTACCCACATAACTGCTGTGGCCTTAAACTCGCTGCATCAGAGCTAAATGCGTGCAATCAATTAACGAGCTGCGTTCAGATCACAAAAACGCTCGTCGTCGTACTGATCGTTCTTCGCAGCTCATTAAAGAATCCCTCGAAAGATACGGTGCAGCTCGCAGCATCGTTATCGACGAGGAAAACAGGATCCTCGCTGGTAACGGCACCATCGAAGGCGCCAAAGCTGCAGGAATCCGCAATGTCCGCATTATTGAAACCGATGGCCAGGAAGTCATTGCAGTACGACGGACGGGCCTAAGTGAGGAGCAAAAGGTTGGCCTAGCACTAGCCGACAACCGAACCGCTGATCTCAGCGAGTGGGACCAGGAAATGCTCCATCGGCTTTCTGAAGAGCACGACATAGCGCCTTGGTTTGAGCAAGACGATCTTGACGAGCTGCTGAGCGTCACTGAGCTTGACCCAAAAGAGGGCAACACTGATCCAGACGACTGTCCTGAAGCTGACCCCGGTGCAGTAATCACCAAACCCGGCGACCTCTGGATCCTTGGCGACCATCGCCTCCTTTGCGGTGACTCCACCAACCCTCAACACCTGGAACGCTTGATGAAAGGGCAGCAAGCCGACCTCTGGATCACTGACCCGCCCTACAACGTTGATTATCAAGGTGGCACTGGGCTCAAAATTCAAAACGACAACATGTCGAACGACGACTTCCGTCAATTTCTTCGTGACTGTTATTCCTCAGCTAACTCTGCCCTCAAGCCAGGCGCTGCTTTCTATATCTGGCACGCAGACTCAGAGGGTTACAACTTCCGCGGCGCTGCATTTGATATCGGTTGGCAAGTTCGACAGTGCCTCATTTGGGTCAAATCTTCACTTGTTATGGGTCGACAGGACTACCACTGGAAACACGAACCGTGCCTTTACGGTTGGAAAGAAGGCGCTGCTCACATTTGGAACACCGATCGCAAACAGACAACTGTTCTCGAATTTGACAAGCCTTCACGCAACGGCGAGCACCCGACCATGAAGCCCGTTGACCTTTTTCAATATCAGATCGACAACTCCACCAAACAAAACGCCATCGTTCTTGATTCATTTGGTGGCTCAGGCACAACAGCCATTGCTTGCGAGCGAATCCATCGCAAGGCTCGTTTAATGGAACTTGACCCCGTCTATTGCGACGTGATCGTCAAGCGCTGGTCAGACTTCACTGGTAGGGAAGCTGTCCTGGAGAAAGTAGATGGCTAAAAAATCCACCAAAGTCGAAATCGATATGCGCGTGAATCGTGTTTGTCGCCTTTTGGCCAACGGTGCCGTGCGCTCTGAGATCGTTCAATATGCCTCGAGTGAATGGGGGGTCAGCGATCGCCAGGCCGATGAGTACATGGCCCGCGCACGCGAGATCCTGAGGCAAGACTGGGAAATTGACCGCCGCACGTTTACCGCGGAAATCTTGGCGCAACTTGCCAGTTTGCAAAAAGAGGCCAGAAAACAGGGCAACATCAGCTGCGCCCTGGGCTGCATTAACACCGCGGCCAAGATCACTCAGGTTCTGCAGTGACGATCCTTGCCGATGTTGCTGCTGGTTCAATCCTGTCCCGATTAGGCGCAGAGGACAGCGACTTTGATCTGCAGCAGTTGCTAAGCAAGATCCGCACTGATCTGCACCCAGGACAGCAGGAGTTTTTTGACGATGAAACAACGCAGATCGTCGGCGTTTCTGCAGGGTATGGAGCAGGCAAAACGCGGGCACTATGCGCCAAAGCCGTAGCTCTGGCCGCGGCCAATCAAGGCTTTATTGGTTGCGTGATGGAGCCAACAGGCCCGCTGATTCGCGACATTTGGCAAACGGATTTTGAGGCTTTCTTGGAGGATTACGAGATCCCCTACACCTTCCGAGCTTCGCCGCTGCCTGAGTATCTGCTGCATTTGCCACAAGGCGACACCAAGATTCTCTGCCGATCGTTTGAGAACTGGTCTCGGATCATCGGCCTCAACCTTGCCTGGGTCTTGGCTGACGAGGTGGACGTGGTGACCCCTTCGATCGCAAACAAAGCCTTTCCTAAGATCCTTGGCCGTTTGCGTTCTGGCAATGTCCGGCAGTTCGGTGCCGCATCAACGCCAGAGGGTTTCCGCTGGATGTGGAACACCTTTGGCTCAGAAGATGCTCAGAAACGCAGCGACCGCAAACTCATTAGGATGCGGACGGCAGACAACCCACATCTGCCCCAAGACTTCATCGAGCGGCTGCAGGCCAACTACGACCCGTCATTACTCCAGGCGTATCTGGAAGGGCAGTTCTGCAACCTCACGACCGGCCAGGTTTACGACCGCTTCAACAGAGAGAAGCACGTCACCTCAGCCACCCCGAACATCAGCGCCGAACCCCTCCGCGTGGGCGTTGACTTCAACATCGGCAACATGTCAGCCGCAATCGCTGTCCGTCTTGGCAACTCACTGCACCTGATCGATGAGATCAGCGGAGCCCATGACACCGATGCCTTGGCCCAAGAGATCCGCCAGCGATACCCAGACCATCGCGTTTTTGTTTACCCTGACGCATCAGGCGGAGCACGATCTACTAATGCCAGCCGAACCGACATCCAGATTCTGGAGTCGTACGGTTTCAGCAACCAATCCTCAGCCAGCAATCCACCCGTTAGAGATCGCGTGGCGGCTGTGCAAGCGCTTCTGGAAAATGGCAAGGGCGAAGTTCGTTTTCAGGTAGATGCGAGCTGTAAACGCTCTATTGAATGTTTGGAGCTTCAGAGCTACAACGAACGCGGCGAGCCTGACAAAGATGCGGGCTACGATCACATGAACGACGCCCTGGGTTATTTGATCTGGCGCGAGTTCAACCCCTTGCACGCCCGTGCAGGTCGAAGCACAGGCATCCGCCTCTACTAAACTTCAGCTATCGGACGGGGTAAGGCGTTGTACTCAGGATTCACCAGCGGCCGAAAGAGAGTTGGCACCGCAACAAAGGTCAACGACCCAAACACCGCTTGGGTGAACATGGAGCCGCATTGGCTTCTCATTGAGACGCTATTGCAGGGCACCTATGGGATAAGAAAGAAGCACCGAAAATATCTACCGCAGGAACCAAGAGAACTAGATGAGGCGTACGACAACCGACTAATTAGGTCCGTTCTTGCGCCGTTCTATGTGCGGCTTGAGCGGATGTTGGCGGGCATGTTGACACGCAAGCCCGTGCGGCTGAACGACGTGTCTGACATGATCCGCGAGCAGCTCTTCGACGTGGATCTTGAGGGCAATGACCTCAACGTCTGGACTTACGAAACCGCAAAGAAGTGCATCCGATATGGTCACGTTGGCGTCTTGGTTGATGCGCCAGCAGCAGGCCAGAACGGCCGCCCGTATTGGGTGACTTATACGCCGCGGGATATTTTGGGTTGGCGCACTGAGATTAAAGACGGCAAGCAGGTTCTGACCCAGCTGCGGCTCAGCGAGCGAACCATCGTGCCTGATGGCCTCTACGGCGAGAAAGAGATCGAGCAGGTTCGTCTCCTAACGCCTGGTGCTTTTGAGATCCACCGCAAGGGCAAGCAAGGGAACTTTGAGGTGGTCGATGAAGGGACCACCAGCCTCAGCGAGATCCCGTTTTCTGTGGCCTACGCCAACCGGCTAAACCTGCTGGAGTCGCGGCCCCCTCTGGATGACATTGCAGAGCTGAACCTGAAGCAGTACCAAGTCCAGAGCGATCTGGACAACCAGCTGCACATCAGCGCGGTTCCGATGCTGGCCATCTATGGATTCCCGCAGTCAGCCGAGGAAATCAGCGCAGGCCCTGGCGAAGCGTTGGCATTGCCAGAAGGTGCCCGCAGTGAATACATCGAGCCGGCCGGCAACAGCTACGCGGCGCAGTTCCAACGGCTTGACCAGATTGCCAGCCAGATCAATGAGTTGGGCATGGCCGCGGTTTTGGGCCAAAAGCTGAGCGCAGAAACTGCAGAGGCCAAGCGCATCGACCGCAGCCAAGGCGACTCGGCGATGATGGTGGTGGCTCAGCAGATGCAAGACCTGATCGACAATTGCCTGGTTTTTCATGGGCAGTACCTGCAGGACAACAACCCCGGCAGCAGCTTTGTTAATCGGGACTTCCTCTCGACTCGGCTTGAGCCGCAAGAAATCCAAGCGTTGCTGCAGCTTTACACCGCCGGCACGATCACCCAAAAGACGTTGCTTGATCAACTGGCAGAGGGTGAAGTATTGGGCGATGACTTCGACGTGGAGGAAGAGCTGGAAGCAACAGAGGCCGGGGGCTTGATCGACTCTGAGCCGCCCCAAGTGGCCGAGTCTTCAGAAATGCCAGAGCCTGAAGAACAGCCCGAGCAGGCTGAGTAAAGATGAGAGAGTTCTTGACGCGGATGTGGCACCTGATGCACAAAGGCAAACCAGTGCAGACCCTTTATTACGTTGAGGAACAATTGCGCGGGACAAACTTTGCGGTAGTGCGAATTAGTTGGAAACAAGAGGGCAAGGTGATTGCCGTTGTTGAACGCAAGATCAAACCGGGCACTGAAATGGCCAACGAGTTTTCGGAGTTTGTCGAGGAAGCGTTATCGGTGGGCAATGATGTGGCGGTGATCTGCTGCGAGCCTGCCAGCAGCTTTGGCTTCATTGAGTAATGGGCACGCCGGCCGCTTTCTACAACAACGTGGTCGATCTGAACCGCTACTCAAACAAGGTCGCGCGTCAAATCATTCGAACTTATAACGACGTGATTTTGGACGCCGTGGGCCAACTTGCGGTGTTAGACGATATGACCGCGCCAATGCGGGCCGCACGGTTACGGGCGATCTTGGGGGATCTGAAGCAGTCGCTGAATGGCTGGGCCGGTGATGCCACGGCTTTGACGGTTAGCGAGCTGCAAGGTTTGGCCGTTTTACAGACTGAGTTTGTCGAGGAAGAATTGCGGAAGGCGTTGCCGATAGCTGCGCGCGATCAGATCCGCAGCGTTCAGGTCACGCCAGGTTTTGCTCAGGCGGTAGCGGTCACTGATCCAACGGCGATCAATGTGGTGGCATTGAGTGATGACCTACAGGCGGCTGTGACGGGTGCGCCGGCCACGTTTCAGCTAACAGCGGCTCAGGGCACGACGATCACGCTGCCCAACGGCAAGGTCTTGGAGAAATCGTTTAGGGGCCTTGCTGAGTCAAATGCTGAGATGTTTGGGCGGGTTGTACGCACCGGTTTTATTCAAGGAAAGTCGATCCAAAGGATGAGCCGCGAGCTAAAGGGCCGGTTGCGGTTTGGGCAGCCTGGCAGCGGTCGCCAGATCGCATTAGCTGGCGGTGAAGTGACAAAGCTGGCGAATCACCAGATGCTGGCGCTAGTCCGCACGTCGGTCAATCAAGTAGCAAACGCAGCAAGCCAAGCAAGCTACAAGGCCAATCAAGATGTGACTAAGCGCTACCGATACACGGCGACGCTAGACAACCGCACAAGCGCGATCTGCCGCGCGTTGGATGGTCGAGAGTTTGAGTACGGCAAGGGGCCAACACCGCCGCAGCATTTCAACTGCCGATCAACGACGGTGCCAATTATTGATTACGAGGGTTTGGGCGTTGAGCCACCGCCGCGCTCTGATGTGATCGATGACCGGCAAACCTACGGCGAGTGGCTGGCAAAGCAAACCGAGGCGCGAAAGGCTGAAATCCTAGGCAGCAAGGGCAGGGCCAAGATCTTTGACGGCTTCGCTGAGAAGATCGGACCTAAAGAAGCGATCCGCCGCTTTGTTCGTGAGGATGGTTCCGAGCTGTCTTTGGTTGACCTTGAGCGCAAGCTAAAAAGAACAAAAGCCCGGAGCTAAGCTATAAGCGCAGGCTTTAAGGTCCAAGCAATGCACCCGAAATTTATTTTCACCAAGCAAGGCGAGGAACCCCCTAAGCCAGCTGTCTGTGAAGCGCCCAAGCCAAAAGCGGCAAATAAAAAGAAGCCAGCCAAAAAAGCGTAAACTGTAAAAAGTTTCGTACGGCTGATGGCTCAAAGACGGGACAAGTTTGGCCGGTTCGCTAGCGGCGGAGGTGGCGGAGGGCGTAAGTCCGGCTCTAAAAAGCCTCGTAAGTCAGACATTGCTTTCAAAAAGTCCGGCAAGGGCGGCGGCAAGAGCGTTAAAGGCGGTAGAGCAGCAAAAGCTGCATACAAGAAAAAAGAGGGCGCACGCCGTAAGGCCGCGCTGGCTCGCAGGGGTGGATCTTTTACCAAGACCAGCACCTTTAGGGGCAGTCAAAAAGGCAAGCAGGCTGCCGCTAAGCGCGCCGCTAAGGGCACCAATTACAAGGCAAGCCGCCGCCGCAAGTAGTTAGCCGGCGAAATCCTCCCAGCTGCCTAGGTCTTCCATCGCGTACTGCCAAAAGTCTGGCACTAGCAACAGGTCGCCATCTTCATCGAGGGTGGCGATTTTTATTGGAGCAGCGTGAGCGTTACCGCAAACACCAAAAACCCTGGTTTCGTTGCCTTCATCGTCAAACTGCGGGATGCGGCCGATGATTTTGCGCAGTTGATTCACGGTGATACCGTCCGCATTGTCGAGCAGGTGCGCCATGAGGGGTAATGCTGGGGCTAGCATGAATTTAACGACAGGGAAGCATCATGCCCGGCGGATATAAAGGCCCTAAGAAGCCTCAGCAATCCATGCCCAAAAAGAAAGGCGGGAAGAAAAAATGAGAGCGGGATCACGAGTTGCTTGGACCTACCAGGGCACCCGTACAACGGGGGTGGTTCAAAGCGTTGCCAAGGCTAGGCGCGTGTCTATCAAAGGCCCCAGTGGCGGTACGGTCACGAGGGTTGGCACTGCTGACGATCCGATTGTAAGAATTAAGTCAGACACAACTGGTAACACCGTTTTGAAAAAACGCTCGGAGCTGCGGCCTGCGCGTAAACGCAAATGACCATCAGCCGCGGTGGCCACCAGTTCAAAGGCTACGACAAACCGATCAGAACGCCAGGGCATAGCAGTCGCAAATCACACGCCGTTGTTGTTCGTGTTGATGGAAAACCCAAGCTGATCAGGTTTGGCGCTCAGGGTGCAGATACAAAGCGCCCGCGTAAGGGTGAAACAAAAGCCGACAAAGCAAAGCGCCGAGCCTTCAAAGCACGCCACGCTAAGAACATCGCAAAAGGAAAGACAAGTGCCGCATTTTGGGCGAACCGCGTAAAGTGGTCATGAAAATTAAGCCTACGGCTGTTTCATGTCTGACGAAAACACTTTGGAGATTACGTCTCCTGAAGTTCAATCCAACCCTGAACTTGACAATCTAAAGCAAAGCATTGAAGCGCTAGAGCGCAAGAATCATGAGCTGATTGGCAAACTTAAAAAAGCCAAGACAGTCCCCGAGGGCGTCAACGTCCAAGAGCTGGTTGATTTCAAAAACAAAGCTGAGCAAAACAAGCTCGAATCAGAGGGCAAGTACACAGAGGCCCGCCAGGCTCTAGAGCAGCAATACAGGGAGGCAACCGCCGAGAAAGACAAGCGGATTGCTGAGCTTGAAGCACGAGTGCGCGAGCTGGAGTTAATCACGCCCGCAGTCTCTGCTTTGGCTGATGTTGTGCATGACCCTGACCTGATCCTAAAAACCAAGCTGAGCAGCGATCAGATCGCCCGTGAGGCCGATGGCACCGTGGTGGTGGTTGATGGCTACCAACGCACCCCTGTCGGTGAGTGGGCCAAGTCTCTGCCGTCATGGATGCAGAAGCAGCCCAAGCCACAGGGCAGCGGCGCACCTTCGGGCCGTTCTTCCGGCGATATTCCAACCGGAATCAACAACCCATTCGACGCCGATAATTACAATCTGACTGAGCAGTGTCGGCTATTTAAGAGAGACAAGGATTTATACGATCGGTTGAAAGCTGCCGCAAAACGGTAAGATGCAAAACAAGGCGAAGCTACGCGGAGCCGTTCGGGTTACGCCCACACCGTAAAACCAATTCAAACGAGGATCTGTCATGGCGACTCTTCGCTCTGACATCATTATCCCCGAGGTATTTACGCCGTATGTCATTGAGCAAACCACTCAGCGTGATGCCTTTTTGGCTAGCGGTGTGGTTCAGCCCATGGCCGAGCTAAATGCTGCCGAGGATGGTGGTGATTATGTCCAAGTGCCTTTCTACAAGGCCAACCTGTCAGGCGATTTTGAGCGTCTGACTGATAGCTCTTCGCTGACCCCCGGCAAGATTGAAGCTGACAAGCAAGTTGGCGTCGTTCTGCACCGTGGTCGCGCTTTTGAGTCTCGTGATCTGGCTGCTTTGGCTGCCGGTTCTGACCCCATGGCTGCGATCGGCAATAAGATTGCTGATTACATCTCCAACCAACGCCAAAAAGATCTCCTGTCCTGCTTGGCTGGCATCTTTGGCGCTGTTGGTGACACCAGTTCCGCATCCTTTGCAGCCCTGGCTGTTGACGGCGCGTCTGGCGACAGCCCGGCGCAACTAACTGCCCGTCAGATTGTCGAAGGTCAGTCCCTGCTGGGCGACCAAGGCGACAAGCTGGCTGCCATCGTGGTTCACCCAAAGGTCTATTACGACCTGAAAGAGCGTCGCGCTCTTGACATGATCTACGACGATGCAGGTCAGCCTGACACCGCCGCAGCTCAAGGCTCACTGGCTAACGCTTTTGGTCCCGTGGCTGTTCCCACTTTTATGGGGATGCGCGTGATCGTGTCTGCTGATGTGCAGACTGCTGGCTCTGGTGCTTCTACTGAGTATGCGAGCTATATGTTCACCCAAGGTGCCGTTGGCACTGGTGAGCAACTCGGCCTTCAGACCGAGACTGATCGTGACATCCTCGCTAAGAGCGATGCCATGTCAATTGATCTGCACTACGTTTACCACCCAATCGGTTCCTCGTTCTCCACTTCCGTTTCCAACCCAACTCGGGCACAACTGGAAACCGTGGGCAACTGGACCAAGGTTTACGAGACCAACAACATTGGCATCGTGCGGATTACCACCACCAGC
>CESK01037904.1_pt1 | contig 18753 bp, 22 predicted proteins | sample 531091 | NCBI WGS metagenome assembly CESK01 (sample SAMEA2621271, study PRJEB7988) | marine metagenome | biome: marine biome (ENVO:00000447); feature: surface water layer (ENVO:00002042); material: "saline water (ENVO:00002010), including plankton (ENVO:xxxxxxxx)" | depth 5 m
TTAACTGATACAACTGCTGCTTCTATTGACTATAACAATGTTAAGTCTTTAGTTAATGGTGAAATGAACACATTCTTTGGGTTCGAAATCATCAAGTCTAATCAGTTACCATTTGTAGATGACACAGTTGCTGCTAACGAAGCTGCTAATCTATCTTGGGGTGCTACTACAGACTTACCAGAAGCTGCTGCCGCTGGTACAGCAAACATTAGGGGTTGTGTTGCATATACACGATCAGCCGTACGTCAGGTTACTAATCCTCAAATTCAAACAGAGATTAGTAAGCGAGATGATAAGAGATTCAACTATTATGCTTACTCTTGCATGAGAACAGGTGCTGTTCGTATGGAAGAAAAGAAAGTAGTTCAATTAGGTATTAAAGAAGCATAAGGGGGATACTTAAATGGCAACATATAATTCAACAGAGGTTACTCGTGTTTATGGTTCTGAAACTACAATCACAGCATCAACTGAAAGAACAGGCGATTATGCCTTTGATGTTGGTATTACAGGATTGCAAGTAGCATCTTTTAATGTTACTAGACCTAATAATACTACAGGTGGCGACACTTATAACTTAACAGTTCTACCAAAAGACGCTGTTATTGTAGGTGCTTCTTTCCAAAGTGATACTGCTTGGGGTGGAAGTGGAAGTTCTACATTAACATTCAGACTTGATGGTACTGATTTAGGTACAGCTGCTGCTATTGGCACAACTGGAAAATTCTTTTTCCAATCAGGTGATGGTAGAAAAGTTGGTGATGCTAACGCTGCCGTTGGGCTTGTAGAACTAGATGAGTCTAGTCACTCAAAAACTGCAAATGCAACAGGTACAGGACAAATCTTTTACTACGTTGCGTAACAACAAGTAATTCGGTAGGCTTCTAATCTCCTTCTCGATTAGTGTAAGTCCTACATTTTTTTTAAGGAGAAACATGGGATTATCTAAAATAGATATATGTAATCATGCTCTGTTAAAAGTAGGAGCAGATACAATTGCTTCTCTTGATACTGCACAAGCAACTACAGATGCAGTAATATATTCAGCAAAACTTTGTAACATTTTTTTTGATCAATCAGTAGAAGAAACTTTACGTTTATATCCATGGAATAATGCAACTAAACGTGCTAGTTTAGTACAACTATCTGAAACACCAGCTTTTAAATGGAAGTTTCAATATGAATTACCTACTGATTTTGTACGTTTAATTAATTTATATGATTCTACAGAAGCACATGATGATAGATTAGAATGGTGTAAAGAGGGTAATAAAGTATTATGTGATTATGAAAAAGTATTTATTACCTATATAGCAAAACCAGCCGATATTTCTTCGTTAGATTCTTTAGCAACACAATGTTTAGTATGTGTACTAGCAATGAAATTAGTACAGCCAATGCAACTAGACGATTCTTTACATAGTAAAATACAACAAGAATTAGTAGGGTTTTTATTACCACAAGCTAGAAGTATTGATACTATTGAAAATAAATTTTATGAAACAGAAATAAGCGATTGGCTATACTCAAGAAACTATAGCTCGCCATTATATTAACATGAATAGCTTTATAAATTATCTACAATCATTTAATGCAGGAGAACTATCTTCTAATATAGATGGTCGTTCTGATTTAAAAATATATCAACAAGGTTGTCGTAAGATAGATAACTTTTTAGTATTACCACAAGGTGGAGTAGAAAGAAGAACGGGTACTAAATATATAAGAGATTTAAAAACTAATGCAGATGTTTTATTAGTACCTTTTGATTTTTCAGCAAGTAACAATTTTGTAGTAGAAGTTGGTACAAACTACATGAGAATACACCCTAGTGATGGTTCTACTCCAATAGAAGCTACAGGTGTTACTCCTTCATATTTAATAACTGAATTAAAAGAAATACAATATGTTAGAAGATTTGATACTATTATTTTTACACACCCTAATCATGAGCCATTAAAATTAGTAAGAACAACATTAGATCCTTTATTTGTAATATCAGAAGTTGATTTTATATACCCTCCATTATTTGATGAAAACATAACTGCAACAACTATTACTCCTAGTGCAAATACAGGTACAGGAATTAGTTTAACAGCTAGTGCTGATACATTTCAAACAAATCATATAGGTTCAACTTGGGGAATAAACTATCTTCGTGTTGGAGACTCTAGTTCTTCAACAAATCCTAAAGCTAAAAATTTATCTAAAACAGTATCACATAGTACGGGTACTGCTCAAAGTAATTATATAAATATGAGTTTTTCTAATTGGAATGTACAAACTACGGGAACATGGAAAGGATTAGTAGTTGTGCAAAGAAGAATTGATGGTGGTAGTCCATTAGATTATGTTGTATTAGGTAATACTACAGGAGCTACAGAACAAAATTTTACCTTTTCATCTTTAATACCTGAACAAGGAAATACAGAATTAAGAATTTCTTTTGTTATAAGTTCAGGCGATTGTACAGCTACTATAGAAGCTGACTCTCAATATGTTTTAGGTTTAGTAAAAATTACTGCAGTAACAGATGCACAAAATGCTACGGCTAATGTTGTATCTACATTAGGTGGTGATACGGCTGTTACTTCTTGGAATGAAGCAGCATTTAGTGATCAAGTTGGTTTTCCTAAAGCATCTTTGTTTTATCAAAATAGATTATTATTTACAGGCTCTAGTTTAGAACCATCAACTGTATATGCAAGTATATCAGGAGAAATATTTAATTTTTTAAGAGGTACAAGTTCTGATATGTCTATAAAACATACTGTAGATATTTCAGATGAAGCTGAATATCTTGAAGGTAAAACAGATATATTTATGGGTACAGATAGAAGTACAATATCTGTAAAATCCGTAGATACTGATGCTTTAGTAAATCAAACTAATATAAATACACAACAAGAAAACTCTTATGGTTCTGCTAATATACAGCCTGTATTAGCTAATGATTTAGTTATATTTACACAAGCAAATAAATTAAAATTAAGAGCATTAATATATGCTGAAGAAACTAATTCTACTACGGCAGTAGATTTAAATTCTGTAGCTAGTCATATTACAGGTACAGGTATAAAACAAGTATATATGCAAAAAAATCCCGACCAACTTATATGGTGTATTAAAGATGATGGTACTGTTTGTATTTTAAATTATGATAGAATACAAGATTTAAGTGGTTGGTCTAATATAACAACTGATGGTACTATAATAAGTGGTACAGTTATACAAGGTAGTGGAGAAGATAGAATATGGTTAGCAGTTAATCGTAATTCTAAATATACATTAGAACAATTCCAATTAAGAAAAGATTTAAATTGGTATGTTGATTCGGGCATTCAAAGAGATGGAGGTAGTAGTAAAAGTGCTACAGGTACAGTTACAACAAATGTTACTATTACATCAAATAGTCATGGATATTCAGATGGAGATTTTATAAGAATAAAAAATTCAGTTTCTACACAATTAAATAATTCAACTTTTATTGTAGCTAACTCTACTACTAATACATTTCAACTTAAAGATACAAGTAATACTGCTTTAATATTTTATAATGATACTAATGATATAGTAGTATCGGGATCTCAAGGTGGTCTTGGAACAGATGGCACCTGGACAAAAAATAATACTAATTTATATTTTGGCGTAGGAACTTGGTCTAATACAAATGGTTGGATTTTAGCAATAGAACAAGTAGGTGCTGATTTATACCAATGGATAGCTAGATTAGCAGAGAATGAAATTAATGTTGGAAGTGCTGCAGCTTTATCTAGTTTAGATAATGGTAGATGGTGGGAAGTTACTCCAACAGCTTCAGATCCTTTTCATACTGCTACATATAGTATTGGTTCAGATACTACTATAGAAGAAGTTTATAATGAAGTTACAGGATTAGATCATTTAGATGGTAAAACAGTACAAGTTATTGGAGATGGTAATTATATTAAAAATGATACTGTATCTAGTAATAAAATAACTACTACAGATTACTATAATACTATATTAGTAGGATTACCTTTTACGTCTACATTACAACCAATGCCTATAAATCCTGCTATTAAAAATGGAGAAGCTCAATCAAGAGTAAAAGCTATAACTAAAGTAATAGTAAGATTTATTAATACTAAAGGTGCAAGTGTAGGAGAAGCTGGCAAACAATTAACTAATTTTCCTGTAGTAAATACATCAGATAAAGCAGGTCAACAAATTGCATTAACAAATAAATCACAACGATTTTTTGTAGGTTCAGATTGGGAAAGAGATAAAGTGGTTGAAGTAAAACAAGATTTACCTTATCCTATGACTGTGTTAAGTATAGCAAGTAATATAAGTTTAGGAGGTGCATAATGTCAGTAGGATTATCAGTAGGATTATCAGCAGGTGCGTCATTATTAGGTGGTATATTAGGTAGAAATTCAGCTAAAAAACAAGCAACTGCAGCAAGACAAATGGCAAACTACAATGCAAAAATTGTAGAAATGAATGCTAAAGCAGATGCACAAGCTATAGAAACACAAAGAAAAAGATTTACTAAAACACAACGAGAAGGTTTTGCACAAGCTAGAATGAGTGTAGCTAGTAGAGGTGGAAGAATAGAAGGTACAAGTTTAGATGCTTTAACTGAATATGCTAAAGAGATACAATTAGATCAAATGGAATTAAAAAGACAAGAAGAATTAACAAGAATAAGAGGAGAAAATACTGCTAGACAAGTACGCTATCAAGGAGAAGTAGAAGCATATAGTTATAGACAAGCTGGGCAACAAGCTATGATGCAAGGTATTTTAGGTGCAGCTACTACAATTGCTGATTATCAAATGTGGAAACCTGCTACTGCTCCTACTCCTGCCCCTAAACCTTTTGAGGTAAATTATGAGTTAGCAGGATTAATTGATCCTATGGCAAAATATAATTTTAATCCATCAAATCTTGTAAAAAAACAATTAAATCAAGCAATGCCTTTTAAAGCACAAATGATTATGGGGAATTAATAATGGCTATTGAACTTAAAAAATATAAATCACAAGTTGATATTAAATCATTAGATGTAGCTAGACCTATAGATGCTAGTGCCACAATTAAAGCTGCTGGACAAGAAGCTATTATACCTATGAGTATAGTAGATGCTTTAGGAGAACAAGCAACAAACTATGCTAGTAAGTTAATGAAAGCTAAAGATGATGCTGATCAAGCTGATTATAATAGTAAAGTATTAGAATTACAAAGAAATATATTACAAGCTGAAACTGATGCTCAAGGTAAAGTGCCATATAATGAAATGTATAATCAAATTGTAAAACCACAACTAGATCAATTTGAAAAATCTTTACCAGGATTAGGTTATTCTCAGCCTATGACTAAAAAAGTTATTAATGATTTTGTTATAGATAAAGAACAAATAGCAAATAGTTCTGTATTAGAAGCATCTAAATTACAACAAAGAGATTTTCAAGTACAAATAGAAAGAGATATAGAAGATCAAATAGCATCTATGCCTGCTATTAATCCTGAAAGTATTATTATACCTCCTAACTTTAACAATATTCCTAAACAAATATTAGAAGCTATAGAAATTAAAAGAGGTAATATACCTAAACAAAAAGATAGTTATATGGCTAGTGAAGAAGAATTAGCACAATATGAGCCTATATATGATGATGCTATTAAAATAGCTGAACAAACTACTATAGCAGAAAGACAAGCTCAAAGAGATAGAAATTTAGATTTATCAAGAAAAGTACAAAACTTATCTAATATGGTAGGAGAAACTACAGCTAGAGAATGGTATGAAAGTAAAGTAAAAGCTAGATTAGAACAAAAAATTAAATACTATAAAGATACAGAAGGATTAACATATCAAGATAGATTACAAGGTATGCAACAAGTAATAAATGAAGGCATGGTATTAAGTGAAGATTCAAGAGAAGAAGTTGATACTGCCGTTAAAATAGGTAATTTAGGTATAGCAGAGGGTGTTGCTGATAGAATTAAAACAAAAGGTACAGAGTTTTATGAAGCATTAGCAGAACAAAAATATGATAAGTTTGCTGAAATATATCGTGAGTATAGAAATGAATTTGAAAATCCACAATTAAGAAAAGTTATTGATAATGTAGCCGTACAAAAATTAAGTCAAGCTGCTACAACTCAAGTAAAAACAAACAAAAAAATAAATAGTTTACAAGAAGCAGTAAGAAAAGATGAAGATTTATTATCAGCATTTTATATAGCAACTAAATTAAGAACAGGTAAAAATATCTTTCCTGGTATTTTTGGTAGAGAAAAAAAGATAGATAAAAATTATACTCTTAAAGATGCTTTAAAAGATACAGAAAAATTAAATCCCGAAGGACAAGAATTATTTTTAATGTTATTTCAACAAAATGTAGATGCCTTAATAGAGTCTAAAACTCCTATTGAAGTAGTTAGATATGTAAATGAAGAAAGTAGTTTTGGTATTCCTTTTATAGGTAGTGGTGGTAAAAGAGAATTAATATTTGATGAAACGGGTGCTGACTTTTTAGATGAATTAATTTATTATTCTCCATTTGTAGAAAATAAAGGTAAGTTTATAAAAGATACTATGAATGAGTACATTAAATTTAAAAAAGAAGTTATTAAAACTTCAGAAGGTAAACAATCTAAACCTACTATTGCACAATATAGTGACTTTAAAAAAGCAGTATTTGATGAGTCAATAGATAATATTTTAGGATTACCTATGTATTTAAGAAATCCAATGTCAGAATTTACGGGAGAAGTACCTACATTTTCTACTGACCAATTAAATATGATACAAAGGATAGCTAATCAATAATGGCAACTCTTAATCAAGTAATAAAAGAGGGTACAGCTCAAGGCGTATCTAAAAGTGAAATACCTCAACTAGTAAAAGAGTGGGGTGATAGTTATGGTTTTGATGCAGAGCCTGCAGAGTTTGATCCTATCTTTGCATTAAAGTATGCACAAAAAGATTTAATGAATACATTAACTGATAATGATGCTTCATTAGTTAGAAATGTATTATCAGATGATGAGATACTACAAAAACAAAATAAACTATTTGCTGAAACTAGAGATAATATGTTTTATACAGATGATGTATATAATAAATTATTAACTATAGAATACGATAAACTATCACCTGCCCAAATACTTAATGAAAATAATAAGATAACAAACTATGAGCCGTGGCTTACTGTACCAAAAGATAGAACTGCTACATTTAAAGAAGGAGCATTATCATTTACTTCTAATCTTATTAATACAGGTATAAGTGCATTTAATGGATTACAAAAAATAGGTCTTGATTTAATAACACAAGAGTCGCCATTAACTAAATTTATACCTACTCCATATAGTATAGGAAAACTTACGGGAGTAATAGAAGATGATAATGTTTTAACACAAACAAGAGAAAAATATTATCAATTTTTAAATAGAACAAGCCATGCACAAAAAGAATTTTTTGAAGGTGATATTCCCGATTATGTAAGAAATCAAAAAGGTTATCAAATTGCTGGAGCATTTGGACAGTTACCACAAATAGCTTTAGGTTTAGTACCTGTAGCAGGACCAGCATTATTAACTTCTAGTATTGCTGGAAGATATTATGATGAAGCTATGCAAGAGTCTGGTGGTAATACTAATGTAGCTACTTTATATACAAGTGTATTTGGTACATTAGGATTTGCTATAGATAGACTTACTTTAGGTGCAGGTAAAAATTTACTTTTAAAAATGAAACCACAAAGTAGAAAAGAATTTATAATGAAAACTGTAGGTGTAGTAGCACCACAATCTATTAAGATAGGAGCATTTGAATATATAACAGAAACGGCTGAGTCAGCATTTTTACAAAAAGCTACTAAAGGTACAATAAATTGGAAACAAGCTAGATTTGAAGGTATGTTAGCTTTTCTTGTAGGATTTACAGGTGGTACTATAACAGGTGGTGTTAGAGGAGCTATGGGTATTAAGCAATTAGATCAATTAGTTGATATGGGAGTTGAAGAAGATTTAGCTGCAGAGTTTGTAGATAATGTAAAACAAGGAAATAGAGAAGCTGCTGAAGAAAATAATATAAAAATGACAGAACAAATACTTGAAAACTTTAAAGAGTTTAATGTTCAAGATAATATACAACAAGGTGTATATAAAAAATATACTTTAGCAGAAATAAAACGTATAAATAGAAATAAAAATAATACTCAACTAGAACAAGAAGCTAATAAACAAGATCAAAGATGGAGAGATGAAGTATATAACGCTTTATTAAATCCTAATGAACAAACTGTAGAAGCATTAAATAAAAAAATAGAAGAAGAAGTTTTAAAAGACCAGGCTAATACAGAAGTTACAGAAGAAGAAGTAGAACCTATATCTTTAGAAGTTCAAGAAAAATATTTAAATGAATTATCATTTGTAGAATTAAAAGAAATAGCAAAAGTATATGATATAGAAGGAGTAAAACTTAAAAAAGATATTATATCTAAATTAAAACAAAAATTATCTAAACAAGAAATAATAACATTACTTAAAGGTAATCAATTATTTCCTGATAGTGATACTACTAAAAAATATTTTGATAATAAAAATCTTGATACTATGGCAAACTTAATGGCTATGAATGGTTTAATGGGTTCTTATGATTTCTTTGATTATCGTTTAAACTTATCTGAAGAAATGCAAAATAAAACGTCAGATCCTTTATTTACACAAGAAGTAAATAGACGAATGCAAGTTTTTAGAAATGATATGGCAAAAAATGGTTATTATTCTCAAGATTTTATACCTCCTTTATTAAATGATACTGTCGTTGGATTAGATATAATTATTGATAATATTGCACAGTCTAGAGATGGCAAACCATTTACTAATGAAGAAATTAAAAATGGTGAAAAACAAAAAAGATTTAATGAAATAGTACAAGAAATTATGCCAATATTAAGTTATGGTACTTCAGCAGATGTATTAAATGCTACAATTAAATTAGGTATAACAGATAATCATAATATAGATTTTGTAATGAATATGTCTAAAAATTTACAAATCTTAAGACAAGCTAAAGTTAATGGTTCATTAGAAGTTTTTGAAAATTTTAATGCTACATTAAACGCTAAAGAAATTACACCAAAAAAAGTATATGAAAGAGGAAAAACAAAAGTAAAACTTGTTACTAAAAATAATCCAAATGTTATAGAAACAAATAAAGAATATGGTGCAATATTAAATTTTTTAAAAAATTCTACTCCTGATAATAATTTATTATCACCAGAATTACAAAGAGTTCAAAGAATTTCTAATGAGATGGTTGCAAATATTAAAGAAACACTACCTACTTTTGATAGAAAACTTTCTACAGAAGAACAAGAACAATTTATAAATTTTATTCTTTATAAGCAAGGATATACAGAAAGAGTTACAGGTATAGATGAGCAAGGTAATGAAATAAAAGAAACAATAGAACCTATTAGTGAAAATGATTTACAACAAGATTTGCGTGATTATATAAATGCTGCAAGACAGCAATTTGATTCATTAGCTGAACAATTTGATACTGTTAAAACTATTTTAGAAAAAGATTATACTAAATTAGATTGGTATTTTCCTTTAAGACGTAAATATGATGTTGATAAAGTTAATAACACTACAGATTTAAATCAATTAAAAGATATAGCAACACAAATATTTACAAGTAGAACAGGTAATACTGTAGGTATAGAACCTGATCCTGTATTTCAAGTTGAAACAACAATAAAGTTTTATGCTTTATCAATTAATATTGGTAAAGAAATGCAAGGTAATCTAGAAAAAATAAAAAATAATATTGAAGATGTAGCTAAAGCACAAAACAAAATAAAAAATGATAGACCATTAACAGATGAAGAACAAAGAGCTTTAGAAGCATATATTGAATTACAAAATTTACAAAGCTTTGCATCAGATGAAAAAATATCTTCTGTTAGACTTCCTGAAGCAAATCCATTACTTTTAGATTTTGTTAATAATCATATAGAAAATGATGTAAATAATGATACAGCTGACTTACCTCCATTAGGAAATCTTGATTGGATACCAAATGAAACATTAAAAAATGCTGCTAAAAAAGTAGCACAAGGTTGGACTAATGTAGTTGACCCACATTTTATTGTTCAAAGAATGGATAAATTAAAAACTAAAACAATGGTTGATAAAGATGGCAATAAAGTTCAAATGCCTTCATTTGGAAAAAATGGTAGATTTTATGGTTCTAATTCTACATTGTGGGCATTAGTATTAAAAGCTGGATCAAAAGCTAGACGAGCTGATATTAAAGAACAAAATTTTCAAACTAGATTATTAAGAAACTATAAAGGTAAAGATTTAGATAGAATAAATAAAGTATTAGATACAGTATTTATGGGAGAAAATGATGTAAAAAATGTTATTAAAAGAAGTAAAACCCCTAATGATTTATATAAAAATTTACAACAATTTATTAGAAATAATCCTAGTAGACAAAAAGATTTAGGTAGTATTTCTAAAGAAGATACTGAAGTTGTATTTTATTTTGGTAAAAAATTACAAGAACATTTTAATTTAAAAGCATTATCAGAAGAAACTATTGGAGATTTATCTTTTATAGCTAAAGAAAAAAGAAAAAGATTTTTTGAATTAGATAGAAAATTAAGTGATGATAATTATAATCCTACTGAACAAGAATTATTTGAATATAAAGCATTTGGTGGTACTAATAATGAATTAGTAAATCAAAGTATAATGAGAAAATTTACTCGTAGAATGTTTGAAAAGAAAGCTATTGATGAAAGAGATTTTCTTGGTTGGTATAATGCTTCTTTATCTAACTCTAATAAAGCTCTTGAATTACAGCCTATAATAAAATTAATAGATTCCTGGGCAGATTATCTCGAGTCTATTGGACAAACTACTAATGCTCAATGGTGGAGAACTAAAGCTAATATAAACTTACGAGGACAAATATTTAAGTTTGAAGATACAATATTAAACTTTATAGCATCAAGAACAAAAACAAGTATTGATACAGTATTTGGAGAACAAATGACTGGTAGTACAATAGATGCAGTAAGAAATGCTACTCAAGATGAAATTAAATTAGGTATTGTTGATGGATTTGGTTGGTTACAAAGAGCAAGAATTAATGCTTTCTTATTAGGAAATATAGGTTGGAATATTACTACACAGCCATCTAGTTATGCTTTTGTTATAAAACAAGTAGGATTTAAAAAAGCATTAGAACAATTAAAAATAAATCCAGAGTTAGATGAACGAGTAATAGATGATAGTGATGTTATTGGTTTAAAAAGTGGTAGTAAAGATATTACAGGTTTAGAAGCTGCAGACTATTTTAGAGAACAAGAAATCTTTAGAAGTAAAAGACAAACATTTCGTAATATATTAGGTAGTGTAGGATCTTTTGTAGAAAGACATTTAACAACAAAAGCATTTAATGCAGGTTATACTTATGGAAAAGATGTTTATGGTTTTGGAGAAACAGATGCAATAATACATGGAGATATGGTAGCAGCTACAACTCAATCTATGTATGATAGAGTAAGTAGAAATAGTGCATTAAACTCTACATTATTAAAATTCTTTAGACCCATGCAATCTTATGTATTTACTGCAATGTCAAATTCATTAGACACTTTAGGAGTAGTTGGAATAGAAAGAGATGCAGCAACTAGAGCATCAGAAGCAGCTAAATGGATATTAGCTTCTCGTATGTGGACAATATTATGGTCAATGATATTTGGAGATGACTTATTAAAAGCAATATATAATCCACAGTTTAGTAAATCTACAGTAGGATCAGCTATACCATTATTTGGATTACAAGTAGATATAGCTATGACTAAAACATTCCCTTGGTTAGATGATGCAGGCTGGAAAGGAGATGAACCAGGCGAGCAATGGGTTAAACAAACTACTAGAATAATAAATGCTGCAGCTACAGGAGCTGATAACTTTGAAAGAGAGTTAATGATATATACATTTAGATATATTACTCCAGCTTTAGGTATAGGTGGTGCAGTACCATTACAAAATTTAACAAAACTAATATCAGCTAAAGTAAATGGTAACTCTTTTGAAGATATTAATGGTAAAGAAATGGACGATTTTGTCTATGATAATCCTATAGGGTGGGCTGCTGGTGTAGCATTTGGTAGAAAGGCTGTTGACACTAGAGAAAATGATTAAGATTAGGCTTGACAAAGAAAAAAATAATTATGTATAAACAAGGAGAGGTTTAAAATGTCGTTATCGAATACATCAAATAAAATATCATTTACTGTAAGTGTAGATTCTACAACAGAATTTCCATTTACTATTCCCTTTTTTGCATTATCAGATATAGAAGTTAAAGTATTAGCAGTAAGTACAACTAATGAAGTAACATTAACTAGAGTTACGGGTACTCCTAGTAATAATACAGAGTTTAAAGTAGTAGCTAATAATAATGATTCTTTAACGGGTGGTAATGTTACTATAGGTGGTTCAGGTTATAATATAAATTCAATTGTAACTATAGAAAGAGTAGTGCCATTAACACAAGAATATGATTTACAAAATGGTGCAACTATAGATCCTACGGCTTTAAATACTGCATTAGATAGAACAGTAGCACAATCACAACAAATTAATAGTTCAATTGCTGAAAATATATCTTTTCCTGTTACAGATGCTGATAGTATAACTTATAATATAACAGAGTCTCCGTCAAGTAGGGCTAATAAAGTATTAGGTTTTGATGGTAGTGGTAATGTAAATACACAAAGTTTATTATCTTCTGGTACTGTTACTGGAGGTAATGGTATTGATATTACTGCTAATCAAATATCAGCTGACGTTGATACAAACCAAATGGAATTTGATAGTGGTAAGCTTAAAATTAAAGCTGGTGGTATAGGTTCTACAGAAGTAGCTAATTTAACTACGGCTGATTTAGCTAGTGCAGCCTGGGCATCAGTTGATGGGGCAGGTACAAAACTAGTTGGAACTAGTAGTAGTAGTGGTGGTTTAAATACTTTAACTGCATGGGACGGGAATGGTAATTTAATATCAACTTCTGCAACTATTGAAAATACTACAGTAACAGGTGGTATAAATTTAGTTCCTAATAGTGTAGCAGTAAAAGCCTATGTAGATTCTTTTGCATTAAAATATTCAGGAACAACAATAAATGTTGATAATATTAGTTCAACATTTGCTGATTTAGATTTATCAAGTGTTACAGGTGCTAATAGATCTTTAGTAATATTAACAGTACAAGATGGTGATGCTGCAGATGAATTATTTTTTAGAACAAAAGGAGAAACTGTTGTGCCAACAAGTGCAACTGTTTTAGGTATGGGAGCAGCTTCTTGTACAACTAATGATTCAGAAGGTGGAGGAACAATTATTTTAATTACAGATACTAGTGGTGTTATACAAATTAGAAGTGGTAGTGATGCTGATTTAGATAGTGTAGCAGTAAAAGTTATGGGTTATCAAAAAATGCAATAGGATAATTATGGATTTAATAAAAGCTAAACCAATATCAGAAATAAAAAGACTTGTACCATCAAATGTTTATAATCAAATGAAAGCAGGTGTTTTTAGAGGCGAGCCTCCTAGTAATTTAGATAATGCTCGTTATGTATTATGTTCTAATAAAACACAAATGAGAGATGATACAGCTCCATTAAATGCTTATATACAAATAGCTACTTCTGATTTAGCATTACCTACAGCACAAGCTAAAATTACGATTAAAACAAATACAACAACATTTGTAGTTTCAAGTTTAAGTGATACTACTGATCCTTCTTCTCCTCCATATTTTCCTGATGGTACATCTCAACTAAATCAAATAATTAGAAGAGGAGTAGGTGCAGTAACAGATGCTAATGGAAATAATATAACAGTTGCAGCTTGGAGTAGAACAGCTGCTAATAGTTATAATATGACTACATCTGCTCCAATAACATTTGGAGTAGGTAAAACTTTGTGGTTTGGAAATCCTACAGGTAGAATTAAATCATCTGTACTTCTTCCTGTAAATGAAGAATTAATAGTAGAAAAAGAAACTACTGATTTAATATTTGGATCAAATGGAATTAGTGGTAATCAATCAAGTACCGAAAGTGGAAGAATAGATTTTACAAGAGTTGAAAGAATAAAGGTGGATTAATATGTATAGAGTAAAGCCAATATCAATGGCAACAAATTATAGTGGTAGTGATAGTGCAAATAATGTAGATAGTGGAGAGTTAATATTAGTGGGTAATACTAACCAAGCTAATACTGCTAATCCTAGATATATTCACATTGTATCTAGTGATTTTGTTTTACCTGCAATTAGGGCTAAAGTTAATATGGGTAGTGGATTTAATGGCACAGGTACATTAACTGTTGATAGTGCAGTAGGTACAATAGCTAATGGTCTAACAGTTACAGGTGGTGGAATACCAGCTGGTACAACTGTAGCATCTACTAATGGATCAACAACATTAACTTTAAGTGCATCAGGTACGGCATACGCATTAGGTAATAACACTCAATTATACTTTGGAGATATAGTAGGGACTAGAAAAGCTAGTTTCTTATTACCTCAAACAAGTATAGCTGTATTTGAAAAAGAAACTACTGATAAATGCTATGGTACTTCTGATATTTTTGGTAACTCGCAGAACCCTGCAGGTACTATATTTACTAGAGTATTGCGTGTTAGAGTAAATTAATGAAAGTAAATGAAGCAACAAATATAACTATTCCATTAAGGAATTTGTTATCTATTATAGGTGGAGTAGCCGTAGCAGTTATAGGTTACTTTCATATAGATGAACGTATAATGTTACTTGAGCATGAACAAGTTAGAATGTTAGATGATATAAATGCTAATGAATTATGGATAGATGAATGGGAGTCTGATGGAATATTACCATTAGATGTAGAACAAAACATGAGAATAACTTTTATAGAAAAAAAATTAGAGGAAATGAAGTGAATGATTGTATTGAAAAAACTGTTGTAGGAACAGTAGGATTTATAAGTAGCTGGAATCTACAAGCAGTTAATCCTCTGTTATCGTTTATAATATCTATATTAACTATAGTATATTTAGTAGTAAGTATAAGAAAAAAAATAGGAGAATAAAATGCCCCATAAAGAAGGACATACTAGAGGTGGTGGAGCTAATCAAAAAGCTAAAACAATGAAAGCAATGGCTGTTTCAATGGCTAAAGTTAGAGCTGCCATGACCCAAAAAGGAAGATCTGGTAAAGTACATAATGATAAATCATTAAAATTATTAGATCAACATAATAAAAGATTTGGTTTAGGTGAATATAAAAAACCAATGTCTGATATTCAAAAAAAGAATATAAATAGAAATAGAGCAAGAACTAGTAATAATGAAGTTACTGATAGTAATAAAAAAGTAACTGGTCCAGGTAAAAATAAATCAGTTGAAAATAAAACAACTTCAAAATCAGTAGTTAAAGAACCCAAAACTCTTGAAGAAAGAGGAATGGAAAGAAAAAGAACTATGAGTGGATTTAAGGCAGTTAAGAAAAGAAAAAGTCAAGGTGGAAGTATTCTTAAATCTTTAAAAAAAGTAGGAACAACTTTAAATAAAAAGAAAAAGAAAAAATTTACTGTTTCTGGTAGACCAACTGCATTAAGGAAGTAATGTCAACTGTTAATAAAGCTGGTAATTATACTAAACCCACTATGCGTAAAGCATTGTTTAATCGTATTAAAGCTAGTGGTAAAGGTGGTAGACCTGGACAATGGTCTGCTCGTAAAGCACAGATGTTAGCTAAAAGATATAAAGCAGCAGGTGGTGGATATAGATGAAGCCATCTCAACGATCATTAAAGAAATGGACTAAACAAAAGTGGAGAACTAAATCAGGTAAGAAGTCTGCTGATACGGGAGAAAGATATTTACCTGAAGCAGCAATTAAGTCTTTATCTAGTGCTGAATATGCAGCTACTACTAAAGCTAAAAGAGAAGGTACAAGAAAAGGAAAACAGTTTGTTAGACAACCTAAAGGAATAGCAAAGAAAACTGCAAGGTTTAGATAATGGGTAAGTATACAAAAAAGAAAGATTCAAGATTAGCAAAGGCAGGTGTGTCAGGTTATAATAAACCTAAACGAACACCTAGTCATAAAACTAAATCCCATGTAGTTGTAGCAAAGGTAGGAGATAAAGTTAAAACAATTCGATTTGGTCAGCAAGGTGTAAGAGGTGCAGGAAAAAATCCTACATCAGCTAAAGATAAAGCTAGAAAAAAAAGTTATTATGCTAGACATAATGCACAAGATGCTAGACCAAGTAAGTTAAGTGCAAGATATTGGTCACATAAAGTTAAATGGTAAGGAGGGCATTATGCCAAAGGTAGGTAAAAAAAAGTTTAAGTATACAAAAGCAGGAATGAAAGCTGCTAAAAAAGAAGCTAAAAAATCAGGTAAAAAAATGTCTATGATGAAAGGATATTAATATGGACTCTATGAAATATAAACAATATTTAATGAAAGTAAATAAACTTTATAAAGATAGAAATAAAACTCCTCCTGAAGATTTAATTAAAAAAATGAAGAACGCTGGAATAACTCCATATGTACCAGGATCTGAAGATAATAAATCTGAAGATAATAAAAATAAACCTGTTAATAATAAACCAATTGAAATGGAAGAAATAGTTGTTACAGCTAGTAAACCTAAACCTAAAAAACGTAAATTTAAAAGAACTATGAGTGGATTTAAACCTATAAAAGATAAGTTCACAAAGAAAAAAGGAATGATGTAATGTCTGTAGAATTATTAGCTATGTTAGGTGGGTCGTTATCAGGATTTATTATGAAACTAATAGCTGCACAATCACAATCACAAGCTGCACAACTTGATGCTATATTAAAAAAACAAGGCATGGCAGATGATAGTGCAGACAAAGCTGCTAAACGTGGTGGTCAAGCAGGTGCAATAGTTAGACGAGTAATAGCTATATGTACATTGTTTGCAGTAATCTTTGCACCTTTTATTCTTGCTTTCTTTAATCAACCTGTAACCATAGAAGCTAATAAAGCTGGTGGTATATTTGGTTTTTTATTCGGAGATATTTTTTCTAAAGGTAATGGTTGGATTGAATTACAAGGTTATGTATTATTACCAGAAGTTCGTCAAACTATGTTAGCTTTAGTTGGATTTTATTTTGGCAGTAGCCAAGTAAAGTAACACGTTCAATCGAAAGATCGGAAGTAACTCATAGTGAGTGAAGGAACGCACTAACATTGGGAGGTATTACAATGGAAGTAGTTCTTAACTATAGAGGACAAACCTACATTAAAGTAGTTAAAGTCTAAAAACGAGGGAGCATTTGCTCCCTTTTAACCTTTAAATTAACAGGAGAGAAATGTCTATGTACAATGTTGTTCATATCGAGTCGGGAAAATCAATAATAATAAACAAAGAAACTTTTAACAGAGATGAGATATTGCAACAAGCAAGTACAGAGATGAATACTGCTTTAGATATTAAGAAGTTTGGAGAGTATCAAATACTTCCTACATTCCCTCGGTAGCTGCTCTCTCTTTTATAGGCTCTACAACAGTATTGTTTTGTTTAGCCCTAACGAATACTTCAACATCAGTATCAAAGTGTTTATTCAACAGAGTTTGAAAATCATGAACTGCATCTTCTAATGTCCAACTGTGTTTACTTTTAATACCTGTTACTTCTGTTTCATCTTCTATAGTTATTTTAATCATAGTTTCATTACCTCATTAATTGCCGTTACACCATCTAATATAACACCACAACCTATAGCTGGCTTTCTACCTCGTTGTGCATATCCCATAGCATAAGAACTAAAGTCTATACCACAACCTACTTGCATACCAAATACACTTCTGTTCTTTCCGAATGTCCAATGAGTAAACATTTCTGTATGTCTATGTCCTTGTACTACTGAACACATTTCATTAAGAGATCTAGCTTTAGCATTGCCTACCTCTCCATGTATATATTGAACACCATCAATAGATACTTCATCTGTAAATACCCAATGAGGAGTTTCTAATACTTCAGCATATGATTTAATCCAACGTCTAGGTACATTAGAAGTTTGTGATTTACGCATACACATTCTATCATGATTACCAATAGTAACATATGCTTCCGGGAATGCTTTGTTATATGGTTTAAGTCTTTCAATAGCTAAATCTAATTCATCTCTACCTGATAATCCATCGGGATCTGTTTCGTGATAACTAGAATAATGATTGTCTATTACATCTCCTATAAATACTACAGTATCACAATCATGTTTTGCATATATTTCTAAACAAAACTCTAGGTATCCATCTAAATCAAATGGACAATGTAAATCTCCTATACATAATACTCTACGACCACCATTAATTATACATTCTTCTATAGGATTTTCTAAATTAATTTCTTCTTTAGCTCTACGCAAAGCTCTCTTTACTGTACTAGCACTAATACCAAACTCCAGGCTAGTTTCATAAATGCCTACTTCATTAACTCTATCTCTAATCTTCCTTGCTGTCGCTATGCTGTACATTTAATACCTCCGTTGAAATATGTTTAGTTGATAATGCTTCTCCTCTTGATATTTTACCAAAAGCATCTACATGATTATTACCTTCTACAATGTATTCTAATATTATTTTTACTCTCATATTCCACACATTCCTTCACATTCATTAAACCAATTCATTTG
>CESK01002802.1_pt1 | contig 18650 bp, 36 predicted proteins | sample 531091 | NCBI WGS metagenome assembly CESK01 (sample SAMEA2621271, study PRJEB7988) | marine metagenome | biome: marine biome (ENVO:00000447); feature: surface water layer (ENVO:00002042); material: "saline water (ENVO:00002010), including plankton (ENVO:xxxxxxxx)" | depth 5 m
AGGACCTGATGCTCTACCACCAAATGTTTTAAGTCTAGCACCTGCGGGTCTTACATCTTCAACGTCAAATTCAGGAACTTGTCCTACATATAACATTGCAATAAGTTCACGTAATGCTTTTGCCCAACCTGAACGTGAGTCACCTACTTTAATAATTGTAGTGCTGTCCTCAAAGTGTTCATTAACAATAGGAAGTTTATCTATATTTTGTCTTTCTACAGAAAATCCTACACCAGTTCCACACATAAGAATGTACATACATTCATCAAAAGCACGAGGGCTATCAACAGGTAGATAAGAACAGTTGTATCCTGCTACATGACATTTATCAAGTGCTTTACCTGCAGTCATTAATGCTCTCATACTTGGCATTACTTGTAAATCTGTAATGTAATGAAATAATCTATCTTGTAACTCATAATAAACTTTTTCATCAAAATTATATTTTTTAACTAAATGCTCTTGCATGTAATTTAAATATCTATCTACAGTTTCTGACCACTCTTCTCTTCTGTTTTCTTCAGAAATCCACCGAGCATATCGTGAAAGTGCTATAAAGTTTTGGTAGTCTGTAGGCAATGTTATGTTATTCATTTGTATATCTCCTCACTTATTATCCTAAAGTTTTTTATATTAGTACCCTCTAAATCGTGAAAAGATTCTCTGACGAAATCTTCTATTTCATCATCAACTTTACCATCTGCAGGTACAGCATACTCATCGGTATCTATATCTAGTGTTAACATTATTTTAACTCGTATTGTCATTTTTTGTCTCTATTAGTTTAGATAGATACCATTGTGCTTTTTTCAAGTCCTCTACACCATTTTTATAATTAAATCTCCATAAATATTTTAATATATTTCCTTGAAGATAAGAATCAAAATGTTTTCCAGTACATGCTTTTATAGCATCTATACACTCTATGCCATATTGATTGTAATGAGGTGGATGATTAACCATATCTGAATTTGGTCTAGTATCCTTTTCAAAATCTATTATCTCTTTTATAGTTGGTTTTTTCATGCTTCACCTCTTGTCTTTGTTTTAAAATTAAGTTTTATAACTTTACCTTCTTTAAAATTTTCTTTAGTTTCTTCAGGTTCTTTAATAAATTCTTCTAATCTATCTGCTAGAGTAGGGTCTTTTTCCATCAAAGCTACTGTACTTGCTACTAACTGTGATAAATGTATTAAACTATCTACACTTTCTTCAGGCATAGGATTGTCTCTAGATGTTATAATATTTATTCTAAGACCACCTGTCCATGATTTATCTTTATATAAATCAGGAACAAGTTCTATATAACAAGCTGCAGGATTTTTATTTGGTATTTTCTCTATCATAATTATCTCCTTAATTTTGTACCCATAAACTTTATAAATTTAGGGTGGTTGTTTTTACCTTTTTCTTTTAGCCAGTCTTCAGGTATGATTCTATTATAAAATCTAAACCCATATCGTATGCACCACTCTGCATAAGATGATTTTGCACCCTTTCTAAGTTTTCTATTACTATTTGTAAATACAAATCTTATATCTAAACTAGGATGCTGTTTTTTTATACAGACATGTTTTCTTCTATCTGCAACAGTAAATATTCCTTTTGTTTCTATAATAATCCCATTATCTAAAACAAAATCAGGGGTATAGGTGCGATAAGCTAAATCTTCCCATTCTATTTTAACTTTCTCATATAGGAATTTTATCTTATGTTCTTTTAGAAACTCTGCAACTGCATCTTCTAAACCACTCCTATACCCATTTTTACGTGCTATTTGTCTAGCACTATACGCTGACATCTATAACCAATAACGTACAGTAGAGCCATAGTCATAGCCAAGTGCTTTCATTTCTTCACGCACTAACTTTTCAGCTTCTTTACGTTGTTCAATAGCATGACGTAATCCCTCTGATCTACGCTCTCTATATTCTTTTTTAAGTTCAAAGAGTTCTTTTTCTTTTTCCTTAATCATTTCTGCCATTTCGTCTACTTTTAAATCTGTCATATTACATTCTCCTTATTTAATTCAACATATGACACAATCTTTGGAAATTGTGCCTTAGACATAACTGCTGGTGCTTCAACTAAATTTTCCCAACATGCCTTTTTAAAATCGCAAAAAGTACAATTTTTGCTTAAAACTTTGTTACCTGTACGTTTACCTCTAAATGTTTCTTCTTCAGGCTCAAAGCATCTTTCAAATTTATTTTCTTTTACTTTTTTTAAAGTTGCTTTTATATTTTCCATCTCTTTTTCTAAATTTAAATTATTTGCAGAGACATATTTATACTTACCATTAGCTTTGTTAACAACCCACCAACCACCTACTTTTGTTTTTGTGGCTTTGGCATAACCTGCTAACTGTGATATATAACCAAAAGCATCTCCCTCATTTAATGTTTCAAAAGATTCAAATTTGTTTTTGTAAGACCAATCTGATGCAGACTTAACATCATCTACAGCACCATCTATAATTAAATCATAACTACCTGTAACTACACCCTCTTTTAATTTTAATTTAGTTTTTTTAGAGTCTGTATATTTAACACCAGCTGCTTTTAGTAATCCTTTAAAAACAGCTTCAACAATATCTCCTAATAACATATTCATTAAAAAATTCGTAGGTTTAGGCTCTGCCAACTCTGGTTTGTTTTTTTGAAACCAAAGTTGACAAGTTGGTCTGCCAATATTTGACATACGTAAACTAAATTTATCTCTACTAATACCACTACTAAATTGTCTTTTTAAAGCAGCAGTCACATCTCTACCAACTTGCCTAATTACATCTTTAGGCATAGTAGTTTTTCCCTTAACGGCATCAGTCATAAACTGATGTAGTGATAATTCAGCAGGATGTGTCATTAGTTGTCTTTATCCATTTCTACGTCTATAAATTGATCTACAGTGTCAATATCATCATCAGACATTTGCTCTTGTTTAGCTAAATTTTTATCTGACCACTCTTTGTATATATAGTCATTATAATTTTTAATCCAATCAACAAAGTCTGAAAATGTTTTATGGTCCTCTTCTTTAATATCTAAAACTTTAGATAAATCTAGTGATACATTAGGTGTATAAAAACTAGAACCATTTGGTAATGGGTTTTCTTTTGTTTCTTTTAAAAACATATTATGTTGTAGAGGAAGTCTTTCTTTCTTTCCATAAGTAGAAAACTGTTCTCCTAACATTTTATAAGCATCTTTATTATCTATTTCCCATATAAATGGCATCTCGTCAATAACAACTTCTTTACCTTTTTCATCAAGAGGATTATCCAGTTTTATTGTACCAAACACAACTCTTACTCTTTTAATCTGTCTAATTAAATCTTGCATATCTGTAGGAAGAGATTTAAAATCTTCTACAAATCCTGTAGGTTTGCCACAGTTAAATGTTCCTTGATTATCTTTTAAATCAACACTTAAACTATCTGACATTATAGTTCTATGAAAAACTCCTTTTGGCTCACCATCTTTTGCATTTGTGTTAGCTATATATCTTCTATACATATATCTTTGCATATATGGTCTTACTGTAGCTGTCTTTGCATAGTAGTATGTTGAAGTGTCGTTTTCTAAAACTTCAAGTCTATATGTTCCCCCATCAACAACTTCAACATTTTTTGTTTTACCATTTACTTCTGCTTTACCCATAACAGGTGAGTGCCATATTCTTAATCTATTTAAATTATTAGCTTTTTTAACTGTGCTAGAATTACCAGTTGCTATGCCCATAGCTTTAGCCATAGTTGCATAATTATCTGTATTTATTGTTACTAATTCTGTCATATCTGACTCCTTTTCTTTTGTAAGTTTCTATGTTATATCATAAAACTTCTTTCATGTCAAGCCAATTGTTACCTATTTTTGCTTCTAATAAAAGAGGAACATTCAACTTAATATCAAAATGAAGATTAATTATAGATGTCATATCATCATTTACTTGATTTATTATAGCCATAACTTCCTTTAATTCATTAGGATGTACGTCTATCACTATAGAATCATGTACAGTATTTACAACACAAGACTTGTAAGATGCTTTATTTAATCTTTTATCTATTGCCATTAATATTAATGGAACTATATCTGCTGTTGCAAAAGACTGCACAGGATAATTTTTAATCTGTGTAAAGTGTGATACACTACCATTTAGTCTTCTTACCACATTAGGAAATGCAAACTCCCTTTTTGATGGTGTGGTAATCTTACCTGTATTTAATGCTTCTTTAGCCAATTTCTTATGCCAAGTAGCAATCCCTTCGTATTTTTTCGTGAACTGTTCATAATATGTTGCTTCAGCAGTTGTCCTCCCAAACCCTGTAGCACCGAAGAGTGGTGCAAATGTATGTGCTTTTGCTTCTTGTCTAGTGATCTTTTGACCTGCTTCGCTAATAACTTTTGCAGTATAGCTGTGAACATCGAAACCATTTTTTATCTCCTCTATTGCTGTTTTGTCTTGTGATAAATATGCAGCAGTTCTAAACTCTAACTGTGCAAAATCTGCTTCTAATATCTTACCACCTTTCCATCTTGAAATAAATACACGTTTTACAGGAAATGTACCACCTCTAGGCATATTCTGCATGTTAGGGTCTGCTCCACTAAATCTACCTGTGGCTGTTCTATGCTGTAATAATCTAACATGTAACTTACCATCTTGTTTTAAATGTGTATTTATACCATCTACAAAAGAAGATAAATATGTATCTAATGCAGACAATCTTTGTAGATCAGTTAAAAAGTTATATGCTTTAATAGAATCATTCCTTTTTGATACATGCTGTAAAACACTTAACATATTTTTATTAACACTAAACCCATTTGCACTAACCCATTTTGCAGAGGGTGGATTAAACTTTAATCCTGCAATAGCTTTAGTAGGTTTGAATATGTAACCAGATCCAACACAAGTCTGACATTTAGGTTGATTAACATATGGTGTTCCATCTTTCTTTATCTTTCTTATAATACCTGACCCATAACAATTATTACATCTAACTGCTATTGTCTTATACACTAAACTTGACTCTTCTTTTATCTTTGTATATAAATCTTTTTTAGACATATAAGGTGTAAAATTATTTAACCAAGTCGTTTTCTCATTCGGTTTACGACTATAAATAACCCAAGACATTTGTTCAGGACTATTTAAATTTATAGGTGTATCTCCCATGAGTTCTCTAACTTGTGTAGATAATCTTTTTTCTATCTCTAGTTTTTCTTTTTCAAACTCTTTTTTAACATTATTTAGTTTTTCTACGTCTACACTAAAACCTCTTTTATATATCTTTGCTAAAGTAATACATACATCATTTGTGTGTTTGACAGTATTAATTAAACCTATGCTATCTGAATTGTTATTTAATTCATTTTCTAATGAATGAAACAACTCTTGTGTTGCATGTAAGTCAGAAGATAAATAACTTGATAATTCATCTTTAGGCACTTCATCAACACCTAAACCCTTTTTAAAATATTCTTTTAATGTGTCTTGTTTTCTTGTTTCTAGTTCATATCTTTCTGCACATGCTTCAAGAGATAGTGGTTTCTTTTGACCACGTAATAAAATGTATTCAGCTAACATTGTATCAAATACATCGCCATCATACTTAAAGCCACATTCCCAAAGCCACATAAGATCATACGCTATGTTGTGACCAATTAGGATAGTAGTCTTATCGAGTAACTCTTGTACTCCATCAAATCCTGTATCTTGGTGATACAGATATTCTTTTCCATCTTCTGTAAGACAGCCTACCATAATAAGCTGATTGTCTTTTTCAAATGGATCAAGATGCATTTTATCATCTCGTTTAGTCACTGTGTTTTCTACATCAAGTACCATTTTCATTTATTTTCTCCTTATGTTTACCTAAATATAACATAGCTTTACGTAAAATGTCAAGACTATCTTGAAATCCACCTAAAGACCTGTTGCAACTATGACACAGCCAACCCCTAAATGTACTAGTATCGTGACAATGATCTAAAACCCATGCACCATTTCTAGTGCCACCTTTTCCAGCTACTTCAGACTCACCTCTGTCGCAAATAGGACATTTATAGTCTTTATTAGGCATACCATGTGCTTTTCTTAACTCATTTCTTACTCTAGTAAGTTCGTTGTTACATTTTTTACACTCTGGTCTTAAAAAGTTAGCACCCGACGACACACTAAATGCTTTTAGTGGTAACTTTTCATTACATTTACTGCATGTTTTTGTCTTGCCATCAATGTGAAATAGTTCAATTTCAAAGAAATCTCCTTGTTTCATGCTTCATACCTAGCTATCTGATAATTTAGTTGACAATTTACCATGCCATGCCAACCAGTAAGTTTATTCTTAACAATATTTAAGTGCCTTTCAATATCCTCTTCATCTCCATCATCTTGTTTTGGTGGATTTTTTGCAATCAATATCATTAAGTCAGCTTCTGCTGCTTTACCAGTACGACTTCCTTCCATCATGCTTTGATTGAGTAATACTTTACCCTCTGCTTCAGCAGATAATTGTGACATATAAAACATAGCACACTTATGTTGTTTAGCTATTTGTCTAGCATGTATAGCGTTAGCTTTTAGTGCTTCATCTGCTCTTGCAAAGCCACCAGTACGTGCAAACTTATCACCCATATCTAAAACGACAACATCAGGTTTGTAAGATTTACACACAGACTCTACCCAAGACATATCACGACCTGTGGCATCTTTTATCTTAATCTTTTCTTTTACAGGTTTGTATAAGTCTCTTGCCCTAGAAGGATTATTTTTAATCTCTCGCATTGGCATACCTGTTGCAGCAGTTAAATATCTTGCACCTACTCTGTGGCTACCTTCTTCATTACAAAGAACAATACAACTTGCACCTTGATGTGCTAATCCGTTTGGTGCAGCAATCATACTTGCATGAAAAGATGTCTTACCTGTATTAGGTCTAGCACCTATCTCAATTAAATGTCCTTCATTAACTCCACTAATCTGTCTAGTAAGTGCAGGTATATTAAAATGCCATCTAGCTTCAAGAGCATTCTTTGCTATCAATGTTTCAATCTCCATATCATCCCACTCTACATTTAAATCGGGTGTAAAATCATCATTATACTGCTCTAACAACAATCGAAGTGGCTCAAGACTAGTCTGTGACCCATTTACATAGTCAAATCCTAAATTTGCTATGTCCTCTCCAACAACTTGTTGAAATAACTTTGATAACACCTCTTGTGCTATATCACTACCCAGCTTTTGTTCTGTTTTTATCTTTCTAAACAAAGAAGAGTATGCTTGTTTTTGAGCAGTTGTTAAAGATGGATTATCTGACATAAAAAGTGCTTCAATCTCATCTGGTGTAACAGTTCTTTCGTATCTGTCCATAGCTTTATCAACTGCTTGTTTTATTTTTCTTGTATCTTTGCTAAATAATCTGTCTGGACATCTTGCACCTCTATGTTCATCATAGAAACTTTTATCCATAAGACTACGTACTAATGCTAGTTCCATCTAATATCTCCTTTGGAATTAAATTATATAAATTAATAAAATCTTGTTTGTTTTTGTATTTTAAATCGTCTTTAACTTTTAAAACATGGACATTTTTTACATGTCCACGTAATTCTTTAGCAAATGCCAAAGTTTTTGGTAAAGCATCAGGGTCTAATGCTATTATCGCTGTTGAGAATTGTGAGAGATACTCTCTATGCTTGTCAGTTAATGTCGTACCTAATACTGCTACCCCAACACATACTCCACCACCAACTGCTAAAGCACTCAAACAATCCTCAACAACTACTGCCACATTACCAGTACCAAAAGTAAAGGGCAATCCACTTTTACCATATTTTTTCCATTTTGGCAATCTTTTTTCAAGAGAACGACCTATTGCACCTACAATTCTACCATTTTCTTGTATTGTAAACACAACTCTGTTTTCTTTTACATCATGGAAGAAATCAACAATATTGTGATCGACACCTACTTGTTTAAACCAATTTAAAATATTTTGATTGTTTGATTTTACAATGTATTCAGGCAACTCAAACTCATTCTCAATATTAATTGATTTCTTATTTAATGTATCTTGTATATCATCTACAGATAATCTTACACGTTTCTTTCCACTTACGTTACAAGAAACTTTGTAACAATTCCATAGCAATGCACCCATATTATTTGTAACAGTAAAAGTTTTATATCCATTACAATTAGGACAATTCATTCTACGTGTCTCACCAATAGGTACATTTAAATTATTTACGTAGTCTATCATTATATATGCCTTTCATTATATATGTTATTATATATACATAGTAGCTTTGGGCAATGACAATGTTTTAATAACATATTTTTAAACGTCTGTCAACTGTTTTCTTTTATCTAAAGCTAAATTAGCACTTGTAAGTGTGTTTTTCATGTATGGTTTGACACTTTGTGGGTTAGAATGACCCGTTACAGACATTATATTACCCATAGAAACACCTGCATCAACCATTTCAACTGTTCCCGTTCTACGTAGATCGGATAAACGTAGGTCATCAGGTAAATTAGCCTTTTGCATAATTTTCTTTGCTACTTTTGGCAGCCTATGCAGCGAATAAGGCTTGTAAGAACCTCGTATGGGTCTTATTTGAGGTGCTACGTACTCTTGGAAGCCAAAATCTTCTTTCTGCTGTATAAGCATCTCTCTCAAAGACTCATTTATAGGTAAAAATACCTCTGCTCTACGTTTAGATTGCTCTATATGTACTTGTGACTGCTCTAAATTTAAACTAGACCATTGCAATAAACGCATATCACCTAATCTTTGACACCAATCATATGCCATATGTGCTATGATACCCACGTTACGTGTTTTAAAATCAGAATATGCTACATCTAGAAAATCTTTTACATTTTGTTTTGTCCAAACAGTTTTTCTGCTTTCAGGTTTTCTTTTCTTAACACTAGAAAATGGATTTTGTTTTATCTTCTCCATATTAACTGCATAGTTATATACTATTCTTGATACTGACATAATGTGATTAGCGAAATGTACACCTCTATTACACCAGTAATCATATGCGTGTTTTGCTACAAGTGTAGTAATATTATTTATGGGTGTGTCACCTAACCTCTTATCTGAATTAGGTAACTTTGTATTTAAAAGTCTGTTTAGAAGATATGTATAATGTTGTTTAGTTTCTAAACGTAAACTCTTGTATTCAAAGCATAAATAATATTCTTTTACTAAAGTTTTTAAAGTTATTATTGCCATATTAATACATACTTTCCCATGCTGTTTCATCAGATTGTAATACATAATCTCTGTACATAGCAGGTGTATCTGTTTCAGCATCTTTCTGTGGTGCAAACTTTAACGACTTGTGTAAGTGATGTAACAACTCCTCAAGCATAGCTACTTGTGATATAGTAATATCTTTACACTCCTCTATGTACATAATAGTTTCTTTTAATTTATTATGTAATCGTAAAAACTCTATTCGCTGTTCTTCCGTTACTAAAATATCTTTATTATCTAAATCTACTTTAAAAACATTATTTACTTTTTTTGTCATTATCTTTCTCCTTTTTTTTATTAAGTTCGTTACGTATTCTTTCTAATCGTATTTTATTTTTAAGACTTCTTTCATTCTTTTTTCTTATCCACTCTTTAAAAAAATGCATATCATTATTATCCATAGTATACCTCTTTAAACCATGTAGGTCTTTCAGTATACTTATACCTTGCAAATCTAGCTTTGTCAACATTATAAAATGCACGATATGCTTTTATTGGGTAAAATTCATCTGTCTTGAGTTCATCTAACCCACTAAAACATTGTGGGTGTTGTGTTATCTGCCCTTTAGGTATTAAATCTATACCATTTAGCAGAGAGTTGTAGTGTTTCTTTGCTCCATGTATCCTACCATATCTACGTGTATATTCTTCTAACATATTATGATACAATCTAAAAGCAAACTTATAGTTTTTGTCACTTTCCATAGCCCATAATGTACAAGGGTGTTTCTGATGTACAGGCTTGTATAGATTATGTTTCTCTGCATAGTTAGGTGCAATATGCCACAGTGCAGTGCATAACATCTGTGCTTCTTCTAGTGGCATCTTAACTATGTGTTGATCACACAGAGACTTTGATATTAAAAATGGTGTGTCTTCTATAATAAATCTATTCATGTTCTTCTCCCTCTAGTTGTTCATTATATAGATAAAGACCAAAATCATAGCCTTGTTTATAGGCATCAGATACTCTACTGCTATTGAAAGTTTTTCTAACACCCTCAAGCAAACCATCTGCAACACCATCTTTAAATTCTTGTAGATTTATTACTGTATCATTCATGTTCACCCCCATTACCTCTACCTAGACCACGTTCTTTATACCAATGATCAAAGTAAGTTGATCTCCGTTTAGCTGTTTCAAATACAGCTACTGTTACTACGATAGCAAATATAAGTATTAAATGTATAATAGCAGTAAAACCAAATATCCACATACTACCTACCCACATAGAGAATGCTACACACCACATCCATGCAAGAAGCTGCATAACCATGTGTCTAACATGTAGGTCTTGTATGTTACTTAAAGGATTGCGTTCATAGTTCATAACTATATTCCAACAATCATATACTTTTTTCGATATACTCATAAAAATTATGTCCTTTCCTATTTTTCTTTGGTGGTATTTTATCATAAGTTATTTCACATTTACAAATGTAATACTCTTCTCCTAACATGTCAAGTATATGTTCAGTATTGTATGCCTTGATAAAAAATCTAATGTAATGTTCATCAACTAGATTTCTTTTTAATGATACATAGTATCTATTCATTTATATTATCCTTTCAAAATGTAATTATCTATAAAATGTTCTACATTTGGTTTATGTTTATACCATTTATTTTTATATAAAACTCTCCAATTATCGTTGTACAATGTCACTACAAATTTATCATTAATTAATACTTCACCACTTCCATACTCTTGAACTTTTAAGTTTGACTCAATAAACTTTATAAGTTTTCTTAATCTACTGTGTTCTCTTGCCCAACTATTAGAGTATTGCAATTTATGATCATTATCTTTAGCACATTGTTTAGCACGAATATTAGCATCTTCTAAATCTTTTTTTAATCCTACTAAATCGTGTTTAGTGTAGGGTTTATTATTCATAACTAATATCCCATCTGTAAAATATGTGGTCTTCTATTCTTGTTATATAAGTCTTGGTACTCGCCCATTCAGGTGTTACATAGTATGCATGGTAGTGTGTTGCACCTTCTACTAGATCATCCATATATAAATTACCATGGTATACACCATTAGCAACTGCAAGGGCTGTATCCCATGCATCTTTTTCTTTAGGTGTATCACTCTTACCATCACAATACCAGCTAAACTGACATCTGTTTCGTATAGGAAAGTCAGGTTTCCATGAGTACGTAGGACCTTGCTCTACAACCTCACATATTGTGTCTGGATACCTTTCGTCATATACTCTATTCATTACTACTTGTGCAACTGCAACTTGCCCTATAAAAGGTTGGTTCTTTGCTTCGTGATATACGTTAAGTGCTAGGCACAATATTGCTTCTGTTATAAACATTTTTATCTCCCATAGTTTATAAATTTAAGTTGTTGTTTAGTCTTTCTTTTTCTTTCTAATCTATACTGTTGTTTTACCCATTTATTCTTTGGTTTCTTTTTGATTGGTATTTTCTCGAATTGAGTCAGCATAATTCTTCTCCTTCTTTCTATTATATTTTTTCTTTGACGGAACTACTTGTGTCCTACGTCTTGATTCTAACATAGCTTTTGCTATAGGATTTACTTTTTTAATCATCTTTAATACCCTTAAATATATGTGCAATCATATCAACTGTCCACCCATTGCCTAACATTTTATATCGTTGTGTCTTTGAAACATGGTTTGTATAATTATCAGGAACAGTTTGTAGACGCTCACACTCAAGAGGTGTCAGCTTTCTGTATAACTCTTTATGTACAACTACATTATCTTTTTGTACAGTGGTAAGACAATTTGATTTGTCTGCACTACTAACCTCTAATTGCTTTGTAAATGGCAACTCAAGTTGGTTGTCTTTACGTACACCATTTTCATCTAATCTACGATTAACAATCCTACCAATGGCAACTTTAGGTTGTCTATGCCCACCCTGCATAGTCGTAAGAGTGGGAGACTTCCCATTAGGTGAATATACTCTTTTAATTATATCATATCCTTTGATGTTATCTGCAACACCTACTTGTACTGGTTTCTTGACAAACGTAGGTATCTGTCCTTTCCACATAGACGCAGTAAGGCAATGTGCTTTAGGGTCATCAACAGACTTAACTAAATCACCTCTACGTCTACCACACCATGTATTGTTCAAATAGTTTGGTATATCTTCAAAAGGTAAGTCTTCTAATATGTCTTTGATAACAATACCTTTATCCTTTATTGGTGATATAGGTATCTGTTCATACTCTAATGATTCATTCAAGTATCCAAACCAATATAGTCTGTGTCTGTTTTGTGCAGATACATCAGCAGAGTTCATTGCTTGTGGTGAAAAACCCATGTACTTTGTGATAACATTTTCTGAATCTTTCTTCATGCGAACATTCTCTAGTAGCACATACTTTGGTTTTAGTTCATCTCGTAAGCGTATAAACTCGAAAAATAACTTACTGCGTGGATCGTCAAAGTTTAGTTGTTTACCTGCAAAACTAAAGCCTTGACATGGTGATCCACCCATGAGCAAATCAATACCACCAAAAGGTAGTCGTGTATGATCTACTTTTGTAACGTCACCTATCTGTATTGTGTTAGGGTAATTAGCTTGTGCAACCTTGATAGCGTACTTATCAACTTCAGATGCAAAGTATGCATCATACTTTATACCTGCTTTGTTAAGGGCTATCTGTCCACAAGACATACCATCAAATAAACTTAACACATTCATAACCTTCTCCTTTTTTCTGTGTAACATATTGTTCTATATTTTTTATGAAAGGTATCCCAACATTGCAATGTCACATCATCATAGTCTTGTGCTACCCACTCGTCATAATGTTCTTTTGCTTTTTCATAGGTAGTGTAGTAATCATCTACACCACCAACCCAAACAATATACTGCCATTGATTTTTATCCATTTACTTCTCCTCTATGTACACTCGTAAGTGTGTTGATTGTTCTATGTTTTGCCCATAAGCAGTAACACCAGTACCTTTGTACTCTTCTTTAACATGTTGCCCTAGCACACGCATCTTGTATCTACTTCTATTAAAATACTTTTTCATATCGTCAAGAGTTCTTTGACCATCACAATCGTTTGGTATCTCACTAAATACATAACGTGGTGCAGTAACTTGTGTCCAAGACTTCTTCTCTAATAATCCATGTAATTCTTGTATTCGTTCATGTAAGGCTTGATTACGTTCTTTTAAATTAGATACCTCACTCTCCAGTTTTGTAATCATGTTTGTTTGAGCGACAGATATTTCTAACCCTTTATCATACTCTGTATCTATAAGATTTTGAAATGCCCTAATAACGTGTACAAAATCCATTTCTGCAATAGGTATCTCTTGCCCATTGTTTTTTGTATACGTATCTAGTTTGTACATATCTCTAGGTAATTTGCCCTCTGAATTACCCTCAATACATTCTAATAATTTAATTAGCTTTTTAATCTTCATGTTTTTCTCCTATTAAATGAAGTATGAATTCATACCTTGATTATAGTTTGTGTATGACAAAACCACTTGTATCTTTTTTGCCACTACCTTTTGCAGACAGCCATACTGCAACACCTTGAGGGTCAAGAAAACGTAGGTCATCTTGATCGCCATCAATACAATCCAATCCCTTGAACTTTTTGGGCATGGGCTGCGTTGATACAACTGCCATGTTAATACCAGTATCTAATACAGCTTGATATACTTTATCTGCATAATCCGTGTTAGCTTGACTATACGACAAAGTAAGATGATAATTAGAGGGTAGCTTTGTATAAGCCCTCTTCACCACTTTTGTATAATCATAGAATTGCACATCATAAAACGTAGAGTGTATATTTGTACGTTCCCAAAGTATATCACTCGTACCATTTAGCCTAACACAAGGCTTTGCACCTTTTGCTTTTGCTCTACGTCTAAATGTAGTCAAATCTACATGTAAATAATCCATGTATGTAATCCTATCATAAAGATACATATCTGTTTTTCTCTCTCTAGCACTTTGCACATTGTTGAACTTACCTCGACCAGCAGTATCTAAACATGGTGCTTTGCACATAGCCACATTTTGAAATGGGCATATCTTCGTGTTTCTTGGTTTCAAGTGTTGAATGGCAGTTAGAAAGTCACCATTATCACCTTTAACAATTTTGGTGTTATTACCCACACCAATTAGTTTGTATGACATAACAATTACTCCTCAAATGTTATCGTTGGTTTAATAATATCCTCTTGTTCTTCTAAAGTCAAGTCGTCAAAGTCTTCTTCTAATAATTCATGTTCATCTTCATTCATTACTTATCTCCCATAATATAAATTTCATCAGCATAGTCAGCGTCAACAGATTCTGAAACTTGTTTAACTTCTTCAATACCCGCATCAGTATCAATCATAGCTTTACTATTTGGGTCAAGTTCTTGTAGTATTTTAATTAGTTCTTTTACAGTCATTTTTATAAACTCCTATAATTTAAATTATTTCTATGTATCATGCCATGCCATTTTATTCTATCTTGTAGCAATGCAAATTTGTAACCTTTCACATCATCACTATCTCCTTTGCTATCTGAACCTATGATGATTGATTTACCTGCATAAACTTCTTGATGATAGTCACCAAATCCACTTGGTTTGTATCTATAAACTGGCAACTCGTAATAATAATTATGTTCTTTGAGTAAGCCCTCGTCATCTACATATAAGCCATCTCCATAACTATTTATATTAACTACATCAAACGTGGTTGCGTCTATCCATTTATATATTTCTTTGTAGTCTCCAGAATAATCGACTTGGGCTACAAACTTTAATATTGGATCAATATAATATGCTTTCACTTAATTTCTCCTTGTTTAGCTGTTGAATAATTATATGCAATGTATTTAAAAGCATACTCACCTGCTTTTTCATCTCTCCATTCTGAAGTTACAGTATCTTGTATGTCTCTAGCTGACCACCCTCTAATAGGTGATTCCTTACCCTCTTTCATTAACTGTTCTACTCTATGCTGTATGTTAAGCATATCAACAACATCAGTTTCATTTATATCCATTATTATCTCCATAATAGTTGGGGTGACACTGTATTGTGCCACCCATTGTGAAGTATGAATTCATACCTCGTTAAGCAACTGACCATTTCTTTGCGTCAGCCGATTTGTAGATTCTACCATCTTCACCTCTGAAGTGAGAACCTCTCTCGATACCAATCAATATGGAAGTCCAACCATTACCACTACCAATAGAGTGTTTAGGCTTACCACTCCTATCCGTTACACGTCTGTAGTGAAAGTTATTAAGGTCAGTTTCATAAAAGTATTTTCTTACATATTGTTTTGACATATCTAAATCTCCTTTTGTTTGTTAAATGTCATTTTTGATTATGCCTTAACTCTACCATATTAGAATGGCATTGTCAAGTCGGTTACACATCACGATTGTTTCGTGACGTATTTCTTAAATCTTTGTGTAGTTCACTCATAAGAAATGCACTTGCCATGCAGAACAATACAAAGAGATATGGATTTCCTATTAGTATGCTTAAACATAAGCAACATATAGCAAACACTAATACTATAAAATCTAGCCAAACTTTTATCCAAATTTTTGTCATTTATTTAATCTCCTATCGAAGTATGAACTCATACCTCATTGTTAGTTCGTTGTTTATTCCTTGCAGAAATTTCCCTAGCCCTTGCAATACTCGCTTTCCACTTCTCACGATTCTTCTGTTGCAAGTAGTCCATGTTTGCATACGACATAGCACCCACACGATATATAAATTTATCGTCAACATGCCTATAAGGACTTTCATCAATATGGTTAAGAATATCCTTGCTCCCATGCATACCACGTGGTGCGTTACTCTTCGCCATCTTGTCACGCAAATCCTCACACTTGCGTACAACATCTCTAAAGTTTATAATCTTCGTCATCAATTCTCCTATGCGTTGTGAAGTATGAATTCATACCTCGATTAATCATGTAAAAAACATCTCTCATTATACCTATAATACTACCACAAATAATAGGCATTGTCAAGTCGATCCCAAGAGGGCAGCCCAAGCGAAGTATGAACTCATACCTCGCCCAAGTAGCCCAAGCCAAGCCACCAAGAAATCATCAACCCCCCCCCAAGGATAGTAGTTGCGAAAAAAAATGAGAGCATTTCTGCTCTCACTTAATTATAATAATTCACCTTTACTGTCTAATTCAAAAAAGTAATTTATTTCATCTACATTACAACCACTAGCTATAAAGGCATTATAAACGGCTGTATTGTTAATTATTTTTGACATAGTTGGCTCAATTAAACTACAGACTTCATAAACATAACTTGAAGGCAATTCATTTAAACTACTAGGGCAACAATCATTTTCTGTAACATCAGCATTGTTAGAAAATAAGTAAGCGTCAGTTAGTAAATTCATTAATTTAATTTGATCTTTATTTAACATAATATTTTTCTTTCTATTTTAAAAGTTGGTTGGCAACATTATTATTGCCAACCTTGAGGTATGAATTCATACCACGATTTGATTATTCATTAACGACATTCTTTGTTGAAAATTCAGTCGTTGCGTCAAAAACGTGTTGATCAAATTTTCTTCCGTCTTTTTGCTTTTCATCAAAAAGGTCGTTGATTGCGTCATATAATTCATGACTATTCATACCACGCTTTTTGCATTGCGTCTTAAAAAACTTTTCAACATCTTCTTTCAAAGTCGTAATCTCTTTCTCTTTTTCTGGCAAAGCATTGCCTTCTAGATCAAAGATTTTTAAAGCGTTGCGTGTAGTCATTTCAAGTGATCTATGCGTTACATCTTGAACACTTTCCATATAGGCATTGATTGCTTTCCTTGCCTTATGGGCATTACGGCAAATCTTACGATTGTTTTTATCCATCTTCAAAAGACCTCTTGAACTCATGTAATCATTCCATTGTTCTTTCTCGTCTTTTCTTTTTGGATTGAATGGATTCTCTTCAATCGCTTTACCAATCACTAGACCTTGAGGAATAGCAATTTTCTTTACTTGATCGCTAATATCGCTATTAACTTTCATAAATGCATCAACAGCCTTGTCGATAGCAGAAGTCTTATCAGTGCTTTTAGCACCATTCAATAAATTAAACATAACAAATTCCTTTCATAATATTGTTATTGGTTAGTGAAGTATGAATTCATACCTCGATTTCATTTACTATTAGATCATAAATTCAAAACATTGTCAACAACTATTAATTTTTGAGTCTATGCTTGGATTACAGCCGTACTATATCTGCTCCGTCATTGCGAAACATTGCAAAACATATAGCTTTAATTGTAATAAATTACTATAAATGACAACTGATATGCTATCACTTGCCTTTATAAGCATAAAATAAGCCCTACATAGGCAAAAAGACATAAAAAATAGCCCAAAAACAGCCCTTTTCAAAATTTCTATCAGTTTTGCGACCCTATATGGGCGAGTGCCACTAGGGGGTGTACCGATATATGCATGGACAATGCGAAAGATTAGGATTTTTTAGTGTTAACCACAAGAATAACTGATAATGTGTGACATAAAAGCAACACTATGTTGTATGTTTGCAACACTAATTTAACTATTTTTATGTATTTACAAATTTTATGGGTTGACAAAATACGTAAAATCGAATATAATTATATATAACTAGATAACATATACAATGTTACATAAAAAATGGTTATTTTAAATAAACTTGATAAATAACATATACAATGAAACATATTAAATGTTATAAATAATATTAATTTTATAAAAACACTATAAATGGATACATTATATATGTATTTATTGATATTATTATACGTACTTAAAATAAATACTTGACAATTATGAAAAAATCAGTAAAACTATATACAGATAATGTGTTAGATGCTTTCTATAATGCTATACGTACTAACTCATTAGATAAATTACACATTCCTCATAGTGACGTTTTCTATGTCCGTCAGGCTGTCGAAGCCCATTATGGTAGAAAGTTTACTTTAAAGCATGTAGAGGAAGCAATGAGAGCCGAAGGCTGGACAGACAAGGATTAATTATGGATTTCACATTAGAAAGTGCTTTATTATTTATAGCCAAGACAAGCCCTTTTACAGAAGAAGACTACGAAAATATGGAAGAAGCACAAAAAGTAGTCAGAGAATCAGGGTTATCTCGTAAAGAAATTACAGAACTTACAAGAAAAGTTGTTAAAGACGATAGACAAGATCAGAAAGCAATTAGAGAACAAAAAAGAATTAAAGAAGATAAAGCTAAAGCAACTAAATCAGCTAAAAATCTTAACAAAAGTCCTATGAAAAATAAGATACAAAAGTCTATGGGTTTAATGGGCATTGGTATGAAAAATAATAAAGGTGGTGCTATTCTTAA
>CESK01039255.1_pt1 | contig 18552 bp, 24 predicted proteins | sample 531091 | NCBI WGS metagenome assembly CESK01 (sample SAMEA2621271, study PRJEB7988) | marine metagenome | biome: marine biome (ENVO:00000447); feature: surface water layer (ENVO:00002042); material: "saline water (ENVO:00002010), including plankton (ENVO:xxxxxxxx)" | depth 5 m
GCTGCTGGTACTGTTGCAGTATCTACTGCCGCAGTAACTCAAGTTGACATTGCTCAAACTAGGACAGAAATATTTGTAGCAGAGGTTGCAAATGATGTGGTTGAAGAAAGATTTGAAATACCACAATTCTTTGAATCAGTAATTGATTTCCAAGCTCTTAATGTTTGGGGCCAAGATGTTATTACTGAACAAATAGCAGAAGCTAATAGCTTTGTTGAATCAGTAGAGGTTAAGGTTGAGGCTTCCTCACAACAACCGATTTCCGAATCATCTTCCTCCGCAGGGGACACCACACCTGAATCCTCTTCTTCTTCACAAGATACTTCCTCCGATACTCCTTCTGAGAGTGAATCACAAGAGAGCGAAGCTGAAACAGAATCAACAGAACAAGAAGCAGAAGAAAGTAAATCATCGGAAGAATCTAAAGAAGGCGATTCAGAAACCAAATCAGAAGATACACAAGAGCAAAGCCAAGAGCAAGAAACTGAGCCACAGCAAGAATCTCAAGACAGTAATGAATCATCATCTCAGCCTGCTGAATCAAGTGAGCCTGTCAAGACTTCAGTAGAAACTCCAGTAGATAATATCAAGCCACATGACATGGTAATATCCCCAACATTATGATTGAATACATATATAGTAATTACAAAGATGACCTAATGGCTATGGCATTTGCATATATTGGTATAATATCAATAGTGATGATGTTCTTGCCAAAAGATAACTTCATCAAAAAATTCTTCAAAGAATTTGCAGCAATCTTCACATCAATATTTAAAAAATGAGCCACGAATTAGAATACCCCCAAATAGTAGAATTAATCACAGAACCCGAATGGGATCAAAGTATCAGTATTAATTCTGATTTAAATTACTTTTATGTACCAGCTCTTCCCGAATGGGCAAGATTTGAGTACGATGGATTATTATATGAAGGAACTCAGTACAACTGGGACGAAGTAGACTTTAGACTATCTGCTGATTTATCAGTACCAGAGCCATCAACATATGCTCTGATTGCTGGGTTTGCAGTATTAATATACACAATAATTAAAAGGAGGAAAAAGTAATGCCATACGGAAAAGGAACATATGGAAGTAAAGTAGGTCGCCCATCTAAGGCTGCTAAAGCTAGAGGTCGTGCAAAAATGAGAGGTAAGAAAAAATAATGCCATTTAGTAAATATAGTTCAAAGCAAAAGAAACTAGCTAGAGTTGCAAAGCCTAGAAATAAAATTACTGGTGCTGATTTCAAATCCCTCAAAAGGAAAAAGAAAAAGTAATGCATAGAAGAAAATTATTATCAGTAGCTAAGAAACTAGACAAAGCTAGTAAAGCTCATGCTGGTCAATCTAAGACCTTGAAAAGAATGGCTAAGAAGAAAGGTAAGTGTTAATGGGTAAGCTATGTGCTAGAGGCAAGGCTGCGGCTAAAAGAAAGTATGATGTATACCCATCTGCTTATGCTAACTCCTATGCAGTTCGTGTATGTAAGGGACAAGTTAAAGGTCCCGGGGGTAAAAAGAAAACCGCCAAAGGATATAGTAAGAGAAAGAAGGTATGAGTCGTAAGTTAATAGGATTTGATCCAGAAGGTAGTGGATATGATTATGCAGGTGCAGGATTTGATGTAACTAGAGATGCTATAGGTAAAATGAGTTCAAGAAACCCAAGGACTGGACAAATACTTAAAGGCAGAAAACACCCAACATATGATTTAACAAAAAAGGGAGAAAAGGAAGCAGGATATGTTATTGCTAAGTTATTTCCTAAAGGAAAAGAATATTCATATAAACCAAGGAAAAAAATAAAATGAGCCTAAGAAGATGGCATCAAGAGAAATGGGTAGATGTAAAGACTGGTAAACCTTGTGGAAGAAAGAATATTGCAAAAAGCAAAAGAGGATACCCAGCTTGTAGACCATCGGTTAGAGTTAGCTCGAAAACTCCAAAGACTCAATCAGAGATGTCTTCATCAGAAAAGGCTAGATTCAAAAGAGCTAAAACAAGTAGTAAGAGAATCCCTTATTCACATAAAAGAAGAAAAGCATAATGGATAATAAGCAATATAATCAAGTAGAAATACATCGGAAAAAAACCAAAACAGTATCCGAAGGTATAGATAAAGAATCTGAATATCCAAGTATAGGTAAAATAATTGTACCTACAAAAGACTATAGGGTGACAGAAAGAAATTTAATATGAGGAAAGAGCATAAGTCAAAGAAGGGTGGATTAACTGCCGCAGGTAGAGCTTACTTCAAAAGAAAGACTGGTGCTAATCTAAAGCCACCAGTTACTGAGTCTAATCCTACTGGTAAAAAGAAAGCTAGGAAGAAATCATTTTGCGCAAGAATGTCTGGAGTAAAAGGTCCTATGAAAGACAAGAAGGGCAGACCAACTCGTAAAGCACTTGCACTCCGCAGGTGGAAATGTTAACAATTTAATAAATTATTATGGCAACTCCAAGAAATAAACCAACACAACCTCCTACAACTAATAAGGTTCAAGAAATTAATGAAAAAATTAAAGAGTTAGAGTCTAAGATTAATCCTAATGCTGTTAGTCAATTTAATAATGATTTAATTAGAAATAAAATTAAGAGATTAAAGGATAAACTTAAAAATCTTAAAACTGATATTAGGGGAAGAAAACCCCCAACTGCTAATAATACTACCAAGGATACCAATAACAAACTCCTAGACCCAAATTATAAAGAAAATTTTAGAGAATTAGGAAGAGTTATAGATAACTCTACCAAAAGAAATACTGTTGACACTAAACCCAAGGCTAGTGGTAAAAGTAAAAAAGCAATTAACCCAAGAAGATTTGATTCAAGAAGAGTCGGATTTAAAACAAGTCCTGGAAGAAAAAAATAATAAATGCCTAGATATGACAAGTATGGTCCTACCGATGATAGAACCCTTGAAGACCTAGATAGAGGATTCGTGGGGTTTAATAATCGCTTGAGACCCGACCAACTTTCACCTGGATTATTAGCTGAATCTGAAAATGCTAGGTTAGATAGAGATGGATCGTGGACACTTCGTAATGGGGTTCAAATAAAAAAAGCTCCATTAACTTCAGGGACTGATGCTTTAATATTACCTTTTACTTTAGCGGCAGATGATACAGATGCAGCAATAGCTGATCCTGATAGCAATAGTGGTAATCTTGTTATAACAAATATAACTGGTAGCTTGTATGCAAATAGTGGTACTATAAATTTATCTAATGTGTCGGGCATTACACCCGACCCAAATGCAAACCAAGCATATACAAAAACAGCTACAAATACATTGACTGTAACAGGGAGTTTTACTGGAGCTGCCGATGCTTCGGTAACTGTAAAGTATCCAATGTTAAATGATACAGCTATAAATAAAATTTATGGAGCTTGTAACTTCTCTGATCCTAACTCAAACAATAACGAAAACTATATTATACTTGCCGCTAACACAAAAGGTGTAGCTATAAAAACTTCTGACCCTACTGCAACACCAGTAGAAATACCATATGATGGTGTATCTATATCAGATGTTGATGATATATCTATGATGCAAGCATTTAATAAAGTGTTTATTTTTAGAAAAGGGAAAACAGCACTAGAGATAGATTTTTCTACTGTAGATATTACTAGCATAGGGAGCAATAAATTTACATTAGTAGATAATGGAGACTTTGCAGTAAATACTACAAAAACATCTACAGTATTTGATGCAGTAGCAGGCAAGGTAGTTGTTGGTTTAGAAAACCATGGATACTCTATAGGTGATTTCATAAGATGTACAACAGTTGGTGATAGTGGTTTAACTTTAAATGAAAGACAAACAGTAGCTGAAATAACAAGTGCTACCCCAGATACTTTTACATTTTTTAATGATACTGTAGCAGATGTAGCAGATGCGGCAGTATCTACTTATCCTAAATTTTCAAGAGAAGTATCTGAAGGTTTAGGTTATATTCATATGCCTTGCCCTGAGTTTGCTACACTTCATAATAAAAGACTTATAATGCCTTATCAGTTTGATCAAACTGGTTCTTCTGGCTCGCCAACAATTACATCTAGAAAGATATTCGATGAAGTTATTGCATCTGATTTTCTTGATGCAAATACTTATGATAGACAATTCGCAGCACTTAGATTCAATGCAGGAACAAGTGATTTTACTGTAGGTATAACTTCTTTTACAGAAGATTCGGTTTTAATATTTAATAAAAATAGTATATATAGAGTTGTTGGTACTACTAATATTACAGGCGCAGCAGTACAAATTCTTACAGATGAAATTGGAGCTACTGCTAGAGACACAATTACTCAAATAGGTAAAAATGTATTTTTCTTATCTGATAACGGAGTATATTCCTTGGAGTTCTTAGACCAATACAATCTTCGTGGTACTCAAGTTCCTCTATCTGAACCAATACAAGGAACAATAGATAGAATTAACCAAACACTAGCACCACTATCAAAGGCAGTATACTTTGATAATAGATATTATTTAGCAGTTCCATTGGACTCAACAAGAGGGGCTAATGATGCAACAAATAATAACACTATTATAGTGTATAATTTTTTAAACAATCAATGGGAGTCTATTGATTCAATAGATTCTCAAAATCCATTCTCTTATACTAACTTAATAGTATCTGGTAGTGGTATAACAAGAGGTGTATATGTAGTTAATGAACAAGGCGGTGTTCATTTATTAGCTGGATCAAATGCTAATTTTAGCACAGAAGCTAAGTCAGGTAAAGATATTACTATTACAACCATTGGTGGAAGCGAATCAATTACAACTATTCCTGGTAAGTTAAAAACTAGAATGTATACATACGGAGATATAGGTAGAAAAAAATTTAATGGATTTGACATACAAGCAGAGGGCAACGAAAATGTGCCAACAGACTTTAGTATAAAAATACAAACAGAAAACATTGACCTTGAATTAACTGATAGCGGTTCTGATTTAGGTAGAGCAAGCACTTTTCTTGGAAGCACGATTGCCGCAGCAACTCCACCAGAGGATGTTGCCATTCGTGGTAGAATAGGAAATAAAAGAGCTTATGGTGCGCAACTTCAAATACAAAATATAGAAGGCACACCAAGCATTAGAACTATCAAAACATCAGCTACTCAAACATTTAGGTCAGATAACCCAGCAACATAATGGCAAGATTTACAACAGGTAATACATTTAGTACAGGAGATCAAGTAACAGCTACTTTACTAAATAATTCAGTTAACAATGCTGCTCTAGCAAGCGACTCAGTAGATGACTCAACCATAGAGTTAAATAGCAATGCTCTTAGAATTAAAGATAGCGGTGTTTCAACTGCTAAAATAGCTAGTGATGCTGTTGATAAAACTAAAATAGATTTTATTGCAGATGACTTAGCTACTACAGATACACATGTGCTTATTGCAGATGGTACTGATTTTCATAATAAAGCAGTTTCCGGGGACATAACAATTACTAATGCTGGTGTAACAACAATTAAAAATGATGTAGCATTAGCAGGTAATCCAACTACTACAACTCAATCAGCTAATGATAATTCAACAAAAATAGCTACAACAGCATATGTAACTGGAGCTACATCAGTAGTTTCTGCTTCATTGCAAAATAGTTGGGCTAATCATGGGTCTGGTTATGCAGATGTTGCATATTATAAAAATAATGATGATATGGTTTTTATACAAGGTGTTTGTAAAGATGGAACAACTACAGGTGGAACATTGATTTTTACACTCAATAGTGGACATAGACCAGCAGCTAGACAAACATTTAGTGCTGTTGACAATCAATCAGCTAGTCAACCCTCTATTGATGTATTAGCAAATGGAGAAGTTCAAGTGCGATCAGTTCATAATAATGGATTTTTAAGCCTATCTGGAATATCATTTAAAGCTGGTTTGTAAAATAATATGTTAGCAGGCTATGTTCGGAAATGGCTGGAAGTAAATGGTGTACCTAAAGAAGTAAAAAAAATTGTGGGATATTGTATTAACAAAGAAAATGGTAAAGTTTTTTATGGTTGGGACGAAGATGTAATCACAACTATGGTTGCTTATCATATGGCTAAAAAAACAATATCTGTTATATATAAAGACGAAGAAGTAACAGGTGTACATATGTGGTATAATTGTGATTATACCGATGATTATTCATTCATAGAAAATTGGGAAGAAGATAAAAAAGATGGTGACACTATATTTCTAGCATTTCTTTTTGCCGATGATAGCGATGTAATTAAATTATTGATACATGATTTTATAGCAAAAGAACCAAATATGTTAACAAAAAAATTAGTAGCAATGAGAGAAAGAGGCGGGTATCCTACTAGGATTGATGTGCCACTTAAAGGATTTGTGAAAGCACTTAAAAGATAATTATGGGAGGAAGTAGAACAGTAGTACAACAACCAGAACTTATAGACCCAGGAGAAGCTCAAGGTAAATACTTATTCGGTCAAGACTTTACTAGCTATCAAGGTGTTACTGATCCTGATTTGCAAGCAAGAATTATTGGGTCTGAAGAAAGATTTAGACCTAGATATGCAGCTTTGGAGTTACAAGACATTTCTACTTTTGCCTATGGTTTAGAAGGAGGTGTAGATAGCGATGCATACAAAGAGCAATCAGGTAGATTAAATACACTACGAGCTATTAAAGAAGCCGGGGGACAACCTCTTACTGAAGCAAGAATTGCACAGATAGCTGATGACCAAATTGGAAGTTCTTTGGAAGAAGACCTAGCAGATTTACAAGGCACTATGAAAACTGTTCCAAAATCAGGAACTTATTCATATATTGATCCAGAAACTGGAGAAGTAAAAACAGGAGAAGGAAAAAATTGGGCAGGTAGAGGAAAGTATATTCCTGTTGATGCTGAGTTTTTAGCAAGAAAAGCAAGGAGAGAAAGTACAGTAGAAAGTGTTGCTGCTACTGCTTCTACAGGTTATGGAGCTAGAGATTTAGATATGGAAATTGCCGAAGTAGAAGGCACTATGACAAGAATAGCTGAATCCAAGGGTACTCCAGGACTATTTGATATGCTAGAGGAATCGGGTAAAAGAGGAGCAGCAATGCAAAGAGAGTCATTGGCGGCACAAAGAGCTGATGATGTTGCTGCCTTAGAGCAATTTGCACCACAAGTTGTAGAAGCATACAGAACAGCCGACCCTGCTTCTACACAGATAGCAGAAATGATGAGCCGAAGGGCTATGGGAGACCTTACCGCAGAAGAAGAAAGGAATATACAACAAAGAGCAAGAATGGCTAGTGCATCTAGGGGCAGATTAGATAGTCAATCATCTATAGCTAGAGAAGTTTTAGGAAGAAGTGATTATACTGCTCAGTTTGCACAACCAGCATTTGCTATGAATCGTGCTATAGCTGGAGATGTAGGAGCTACTATTTTAGGAAGACCATCCCAAGGATTAGCATTAGGGGCAAATGTATTAGGGCAAGCACAAGCACAGGCTTCGGGTCCTATGGGTCCACAACTATTTGATCCAAATGTTGGTATCAATATGGCTTTACAACAAAGGTCACAAGACATGACCTTACAGGGCGCACAAATTCAAGCTGATGCTACTCGTAGTGCAGGTCGTTCTCAAATGATGGGCAATTTGTTTGGAGGATTTATGGGAGGAGGATTTTTATAAGTTATGGGATTTCAAGTAGGCACACCAGTAGACCCAAGATTGCTAGACTATAGTGGTTATGCTCAAGGTATAACAAATGCTGCTAGTATACAAGCGGCAGCACTTGCAGATTTAGGAGCTAAAATAGGCGATGCAGTAAGTAAGCACAAAACTAAAGAGCTAGAAAAAGAACAAAAGAATAAAGCTATAGAAGGTATTGGTTCTTTGTTAAAAAACAACCCAGAGTTTGCTATGTCCCAAGGTCTTGTTAAAGAAATGATAGATACTGGAAGAACTAATATTGTAACAAATCAACCTGAGATGGAGTTCAAGTATGATGATGGTGCGATAAAAGTTGCATCTACAACTATTGTAGATACACTTGGAATACAACCCTCACAAGCTCTTGTAGGTGCAAGTCTTCTACAAACAATAAAAGGAAAAGAAAAACCTAAACCCGCTCAAGGTATTAAAAGCTATGCTGACTTTGTAGATGCAGTATCTTTAGATGATAATTATGAAATCAAAAAAGGTAAATTGTTTACTAGAAACAACAAAGGTAAAATGGTCCCAGCACAAAGAGGTGATGTAATTTTTGGTTTAACACCAAGTCCTTTAGCTTTTGAAAACTTTTTCCTAAGAGATCCAGAGGGTCTTTATCAAGATTAAAATGAAATGGCAGAAACAATCCAAAGTTTTGCACAAAGAGTTCGTGGAAAAATGCCTCAATATGAGGGTGTTCCCGACGATAAGGTAGTATACGATATACTAGAAAAATACCCCGTATATCAGTCAGAGTTTGTACAACCTGTAGTTAATGGTAATATCTTTACCGAAACATTTAAGCAAGGATTACTAGGTTTTTCTGAGGTATTTGGTAAAACATATGAAGGTGCTGTAACAAATTTAGCTATGATGTTAGCTGATGGAACAATGACTGAAGAAGAGTTTCAGCAATCCATCAAAGCACAAACAATGACTTACGAAGAGTATGCTAAAGACAATGAATTTAGAGACAAGATACAAAAGAAAGCCTTATCTCATGCAAATGCAGTCGGAGAATATTTTGATAGAACTTTACCTGAACAAATAAATGTAGACCCAAATTTTGGGAAAAGCCCTTTTGGTAAATTTTCTATTGCTGTATCCAGAGGACTTGGACAAATGGGTGGATATGGTGCTGCATATTTAGCTGGAGCAGCAACTGGTGCAGCTATCGGTAGTTTGAGTCCTGACCCCGTAACCACAATCGGTGGTGGAATAGTAGGAACTGCTGCTGTCTTTTCAGTAGCTTACCTAAATAGGTCAACTGAGTTTGTTGATGATGCAGAAAGAACTTTAGGTAAAGATTTAATTAACATGAACTCTTCTGAAAGAGACATGGTAATGAAAGGCTCTGTTGCCTATGCAGGAACAGCGGCGGCACTAGAAGCTACTGCATTTAAATATGTTGCTGGATTACCTAATGCTGTAGGTAAAATATTAAAAACATTATCAGCTGGAGGAAAAGTTACTGAGGCTAGTGCTAAAACTGCAATAGGTCAACTAGCTTCTAATGCAACTAAAAGAGGTTTGGTTGAGGGTTCACAAGAAGCACTCGGTGATGGTATGACTCTTGATTTAATTGCAAAGAATTTATATGATGATGATCGTAAGTTCATTACTGGCGATGCTATCGGTCGAAGAATGACAGAGTTTTTAGTTGGATTCACAGTAGGTGGTATTGGTGGCGGTATTGGAGATGTCGGCAGAATTGCTATGGGCGAAGATATTACACTAACAGATGCAGATAAAAGAAAAATAGCACAAGAGGGAATAGACTTACAAGAAGAATTACTAGAAACAGAAGAGGATATTAAGTACGATGATTTAGCTAATAAATTTAAAGAAGGTGGAGAATTTGAAACCGATTTCTTTAATGAAGATGGAACTAAAGAAAAGGTTACAGTAACGGGTGAATCAAATGGTGTGCTTACATACACTAACCAACAAGGTGAGACACTTCGAATAATTAGGGATAGTGTAGCTGGTGGTGCTGCAGGGGGAATTTCTATAAATGGTCAAACATTGATGAATCCAAGAAGCCCTAATTTTGTATTAGCAGACAATCGGAAAGTCAGCGAGTTGACTGGAAAGCAATTAAAGGAATATTCAGAACAAGCTGAGAAATATATACAAGAACAACAAGATAAACCTCAATCGGAAAGAGATGGAGGGGTTTTATTAGCTGCAACTAGCCTTGATTTATCTGCTATAAAATTTGAACAAGCAAGAAGAGAAAGAAAAATAAGGAGAAGAAAAGATGAAACAGAATCTGATACATCAGAACAAGAGGGAGAAACTACCACAACAACCCCCGAAGGAACTGATGGAAAAACTTTCACAGTTAAATATAAAGACAAGAATGGGCAAGAGCGGGTTACTGAAATCTTTATTGAACCAGGACAAAACCCAATAGAAGAATTTAGAAAATCATTTAAGGGTCAATACTCTGTAGATTTTACACCAGTTATTATTGAGAAGACACCAGCTCCTCCTGATACAGATCCTGATACAGATGCAGAGACAGATCCTGAGACAGATCCTGAGACAGATCCTCAAGAAAGAAAACTGAGGCAAGATGAATTTATAGAAGACCAAGAATTAGAAAGTGAATTACCTAAAGGTGTTGACCCTAAACCTAAAGCGAAACCAGAATCAACAGATGTTGAAGCAAGGGCGCAAGAATATATAGAGAATAAATATCGTAGAATTTTCAATCACCCTAAAATGAGAATGGGTAAAGGAAAGGGTGGTAAGAAACTCAAAGTTATATATGTATTTAAGCCTACAGTAGAACAAAACAAATTTTATGGTGAATATAATCCTGGCACTCATACCATAACACTCAACATGAGGGCTATGATTGATAAAGGGGGAATAAACAAAGCTGGAGAAAGATTTTTTAACAGAAGACAATTAGATGAAACTGTTAGACACGAACTTGTTCATGCTATAGCAGACTTAACTGCTTATAACAAAGGAATAAGTATTCGTGCATTTAATGAAAGGATTGGCAGGAAATTAAAAGAGCCTCAAAGAGCAATGTTAGCTTGGGCTTATGCTGGAAAAAGAAAACCTTGGAGTACGGATTCCGATTATCAATATGGCTCTGAATACATCAGAGCAATGATTGAGGCATTTAGCTATGATGGTGGAAACACAGAGATGATGAGGCAATACTCAGGTTACCCCGATATGACAGTAAAACAATTAAGACTTATGCTTTCTATAGATGCGGCAGATCCAAGCTCTGCATTTAGTACAGCAAAAAGATTTTTAAAAGATGTGCAGAAAACAATCGTATCATTTTTTAAGACAGGGGTATTTGTTAATCCAGAAATATCATTACTGTATCTAGATTCAGTTAAATTGCTTTCTGAGATGGACCCCGAAGCTAGACCTGTAAATGCCAAGTTGTATAAGCAAGTGTCGTCAATGATATCGCCAACGACAGGTAGCTTATATTTAAATGCAAATGATTTTACAACTAACCCTATAGATGAGGATTATATCCCATCTAATATTACACCTACAACCAAGAAACCCAAAGAGCCAGAGCCATCAGTTGAAGCTGTTCTTGATGGTGATCCAAGAACAATTAAGTTCTTAGAAAGATACATGGTCCCAGTTGGGCAACTACTTGGTAACATAGACCCAAGACTAGAGACTGCATTTAATTTATATTTACAAAGAAAGAATCAAAGAATTTTAGATGGGCATAATCTAACCAAACAATTAGGCGCTAAGTTAAAGAAACTAAAAAGAAAAAGTTTAAAAGATTATTCAAGAATATCTGCCCTTATTTCATTTAGTCCTTTTAAAACAGACTCTAGGTATACCCAAGAGCAGCAAAATGAATTGTTAAGAGAAAGAGACTTGCTTCTTAAAAAGTATGGATTGTTCAATGACTACACAGCTACAAGAGCAATCCTTAATGATATAAATCAAGGAGTAAAAGAAGCTAACTTAAAGATGGGAGAGCAGGTAGAATACTTCCCTAGATATGTAAATGGAAGAAAAGGTGTCCAAGGGTTGGCAAGAAAGTATGGTGTTCCAATAGCTACATTCAGAGATAGAATGAGAAAGCTAAACAAAGAAAGAGAGGAGAATACCGGGGTCGCTTATTATATAATGGTTGTTGACCCAGCCACAGGAGCAGAGTCCATATACATAGGTGGTAGGGGTATTGAATCAAAAACATCTGCTGAAGAAAGAGCTAAAAGACAAAGGGAGGCAGACCCTAGTAGGGATTATACAGTTAAAAGAATACCAAATGCACCAAAGCCATTGCCTCCAATAGAAAAAGGAAGTGTAGAGGAAGAACAACAATTCCTACAATTTTTACAAAACAAACAGATAAAAGGAAAGGGTGCATCTGCTCAAAAGAACAGAATAGTAGAGCTTATAAAGGAAGAAGATTTACAATACTATGTACCACCAGAGGAAGCATTAAGCAGATACATAGGAGAAATGTATACAGCTATTGAAATTGCTAAATTTGCTGGTCAAGGAAGACCAAAGGTTTTAAATAATTCAGGACTAGCTACTACATATCAGTATGATATTGGAACAGAGCTAGGCAGATTGGTTCAAACAATACAGCTTGAAGCAGAGCGAGAAGGTAATGTAGAGAAACAAGAGTTGTTAAATGATTATCTTCCTAGACTAACTCAAGTTATTCTTAACCATAATGTCCAGGAGGCTGCGGCATTAAGACTTCTCCGTCAATCTAGTTACTTTAGTTTGTTGATTGAGTTTACATCAACTCTTTCTCAGTTATATGACTTACCATTTATTATGTTTGACAATGGATTGATTCCAACATTGCAGTCAATGATTGGTAAAAAATCATTTAATGTGTCTGATTATATAGACATGGATAATGTTATTGAAGAAAACTTTAGGGATAAAAAGAAAGGTCTTCAAACAGTTATAGATACTGGTCTTACACTAACTGGTTTCCGAGCATTAGATAAACTAATGAAGAACACCACAATGGATGCTAACTACAACAGATATAGGAAGATAGCCCAAAATAGTTTTAATCCAGATGGTACAGTCAAAAAAGGTTTGTCAAAGAAAAAAGAAAGCGAAGCTATTAGATTTAAAGCAGAGGTAATTAAATTTTTACCTACATCTAGGTCACAAACATTAGCTGATCCTTTCTCAGAGTTTATTGTTTCATTAAAGAAAGACCCTAAAGATAGAACAGAGTTTGATAATAGTGTAATATCTAGTGCTTTGGTACAGAAACTATTAGTTAATCAGCCTCTTACTCAATTAAGAATGCCGCTGAAAGCAATGGAAGACCCTAACTTTAGAATGTTGTATACCATGAAATCATTCATGATTGTTCAAATAAACAATACTAGAAATCTGTCTTTCAATAAAATAGCCGAAGGTGTAAGAACTAATAATAAATCATTAGTAAAAGAAGGTACAGTTAATTTAGGTAAATTGATTGCATTCTTTGTTCTTTGTGGTGTACCAGTTGACTTGATAAAAGATTTATTAGCTGGAAGACTTGGGTACATGAGCGACTATACATTTAATTCAATGGTTCGTGTAGCTGGTATAAATAAATATATGCTATACAAAGGTCAAAGAGAGGGATACTTACAATCTTTATTAGACTATGCTTCACCTGCACCATTATCAAATGTAGTCAACACCGGGAATCAGTTACAAAAAATATTAACTGGTGACGGAACATTTGGAGAGAACTTAATTGAGTCAAGATTTTTACAAGCATTACCATTATATGATGTGATGCATTATGTTTCTCCAGAGCTTAGGGATTTTAAAAAACAGAAGCAATATAAATTTATGAAGAGGAGAATGATGAAGAAGCAACCACCTTTATTTCCATTCCCAGTTGATCCTTTCCAGGAGATAAGCCCTAAACCTATACAGGTTACAAGGGATATGTTAGGGATATAAGAAAGCCCCACTTGGCACATTATTCAAAACCAAGTGAGGCTACCACACTTTTGAGGGATTAACTAAGACCTTATGATGTCTTTGTGAGTATTACTACTATCACTTACCTCAAAAATTATTATACACTAGGACTCAAGCTCTACTAGCAAACTCTTCAATCTCTTCTTATCATCTTGTAGCTCCTTGCGGCGCTCACTCATGATGTCAATTCTGTGAGATAAGGTTCTTGATTCTTCTCTTATCATGTTTATTCGAGTTTGTAATCTCTCGGTTGTATTATTTTTCAGCTCTCTTGCATTCATCTTGTATATGTTTCCTTAATGTTTTAAACACAACAAACCACTCATCTAGCTCTCGCTTAATATCTTTATCATTAGGATTCTTGTTGTGTAATTTTGATAGCTCTGAAATCTTAAAGCTAACAAAGCTCCTTGCTTCACTTATATCCCCACATCTTATTGGTGTTGTCATAGATTTAAATTAATGTATTTAACACCATCATGCCATTGTTTTACTGTTTGTCCAACCATTAATTGTTTTATTTCATTCATCGTTCTAAAGATTGGGTCTTTTTCTTTGAAGCAAAACACCACATAGAATAAGCAATCGTGTTTATAGTTAATGTCAAAGTCTGTATAGTTAGCAAAGTCCTTGAGCTTAAAATTAGCAGTACCTTTAACATGACACCATATTAAGTTGTTATCTTTTTCAACCAAGTAATCCGGGAGTGACCGAATCATTGGGTGTACTTTCCAATAATTAGAAACAGGATTAAGATGTGAATCAAATCCAACCCTGTGATATTTCAATTCCTTTTCTTCAAGGTATTGTTCAAACAATATTTCACCCGAGTCCGGGCAATTTTGTCTGTTTGCGAAGTTATGGTTTCCGTTTGTCATAAATTATTAAGGCACTAGGGAAGGGCGCAGAGTTTTTTGAATCACCAAACTTTAGCCTACCTCTGATAAATTCTATCTTACTCGCTTTCATTGCATACTCATGCCACCATTTTGTATCAGTTCTTGATGGAACTAAACATACTACTGTAGCTCCAGCCAAATAACTTTCGTATGCTTTCTTCATCCACTTTATAATCTCTCGCCCATAAGGTGGGTTCATCCATACTTTACCTCTCCATTCTTTAGATAGCCCATCGTCTTGTTTAGTGTAATAAGTTTTTGCCTTGAAATTATATTCATCAGCACATGGGTCTAAATCAAAAGAACCAAATCGATCTTCGATTGATTTAAAAAAACTTGTTGGTGTAGCCCAATTATCTGTCTTTGAACTAAAATGTAAATCAGTATTCATTAGAAGAATCTCCCTTCTCTGAAGTAAAATTTAAAATAATCTCTTACACCTCGCTCGCCCTCTCTGTTCTTTGCAATCAAATAATTGATTGTCATATAGGGTCCATAGTCATCGGAAGACTTTGCTGCCTCTGGATCGTTGTCCTTACAATTCATGATAAGAACTATGTCTGCATCATTCTCAATAGAACCACTATCTTTCAAATGATATAGGTCAGGTCGGTCTGCCCGAGCGCCTTCTCGATTAAGTTGAGATAAAAGAATAACAGCCACATCATTCTCTAATGCTATCTGTTTTACTTTCTGAGATATCATAGCTATCCCATCAGCTTTACCCATCCTACCAGAGTCAAATGGTATCAGTTGTAAATAATCAATAACAACTAACTTAATATTCTTTTCTTTCTTAAATCTACGAACATCTCCAGCTAAAGTGTTAATACTTTTTACGGAGTGCAATGTGTGGATAGGTATACTCTTTAATTTTTGTATTGAGTCCTTAATCTTTGCTATGTTCTGAGAGGTCTCTACTTGCTCCTCAGTTCGTTTTAAATCAAGGTTGGATAGAGTTCCTATCATCCTTTTAGAAATCTGTTTCTGAGGCATCTCAAGGCTGAATATGAGGGTAGAAATGTTGTCTCTTGCCGCGGCTCTCAATGCTATGTTCAAACTAAGGGCTGATTTACCAACACTTGTCGGTGCGGCTATAGTAAATACACAGCCAGACTCTAGCTTTATCTTGCTATCAAGGTGTTTAAAATGAGTCTTAATATAATTTGGTTTGTAGTCCCCACTTATCATTGAATCCAACTCATCTTCTATAAGATCAAGTGAGTTCTTAATATGAGTTATCTCTTTTTCTTTTGGGACATATTTATCAAGCTCTTTTGATACATGATCCAGGATGTCGTCGGGGGATACATCAGTATTTATTTTTTCAAGAGCTAGGCTATACTCTCTTCGTATAGCCCTAAGTTTTGATTTATTTAATATGATATCAATATACTCATTGAATCCTATGTTGCTAAAAACATCATCAGCTATCTCCATTGTTGTATGAAAAAGCTCTGGGTGTGTTGCTTTTACTTTATTACATACAGTAATGATATCAATAGGCTTTGATTCATTGGATAGTTTTTTAAGAGATGACCAAATAACTTGGTGGTCTTCATAATAAAAATCCTCTTCGTTTAATAGTTTGAATGCTTTCTCAAATTTAAATTCATTGCCGCCTTGTATACACGATGCAAGCAAGGCTCTCTCTGCATCTTTACTTTGGGGTACTTCCATCTATAAGTTCTAGTTTAGTTTTAAGTGTGGTTAAAATTTGTCCAAGTGCTTTTATTAATATTCTATTTGACTGTGGTTGTTCCCTTATTGTGAGTTCTTGTTGGGTGTTGATTGCTAAATCTAATGCTTCTTCGAATTGTTCCATGATGTCTTTGTTCATATTAATAAAAAAGCTAGGCTCGCTCATACAACGAGCCTAGCTATGGTTAGTAGATAAGGTTAAAAAGTATGCTCTTCGATATTTCTATCTCTCTCAAGCATACCGAGAGCAAGAAGAGAATAACCCATGAGGTCAAGAAATATATCCTCAACTTGATCATTTCCTCCCGTAACCCTCAGTTTACCATCTTTCGCAAATGTCATCGCCCTTTGAAACTTGTCTTGCATTCTAATGCACAGACCAGTAAGGGGTTGCACACCAAAGTCTTCTGATCTATCAAAATTAGCGAAAGGGTTTCTTGCGCTCTCGCCAGTAGTATAGTCATTATTCTTTTGCGCAGTAACATCGAGTAGTTTCTTCACTACTTTTTGACGAAACTCATCATACCACTCCTTATCATAGTAAGCAGCATCATCGGGGTTCGTCACATTGGAAGGACAAGGTTGCATTAGAATGGGTCTTCCTCTGTTCTGTCATCAGATGGTTTAGCTTCCTTTGCAGTAAGCGCTAAAGAAAGAAACTTCATACCAGACTTGGATGTTTTCTTCCATCCTTTAATCCAGTATTCTTTGCCCTCGACATCTATGTTGCCGCGGAAGTCAGGTTGTGACTCTTTTTCTTTCTTGTCATTAGGGAACAATGCTCCCCCATTAGTATTATCGTATTGTTTATCAGCCATAATTTATTTGGTGTTATTATTTTTATCTAAGAAATCTTGTATATCAGTTTTTCTAAAGCGAAAGCATCTCTGCGATAGCTTGTATGTAGGAAAGCTCTTTCTTTTAATATGGTTTCTTAATGAAGAGGGAACTATACCTAACATTTCACAAACCTCCTGGGGCTTGATTAATTTTTCACATGCTCGTGCTAAATCCATTCTTCTTCTTCGGTTTCGTCCGGGGACTTTTTGGTTACGGGTTTCTTATCAAAGGTGTGAGTAGCATCAGCATCTTTGGTATCATCACAAAGGAAGAGCGCATTAACTGCATACTTCCTAGCATAACTTGAGGCTGCCCCAAAGGTCATAGATATATCCATACCTTTTTTCTTTGGGTCAATGCCAGCTTGAGCCTTTGATGCACCTATAAGTTTATTATTATCAGTACAGTACAAGGCAGCAGTAGCCTCGCAGAACAACACACCACCTAACTCATGTACCTCATCGGATACTATAAGTGTGCAGTTGTATTGTTTTAAAAGAGGCTTCAATGCATTACATTGATCCTCGTGGTTTCGGTAATAGAAGTTACCGAATTTGTTGAATTGAGTTTTCGGAGCATTCAACTCGCTCTGTATGTTTAGTAACTTTTGTTTCATAAAATTGTTTCAGTAAAGTGCGGTAGAGTTTAACTCTATCTTTCAGATTATTACAAGACTTAATTGTAGACTTGTCAACAAAGTAAAACATATTGAGTGTTTTTATTTGTTCTTGTTTATTTTTCTTACGAAATTTAGCAACAAGTTGATTTAATCCAACGGGATGTAAATGCCCAGTAGGTGGTCTTTCTAAAAAATTTGCTATAGCTCTAAGAACCCTTGGTAAATCCTTGGGCTTCCCAGAGCAATAACTATAATACTTTCTTTCAATAACACCTAAAAGATTATTGGCATTGAAATCAATAATCCCCCTGACCTCACCCGTTCTATGGTCGTGGTCAACCACAGATTTAGTTAGAGGTCGAGAGAGAATTGGGCAGAGTCCAGGATTATGGGCTTCTCTGTACTCTTTAATTTTGTTTGCGGGGATATACATTTAACTGATATTATTTCAAGCCAAGCACCTCGTTTCGTATGGCAAAAGCCTTGTTTATTAGGCTTGCTACTACACAAGAAAGATAGCGCTTGCGCTTCGTCCCTCGCCCATTTAGTTGTCTCGCCCATGTATTCCCTTGGCATATCACTATGTCTGTATTTGATTTCATATTTATTCACTTAGTATTTTAGATGTTAATGTTGCAAAGGCTTTAGCGGCAACAGCTGGTATCACCCCATTCCCCAATAGCCTTAATCTATCGGTTCGATTGGCAGTAAGTGACATTGTGTCCAATCTATTGGTAAGTCCATTAGTTGTTCCACCCACCTTGGATTTAGATAACCCTTCCGTAATGACTCGTGGGGCTTCCCATTTGTGTTGGTGTTCGTTTGGTCTTGCTGGGACTTGGGTGAC
>CESK01029420.1_pt1 | contig 18544 bp, 15 predicted proteins | sample 531091 | NCBI WGS metagenome assembly CESK01 (sample SAMEA2621271, study PRJEB7988) | marine metagenome | biome: marine biome (ENVO:00000447); feature: surface water layer (ENVO:00002042); material: "saline water (ENVO:00002010), including plankton (ENVO:xxxxxxxx)" | depth 5 m
GGTGCTAGTGCTGGTGCAAGACCCGTACAGTTCTATGGGATAAAGAAACTTAAATCATCATTGTCTATTGGTGAAGATACAGGTTCAGATGGAGATTTTGATGAAAAACTTAAAATCAAATCTGACGGTACTTTTGTTAAGGCAGGTAACACAGGAGTTATTTCTTTTCCTTCTGTTGGTAGCACGGCCTCTACATTATTAAGCACTAACGATAAAGGTATTTCTAACGGTAATGTATTAGAAGCAAATGCAAATGTAGCAGACAATGATTTCCTAAAGGTTGATGGAACAAAAATAGAAGGCAGAACTGCTGCTGAAGTTAAATCAGATTTGGGTCTAGTAAAAGGAGATGTAGGATTAGGAAGTGTCGATAACACGGCCGACTCAGCAAAGCCAATATCTAGTGCTGCTCAAACTGCTTTAGATTTGAAGGCCACTATTAACAATCCTACTTTTACAGGTACAATAGCAATACCTAATATTGCTAACTTAGAAACAGCAGTAGCAGCCAACACATTAAAAACAGTTAGAACTGACTCAGAAATAAATAGTCTTGCACAGGCTAAAGTCGATACTTTAGTTGCTTCTGCTCCTGATGCTTTAAACACACTTAATGAATTAGCGGCGGCTTTGGGCGATGACGCTAGTTTTGCGACTACCACCGCAACTGCATTAGGAAACAGATTGAGAATAGATGTTAATAACCAAAACCTAACTTCTACTCAAAAAACTAATGTTAAAACTAATCTAGCATTAGCAAAAGCAGATGTTGGACTAACTAATGTATTAAATCAAGCACAGATTACAACATTCAAACAAGACGGTATTCCAACATCAACAGCAATAGGCGACCAATGGTATGATACTAACGATAGCAATAAATTGTATGTGGCTGAATCAGTAGGTGCAGACCAAGTTACTTCGGGAGAATGGGTGTTAGTAGGATTCACTAAAACAACTGTTGGATTAAGTGATTTAGATTCATTAGAATCAGGAACAGGAACTAAACTTGCAGGTATAGCAGCCAATGCTACTGTCGGTGCAACTACTGCTCAAGCAAATGCGATTACAGCAAACACCGCAAAAACAGGAATTACAACATCACAAGCAAATGCAATTACAGCAAACACGGCTAAGGTTAGTTTTGCATATGATAGTGCTACTGATTTAGGCACTGGTGGAGATATTGATAATGATTTTATCTCTATATATGATGCTAATGCAAGTGCATATAAAAAGGTAAAAATGAAGGATTTCCTAACTAAAATAACTGCTAATCAATTAGTTAGTGGTGGTAGTGGTACTGGAAGTGTATTCTCTACTTTACCTGCTAGTGGTGCTACTGTTGGAGGGACATTAGGTTCTGGTGGAAATATATTGCTAGAAGATGGTAGCACTAAATTAACTGATGCAACTGCTTTGAATGCAAACACGAATTGGGCTGATGTTACTGGTACTGCAAATGCTCCAGCAGACAATGCGACAGTTGGTGCTGTATTAGGCAGTAATATGTTTGATACGAATGGTTCTACTGCTTTGACTGCTACTCAAGTAAAAAATGAAAACACCACAAAGGCAGACGTAGGGCTAAGTAATGTAGACAATGATTCAACTGCTACGATTAGAGCAGGTACTACAAAGGCCAATGTAGGATTAGGTAATGTTGACAATACTGCTGATTCTGCTAAACCAGTTTCTACTGCACAACAAACAGCGTTAGACGGTAAAGTACCTACAAGCAGAACAATAGCAGGTAGAGCATTATCTAATAACTTAGCAATTAGAGTGAATACTTCATCTGGTAAACTAGAAGTTAATGATGGTTCTAATACAACAACAATTCAAGATACGGCAGGAACACCTGTTGATGTTGTATTCGATAATAGAAAAACAGAGTATGATGAGATTCAAGACGCTAATAGCACTAAACCAGATGATAATGCTACTGTTGGTGCTAGGTTAGGTACTAATCTTAAAGCAGCAGACGGTTCTACAACTCTAGGAGATTCGGATGTAAAGAACGCTAGTATTGCATCTTCTCATGTAGTTGGTAGTGGTAAATTATTTACTACTGCATTACCTGAAGATGGGGCTACAAAGACTAGAACATTTAGACAGTCAAACGTTCCTACTGCTATTTCGGCAGGAGATATCTGGATTGATTCTGATGATGGGAAGTTGTATCAAGCAACAGCAGCAGGAGATAATCAAGTAACTTCAGGAGAGTGGGTATTAATTTCGGAAGCGTTTTCTACAACTGAGAAAACTAAACTTAGCGGGGTCGCTGCAAATGCTACTGCAAGTACAGGTGATGTAACCTTAACAGGTTCTCAAACATTAACAAATAAAACATTAACAAGCCCTATAATAAATGTAGGAAGTGATGCCGGTGGTGATATCTATTACAGAGCAGCCAATGGAACTTTTGCTAGATTACAAAAAGGTGATGAAGGACAAGTTTTAGGAATTGCTAACACAGGATTACCTGCGTGGCAAGCCTCTGCATCAGGTGCAGATGCAATGGGAGCAGGTTTTACAGTATCAGCAACAACTGATACTAACGCTACTACAATAACAGTAAACGATGATTTATTCTTCGCAGCAGGTACAGGAATAACAACAGAAACGACTGCTGACGGAACGGTTACAATAACTAACACATTAACATCTAATGCTACACATACAGGTGATGTAACAGGTTCAACTGCATTGACTATCGCAAATGACGCAGTATCGTTTGCTAAGATGCAAAATATAGGTGCTAGTGGTGCTAACAAATTAATACTTGGTAGAACAAGTAACAATGCTGGTGATATATCCGCAATATCTGCACCAATGATTGGAGTAATAACAGCAGCAAATGCAGGAGATGCTAGAACTGCTCTTGGAGCAGGTACAAGTTCTTTAGCATTAGGAACATCATCATCAACTGCTTTAGCAGGAGATACTACTACGATATCTTCTGCACAATCAACTAAGTTGGGGCATATTTCAGTTACTCAAGCAGTTGATTTAGATACAATGGAATCCAACATTGCTACAAATAATTCAAAAGTTACTTTCCCTGGATTGGGAACATCTTCCTCTACTGCTCTTGCAGGTAATACTGCTGTTGATAATGTTTCTAAAGCAAATGTAATATCTGTTTTAGCAACCTTAGATTCAAATGATACATTGAATATAGGAGATGGAGATGATGATACATCAGTAGTAATTCGTGGAAATCTACAAGTAGATGGTACAACTACTACTGTTAACTCTACAACAGTCGCTTTAGACGACCATAACATAGTATTGGATAAAGGAAACAGCACATCTGCTCCTGTTGATGGTGCAGGTTTCACAATTGAAGGCGGTACTGGAGATGATATAACATTCCAATGGTTAGCATCTGGAACTAAAATGGAACTGAAAAGTGGTAGTTCTTATGCTAACTTAAAGGCAGGAACTATTGAAGGTTCTTTTTCAGGAAATGCTACAACTGCAACAGGTCTTACAGGCACTAAAACTGCTAACTATATTTATGCAGGGCCAACAACAGGTAGTGCTGCTACTGCAACTTTTAGAGCATTAGTTGCAGCAGATATACCTTCGCTTGGTGCTTCTAAAATTGGTAGTGGAACGCTAGGTGTCGATAGAATACCAAGCCTAAATGCTTCTAAGATAAACGCTGGAACATTTGCTACTGCTAGAATACCATCTATTACTAATGCTATGTTAGCAGGTTCTATTGCTAACGCTAAATTATCTAATTCAACTATTACTGTAAGTGATGGTTCAAACTCAACTGCTACTGCATTAGGTGGCACAATAACATTCGCAGCAGGTGAAGGTATTGATGTTGCTGAGAGTTCTGGTACAGTTACATTTAGTGCTGAAGATGCTACTACATCAAACAAAGGTGTTGCATCATTTAGTTCAAATGATTTCGCAGTATCTTCTGGTGCAGTTATAGTCAAAGAATCAGGTATTAGTAGCGCTCAATTAGCAGGTTCAATCGCTAATGCCAAACTAGCAAACAGTGCAATAACAATTGCAGGTACTTCTACATCATTAGGTGGTTCAATAACCGCAGACACAATTGCAGGGCAGATTAGTAGTGGAACAATCACAAATGCACAATTAGCAGGTTCTATTGCTAATAATAAAATAGCATCTGGTGTAGATGCTGCTAAATTAACAACAGGAACTTTACCTGCTACACGAATAGGTGCAGATGCAATTAACTCAACTAGACTAGCAGATGATGCAGTAGTAGAAGCAAAGATTGCTGATAGTGCAGTAACAGGAGATAAGGTTAGTGCTTTTGCTATTGCTACTAGTACAATATCAACTACTCTAGCATTAGGAATTAATGACGGCGCTACATCAATTACTCTTGCCTCAGTAACAGGATATCCAGATAAAGGAATTATAGTCATTGGTAGTGAAGAGATTAAATATACAGGAATTACTTCTCAAACTTTAACAGGTTGTGTAAGAGGACATAGAGGAACTACCGCAGGTACACATAACACAAACGCATCAGTAAAACTATTAGAAAGAAAAACCATAACATTAGGTGGTAGTAAGACAGTTGACATAGAACAGTTTCATGGTGCTGATTCTGCAAACGCATCAGACGAAGGGTTAGTACCTCCTGCTCCAACAGGTGCAACAAGTAAGTTTTTGAGAGGAGATGGTTCATGGCAAACAATAAGTGCAGGTACTAGTGCTAATGATGCTACAATAACATTAACTGCTGGTAATGGATTATCCGGCGGTGGAAACTTTACTACCGACCAATCAAGTAATGAAACAATAACTTTCACAGTAGGCGTAGATGATTCATCTATTGAACTAAGTAGTGATGCATTGAGAGTTAAAGCAAGTGGAATTACTAATGCTATGCTAGGAGGCTCTATTGCTGATACTAAACTTTCTACAATTAGTACCGCAAACAAGATTGCTCTTAGTGCATTGAATATAGATGGAGGTACTGACATAGGGGCAGCACTAGTAGATGCTGACCTGATGATTGTTGATGACGGTGCAGGTGGCACTAACAGAAAAGCAACAATGTCTAGACTAAAGACATACATGCAAAATAACTTGACATTCGCTTCTGATATTAATGATTTATCAGATGCACTAAAAGAAAATGATTCAATATGGCTTGGTTCTTCACCAACTGCTTCAACTGATACTGCACAATACAATGTAGCAGTAGGTGTTGGTGCTTTAGATGCTATTACAACAGGTGATAAGGTAGTAGCGATAGGTAAAGATGCGGCTACTGCTCTTACAACAGGTGAAAGAACAGTAATTGTGGGTTACGAGGCAGGTAAAGCATTAACTACGGATGGGGCAGGTTTTAGCGTTATTATTGGTTCAGAAGCAATGGCTACTAAAACAGATACAGGTTCTCAAAATGTAGTAATCGGTTGGAGAGCCGGAAACGCAATGACTACCGGAGAAAAAAACACATACATAGGTAAAGATGCAGGTTATAATACTACAACCGGAAGTAACAATGTAACTCTTGGTGCAACAGCAAGAACAGGAACTACATCTAGTTTTGGTGTAATGATTGGTAGTAATGCGGGAGGATATACTGATACAGGAGGATATAACACAGGTATTGGTTATAATACTTCAAAAGCAATTACAAGTGGTCAATACAATATTGGCTTAGGGCCGGAAACTCTTAATGATTTAACAACAGGCTCAAGAAACATTGCTATTGGTTATGGTGCGGCTGATGGTTACGATACAGAATCAGATAACATAGCAATAGGTTACGATGCTTTAGGTGGTGCTGTTGCAGGTGGAGAAAAGAATACAGTAATTGGAAATTATGCAGGAGATGCAATTACTTCTGCCGACCAAAATATATTATTGGGTCATCATGCGGGTGGTGCTTTAACTGAATCAAATCAAAATATCGCAATAGGTGTTGATGCTTTAAAAACACTTACCACAGGTAGTAGAAGTATAGCAATAGGATATGAGGCTCTTAAGACAAACACAGGTGGTATGAATACTGCTATTGGTTGGCTATCAATGAGTAACGAGGGCGCAGGTCAAAACAATATAGCCATAGGCGACATGACTATGCAACAAACAGAGGCCGCTAATAACAATGTAGTTATGGGTAATTTCGCAGGATATGGTGATTCAAGCGGTTCTCCTACTGATTCCGGTGATGGTAACACGGCCATAGGACATGAGGCCATGCGATATTGGAAGCAAGGAGATTTCAATACTGCTTTAGGATATCAAGCCTATCAAGGCACTTCAAACACGGCTAACGGCAGTAAGAATATTTCTATCGGATGGACTGCCGGAAACAATCTAACATCAGGCTCTAACAATGTAGTTATCGGTGCGGCTGATGTAACGGCAACAGGAGACGACCAATTATCAATAAGTTCCGGTGATGGAAGCCCCGTTTGGTTAACAGGTAATTCATCGGGTGTTGTTGATTTTCCTAATGGTTTAACAAACAATGGTTCGGCAATTGGCGGCGCACCTACAACTGCTCAGGTTGTATCTGCTCTCAACGCTGACTTGGGTGGAAATGTTACAATAGGGACACAAGCAGATGATACTGCTACATTTACAGGAGCAGTTGTTGTAGGAGATGGAACACAACCAATCTCCGCAGGTCAATTGACTGTTGTTCAAACCGATAATGATGAATCCGCACATACTCTTCTTTTGATGGATAATGAAGATGATGCTACAAGAGGCCCAATAATGACCATGTATAGAAACACGGCATCTCCGGCAGCAGGTGATAGATTAGGTTCTATCAGATTTAATGGTGAAGATGCAGGAGGTTCAGCAAGAGACTATGCTAAGATAGAAGCAAAATCGGTTGCAGTTGGAGCAGGTTCACATACAGGTCAATTAATATTCTCAACAACTATTGGTGCTAGTATAACTGATGTTATCTCAATAGACGGTACAACAGGTGGTGCTTATGGTGGACTACTCTTTAATCAAACAGGAATAAAAGAACTGAGTAATATTGTTTCTGCTACAAGTACCGCTAATAATAACTATATTACTCTACTAACAATACCATCTGTTTCGTTTTCAGCAATTAAAGCATCTGTTCATATTACAGACTCTTCATCTAATGAAGTTCAGTCAATGGATATTATGTGCCACCATCACGGTTCAGGTGTAGATTATACTTCGTATGGTATAATTTATGATGGGGCTGCCCCAATAGGAGAAATAGAAGTTAGTGCAGACGGTTCTGATAATATCGTTATTAAGTTTAAGAATACACAAGGTTCAACAGTGAATCTTGCAGGGAGCATACATGCAGTATGCCATCCATGAGGTGATTAAATATGGGTAGACAGGCATTTAGAAGAAGAAAAGCAGACGGAACAATAGACGATGGAACAGGAGGAGGAGGCGTAGCCGGATTTAAAACGGTAGACTTAGACCAATCTTATAACAATTCAAACCACAAAACCTTCGGGGCTTTTGGTGTTGATGGACAATCAACAGGTTATACTATGAACTTCTTCGTATTTCCCAACAATAGTTTCTACTCATATCCTTTTGTTATGCCAAGAGATGGAACATTAGCATCTATTACTATGCAAGTTGCAACAGCAGGGGCTTCGGGAGATGAACTGGCAGTAGCAATTTATCCAAGTGATGCTAATGGCGACCCAGGAGGAGAAACGGCTATTGTTCGTAAAACAGATATTGATGCTTCAACGACTGGACATAAAACAATAACTTCAATATCAAGCCCTACTGTTACTGGTGGAGATATATATTGGTTTGCCCTTACTCCGAAGTTTGGTGATTATCCAGGTACTTGTAAAATGAAAAGTTCAATAGGAGGAATACCTAACTTATCAGGTAGAATAGTAGGGGGCAGTTCAACCACACAACCTTATTCCGGTGTTTCAAGATGGGGTACTTTTAGTGGCGACCCACCTGAAACAATTGGTGCAAATGATTTTCAATATAAAACAGGTCAACCTACTGGTAGATATATACTAGTTAATTTGACTTTCAGTTGAGGTGATATATATGGTAGAGATAAGACACGAAATATACAACGAAGATGGAACAGTAACGGTAGAAACTTTAGAGATAACTATAACATGGGAAGAGATATTTAATGAAAGAGAAACGATGATGAAGAACACTGATTCATTTGTTCTTCCAGATAGAGGACTTACAGAATCTCAGTTATCGGATATCCAAACTTACAGACAAGCATGGAGAGATATTACTGACTATGATACTGCTGATGAGGCTTATCTAAACTTGCCGGTCTTACCCAATTGGATATTAGAAAATGCATTAATAGGTTAAAAAAAGCCAATAGTTCTCATTAAAAATTGTCAATTTTTAATTTTGCACAAAAAAAGTTGGTCTTCTCAGAAACTAAGACTTTTCAGACCATAGAGAGTAGCATTCTCTACATTCCCAAATCTTAAGTTTCTGAGAAGAACCTATATACGACCCTAATATTCTTCTAGGGACAGTTTCTAAACCACAATATTTGCACTTTACTTTAAGTGCCACCACGTTCACGTTCCTCGTTGATTAGATTTTCCATATATTCTTCAATTGTTTGATTCGATACTTTATCAGAACCAAACGCAGCGAAGAACAGTAAACTAATCACAAGGATAAAAACGAACCACAATATTATTTCTATCGTACTTACCATTACCACTCAACCTCCATTTTTGTTTCTTCTTCATTGTCAATGGAATATCCTTTTACAAACCCATTATCCTTACCATGTTTCCATAAATCATAAACTAATTGACAGTCTTTAACACAATACTTTGCTACTTCTTCATAACCACCTGCTTTCCAAACAACGGGTGCATCTGCACTATCCATTATTTTTTCAGAACCTAGTGTGTGTTGCACTAGATTATTCAGGCTATATCTTTGTTTTGTTAAAGAACTAATCATTCTACTTGTATCTAAATACTGCTTAGTATTGAAATACTTGTTAATACAATATATATCCATTGCATCTCTTAATACAGGTAAATCAAATGCAGCAATATTATGACCTAGTAGTATGCCTCCTTCTTTGTGTAAGTCATCTAAATCAAACTTAAGTTGTCTAAGTGATTTAATTACAGTACCGCTTTTTTGTAAATCGTCTAATGATTTAATTAGGTCTTGTTCTACATAAACAGTACCTACACTACCATCCCAAGTACAAACAACAGATGGCTGAAACATATGTGTATTGCTCCAACCTCCTATATCATTGGCGAAGTTTTTCGTTTCGATATCAATCGCTACTACTTTACTCATCCAATAAACACCCCTATGATACCAAAGATGATGATTCCAGTCACACCAATAATTGTTTTAATTGCATCTAAAATCATTAATCTCCACCTCCCCATAGGCTACTTAACGTTCTTTCTCTTTCTTCTTTAGGTTCTATAACCTTAACAATCTTCTTTCTTCTAAGAAATGTTACTATCTTATCAGCACCAATTGATAAATTATCATACGCTTCCCATCCTTCATCGCCTTCAGCATTTAAATTATCTATCATGTTTTTTGGGCCATTGATTATATTGAATACAAGGAACTTATATTCATATTTACCACCTTCATAACTCATTTATTTTCCTCCTTTAATTTTATATATGCACTTTTATCTATTCTCTTTTCTTCAAAGTGTTCTTCAATACCTTTCTTCCACCAATTATATATTGTCGCTTGGCTCTTTTTAGTATGCTTTCTAACCTCTTGTAATAACAATGCTTTGTGAACCCAGCCCTCAGTTTTATCCATTTTATTGTATATTCCTTTAAATACTCCAATATTCGCTTGTTCAGCAACGGCTTGTCTTTCAACTCTTAGGGCTTCATCAAGCCATGATACGAGGCTCTTATAACATTGTCGAACTAAATATGCGGCCTGTTCTACGTTTTTTGCGGTAACAATGAACCTTTTACTCTTGTCACTAATACTTGGGGCTTCCGCCACCGCACACAATACTGCTAGTTTTTGTATGTGCTTTAGTATTCTGTTAATGAAGGTTTCAACCGCAGTAAAAACCTCTGGTCTGCTATGTTCAATATATTGTTCCATTAGAATACACTCTCTTAACAGAGCGTCTTTTGCTCTTGGTGATATTCTAATCACTTTCATAGGGTCTTGACCTACTTCATCATATCGTTCTTTAACTGCATCATATATTTTGGCTAGAGCAGTAGCATATTTTAACTTGGGTGCTTCTCTTTCTGTTATAGTACCAAAATCACTAATTAGTTGCCTTCTCATATTCTTCTGTATATCTTGAGGAACTTCCCAGATAAATGTCAAAAGTCTTTGCAGTACACCTTTTTCAGTAATAACTGAAGTAAGTGTCTTTGGTATATATGATGTAGCATAAATAGACCTCTTACATCTACATTCAATAGGCTCATCACCCTTTTTTAACTTCTTAGATATAATCCAAGTTTCTCCATGAAGTGTATTCATAAACGTGTTAAGATATACAATCGCATTTTCTTTGTGTTGAGATTGCTTGAATATACCAGAATACTCAAACTCATCCCATACCGCTAAACCTTCTCCATCTAACTGTCCTGGTACTTGTACCACAACATCAACAGTTCTTGTTCTACCATCTTCATCTTCTACTTCTTCCTTCTGTTCTTCAAAAGAACCAATCAATGCCGCATCGGTATAATCGGTTATGTCGAACAAGTCAAACTCAGTTCCGTGTTTTTCATTAACCAATCTAAACGCTTCTTTTACAATAGGCAGATACCAATTGGTTAAGGTTGATTTACCTGTACCCGATGTTTGTAGCCATAGAAACTGCAATCTAGTATCGTCAATATTTGCTCCACTAGGTATTGCTATCATGTCTTTAACTAACTGCCCAACCATGCAAAAGAACGATAACGTTGCAGGTGTGTAATTATAATTCGATGCTTTAACTGCATCTGCGGTATAACTGACCGCAACAGCAGGTAATGTTACTTTAGTAACTTCTTCCTGCATACCATTATCTATAAAATTATAGTATAACTCATCTTCATCCATTATTCTTCTCATATTCATATTATCACTTTATCCTCACTATTTAGTACATCTAAGATGCGTTCTGCTGTTTTAATTCCTATTCCTTCTATCTTTGTTATCTCTTCTGTTTCTGCTTCGCCTATTTCCATTAGTGAACCAAACTCATCAATTAATTGTTGAGCCTTCATTTCACTAACTCCTTTTATTGTTCCTAATAAGTTAATTCTTAAATCATCAGTTGTTATTCTTTTCAATAAACTTGGTTTAATTATTGTTCTATTGATTGGCCTCATTTTACATATGGTTGTCATTAGTCTGGCTGCTTTTCTTGGCCCTTCTACCCAGAATATCTTTACATCTGTGTCTAAACTAATCTTACCAATTGCACCATAGAACTTATTTCTAATCATTTGTTCTGTCATGTTTACATTGACATACTTAGGATAATTCATTGCTTCGTGTAATGAACCATGTATTATTAGAAAACAATGTTCATAGTGTCTATCCATGTTATCTAACTGATTCCATAACCTCTTATTGATTACTGATTGTAAAAAATCAATTGTTGATTTAGCCTCAAAACATACATCTTGAAAAACATAATCTCCAATTTCTAGCCACTGTTTTTCAGTCATTAAATTGAGTTTGATGCATTCATTTTTTACCGCACTATACAAATCAGAGTTTTCTCTACTATCAATTATCAATTTCATCTGGATACCTCCAACATTTACCTATGCAATAACCTTGAGGAACAAGTATAGATTTACAACTAGGTGCATGATATCCTTTTGATACCATCCATCTAACATTTTTGAGCGTTACGCCTTCATCCCAATCTAACCAAACACCATCATGTGCTACAATAGATTTGATTTCATTCATTATAATTTGAATGATAGCCTCTTGTTTATCAAGAGTTAACTCTCTTTCACCTATCGCTAATATATCTCTATACCATTGCACTAGATACACTCTAGCATAGTGGCCTGGATTTTCTACCATAATTGAATTGTACAAGCAAGGCAATATAGGTAATTCACCTGGAGGTTTTGGAGCAACTACTTCTACATTAGAGGTTTTCATAGGTTTTACTTTATCCCATATCATAGGTTTAGAACCATATATAGTAGTTGAATGATTCCCTGTCTTTGCTTTATCTAAAATAAAATCTAACCCGTTTGCTACATCTTCGGTAGTTAATGGAATACAGAAATATAATCCATCGCTACTAAGATTGACAGTATTAGGAATACGCCTAAGCCTATTGGTTTGCACACCCGTTCTATCCAACGTAGGACAGTCAATTGCCATTCTGGAAAAACTACTTTGGATGCTTCTGATATCATTCGCTATGTTTCCCATTACTATCATATGAAACCCCTTTCCACTAAAGTACATTTTAAAGACAATTTCTTCGTCTAATAAAACATTCATAATGTGTTGAAAGTCTTTCCATGCTGATGTTAATGGTTCACCGTGAGCATCGAAATCTAAAAACATTCTGTCTTTAATACAAGTAGAATCTACCTTTGCTGTTTCAGCATACTCTTCAAAATCATATACTGTCGTATAGCAATTCATCTTGCCATTAAACGAATTAACCCAAACCAGAAACTCTTGTTTATTCTTCACTATCACTCGCTTCATCTGGGGAGCGTCTTTCAGATGACTCCCTGCCCAAACTTCTCTCGGAAACTTCATTTTTATTCACCTCATTATTATAAAATATTATTTTTGCATTTGATAATTCATCATGTATAGTAACTGAAACTAATGATTCTATTGCAGATAAAGTAGTTCGATAAAACACTTGACCAAACTGTTTAGATTCATTATCAATTATATCTATATCCCAGATTAGATGCACTTTATCTTCAGTAGATAAATCTGAATAAATTACCTCAGAAATGTTCTTCACTATATCTTGTATATTTCTCATATCATTAAATGATAGATTTTCTTTTCTCAAATGTTTCATAGTTTTTATCTTTATTAATTCAACAGATTTTTCTTTCTTATTCATAACCATTCACTCTCCTGTGCAGAAGGACATATACTGTAATAACTACAATGTTGACATGTTCTGTAAAAATACTTTGCTTCAAAGTCTTTTCTTTCGTAAGCATATAACATTTTACATATGCCATTCATTACTGCATTGTAACTACTTTTCTTTACAGGTTCTACCTGTATGTAATTTGATGCAGGGTAATACCAACCCCAATTAGTAATAGGTATGTTTCTATCAATATTAGCATTGGCTAAACTTTCATCAGTAGCGTTTTCAATTAGTATCTTATAGAACGCCATCTCTTTTCTCATCATAGTTGTTTTATAGTCTTTCCATGCACCAGTCTTCAACTCAAGTGGTATATATTTATCATCTTGAATAAACATTCTATCTACTATTCCTTGAAGATGTACGGTATAATCCCTTTCTAAAATGAACTTGGGGTTAAAGGCATGAGGTATAGTTATCTCAGCATCTAACATTGATTCATTTACAACAGGCAGATACTCATCTAGTTTATCCTCTTCCTTAGATTGAAGAAATCTATCTGCTTCAAAGGTTGAAATAATCTTATACATGTCATTATATCCGTCTATCGGATGTAGGCTTAAATTATATTCTACCAATTCATTATAGGTTAGATTCTCTGCTTTCTTTACATCAAACTCATTAAAGAAATCTTCTCTACTATTGTGTACTGCTGTTCCTTTTGCCATAGCCTCGGTTGATGCTTGAGGCAATCTATGAATATAGTTATACTCATATTTTTTAGGACACCATTGAAAAGTACCAAAAGAAGATTTTGTTATCTTAAGTATGGGTTCGTTCATATCGTCATAGTTTTCTGGATACCATTTATAGGTATATTCTCTTAATTCATCTGTCATTTTTATTACCACCATTCGTCTAGGTTTGTTTGATTTACATCTTGTTTAATCGGATTTAAATCCCAACCCATAGCATTGTAAATCGGTTCTGCTTTTTTAATTATAGAATCTGAATAATGTCTATAATCAGGGATGTGATTAGGCATAGCATCCTTTGTTGGGGCTGCTATGTATGTGGGTCTTTTGTGTACTCCAGTTATTGGATTAATGTACTTGCTTCTCAAAGGGTCATCTGTAACTCTAACATAGAAATACGAATCGTCTATTGGATTATCATAGGTTTGATTCCACCAAACTACTCCTTCAATGCCAGAACCTATACTTGGTTGCTTTCCTTCTAGGGTCTTGAGATTTAATTCAGTACCGCACTTTCCACAAAATGCAGTAGAAAACTCTCTATGTCTTTCAACCGCTTCATCAACAGAATATTCTTTATCACAATCGTTACACTTATACTGTAAACGCTCAGGTCTATATCTACTTCTATTGGTGATTTCATCAGTTTCTATATCACCATTCAATACTCTGTTATATTCTTTCTTTAGATATGCAGTAATACTCTCTTCACTTTCACGATTTACCCATCTGTTAAGAACTTCTAATTGAATAGTTTTTGCTAAGGTAGTAATTGCTACTCTCTTAGCAGAGAAACCTGTCATAACAAACTCATGCTCATCTAACCATTTACCATCTTTCCATGATATTAATCCGGCATTTCTATTCTTAGTACAACCTACACCTAGAGTTTCGTAATACTTCTCGAACTCTAAGGTTACAGGATGTTCATCTAAATCTAAAAGATTAGGGAACATACTTCTAACATGGTTGTTAAGTAAGGCTAATGTTTCTTCTGCCCTTTCCATAGGCATTTGAACATATATAGAATCTGTGTGTCCATAAACTACTCTCATTTACAGTCCTCACATTTATAACGTCTATCTAAACCAAATGGCTTTATTGCTCCACACCATCTACATTGTCTTCTATTTCTCATAATTCCATCACCTTAAATGCTGCACATCTAATTGCTTCTCTAGCACTAGCAGTAATACTAGCAGCAATATCTACATCAGCCCAACCAAACCCTTGATATGCTGTAATACCATAGAATGAAGCCATTAATCGTTTAACTGCCAATTGATTACTATTCCATTTGATTTGTTCTTCTTTAGTTTCTGCTTGTTTCATTTTTCTTTTATATTCATCTCTTAATGCTTTGAGTTCTAAAACAGCCTTTGGTAATAACCCAAGTTTATCTGTTTTGAAATAACGAATATCTTCCTTTGTGACATCACTAAAATCTCTAGGTGTTAAGATGTTTACCGCAAACTCTGTTGGCTCTTTGGATTTCGTTTCCCAAGAGATATTTCTTGCAATCATCATCGAAGGATATAGTTGTGCGAAATCAAATGCGGCAACCCCAATATGTAGTCCGTTTGTTCCTTCTGATAATGGGTCGTAAATCATCGCTCCTTCATAATTCACACGTTCACCTTTTTCGCCCGTAGGGGCTTTCCACCATGCATTTCGCATAAAGTATACCCCGCCCATATTGCTTGCGTAGAAACATGCTTCAAAGGGTGCTTTTAGCAATCTTTGCAACGCAATCACAGATTCAGAAGTGTTCATGCTGTTGTCTATCTGAACGAGCAATTCTACATCGACTTGAGCATAGTCAAGATATCTTTGTGTATCTTCAAGCCAACCTCTTTGAAAGAAGTCATTCTTGTCTGGAAACTTTTCACTAACCAATTTTTTAGTGCCTAACACTAGTTCAGATACATAATCTAAAGCCAACGAAGGTAACATTCCTCTTTGTGAATCATTCCATTGTCTTTCAAATGCTAGGTCTAGGTTAAGAACAAGCCTTCCACGAATAGGTTGTTCAATAGGAGAATACTTCTTCACAGAGTTTGAGAGTTTAAGCCCTTTGCCTGATTCAAAGAATACACCTTTGACATCGTGATAAGGAGATATACGTCTAGGGTCTATATCATTAGCATGTAGTCTTTCAATCAATTTAGGTAAATCGAACTTAGAACCAAACCATGATATTAACATATCAGGGTCTTTAACATTTATAACATGAACAAAATGTTCTAGCATTTGTTTTTCACTAGGAAAGAACTTATGATTACTAGAAACATCCACAGACATACTTTCTTCTTTAGGAAGCCAATAATATATTACTGCATTATCGGTATCTACATATGAATCATAATATGAAATGCAAGTGATTGCACCGTCATGTTTTCCACCCTGTTGCCATTCTAAATCCCAATAGAACTTTCTAAGATTATATTCTGGCATATCGTGTATATTATCAACAGCATATCTATATGAATACGCCACATCTGCTTCATACGTTCTGTTAAATTGATTCTTCAATGTTTTACCATAGAATGGTTTAGGAGGAGACCATGTAACTTTAGTCAACTTCTTGTTTTCTAAAGAAACATAATCTCCTTCATTATAATTTACATCAATAGTAAAACTACTACCGTGTTCTTTAACAGTCATCTTTTTGATTTTATTAGCACTTTGTTCAACAAAGAAGTAAGGAGGTGCTTCATCATAAGAAACCTCCTTCTCCAATCTATTATTATTTTCATCTCGCCATCTAAGACCAATCATATTATTCTTATCTACTGTGCTTATTATCATTTTAATCACTTCTAACATATGGTGCTATAACCATCTTTCTATCATTACCAATTAACATAACAGGAAGGTTAGTACCTGTTAATAGTCGCATCTCACTATCTGTACAAAACTTATCTAAAGGTGCAGAGAACGTAACATTTGCTTCTGTGTCATTAGATGATAACAAAGACACTTCTACTTTACTAGTATCAGAACCACCACTACTTGATGACATAATTGTAAACTCATCCGTTCCGCTTTCATTATCAATTGTATAAGTGGCTGTGCCAGACAAGGTACAGAACTTAATTGCGTCTTTCAAATCGTTTCCGTTAAATGATATATCACAAGGTAATATAGTCTTACCAAATATAGCATCGCTTCCAACTTCATAATTAAAAGACATAATCATAGTAATTAGATTCATATTAGTATGCTCTAACAGTCTTGGTAATTTAACTGTTTTAACTAATCCTTTAACTACTAATTCAGATTCTTTAATCTCTATATTAAGATTTTCACACTTGATGTTTTTAACGTATTTCATCAGTTTTTCTATATCAAATATAACCATCTCTTCTTTTATTGTATGCTGATAGGCTATTGGTATTTTAACACTCAATGCTGTTTTATCATTACCATTCAATAACTCTAATTGTTCACTTCTAATAACTGCTACACAGGTATTGCTGATAACATCAGTCTTAGAAGTAGTAGAGGACTTATATTTGCCTTTAAGCCAAATTGCCTCTACTGCTTCTATAAATGATTTAGTGTTAACTTGTATTTCATTCATAGGTTTCCCTCTCGCAGTTCTTGAATACCTACCCATTTGTTCTCTCCGTTAGTTGAGAAAATAGTCCATTCATTTCCTACAAGGTCTGGGTTAGTTTTGCTTGCCTGTAACTCAGCGATATAATTTGTCTGGTTAGGTTTAATCTCTTTTCTGATGTGTATCATTTGAATAAACCTAGCAGGTGTTGATTTGTGCCAATCAGGTACATCACCAATAGGTGTAGGTACGTTGATATTATCGTAAACAGGTTTCATGTGTGTAATTAAAAATCTATCACACGGCAAACTACAAACCAAATCTAGCAATCTATTATACACTCTATTTCTAATCTTCCAGTCTAGAGTAGAAACTCTAACTGAATCAGTCGCATGTACAATAGTACCTTCTTTGGTCTGCTGTTTAACAAGCAGTTCTCTTAGAACATCACTAGAACCTTCAAAGGCTTTGTCCACACCGTCTAGTACGAAGGTGCAAATGCTTCCTGGTTCTTCTTCTAATGTTTCTTTAGCATATTGACAGAAACTGTTTGCGTTAGTGAAGGTTGATTCCCAATTGGTAGAACCATCGGGTCTAATTTCAATAGGGTCAAAGATAACAATGTTATCATCTCTATCCCAACAAGCATCCCATGTTGGTTCTGCTCCTCTATCAAAGTCTAAGATAAATACCTTTTTGCCTTCTTCAATCTGTTGTTCTGTTCTAGAGTCTAATACTAGACCTGTCTTTCCTGTCTTTGGGTTTCCTGTAATAGAACACAGGAGATGACTCCTATCTCTATCCAATCTTGCTTGTATTTGTTGAAGTATCTTTGCCTTTTGTATGGCAAAATAATCTTCTGCTTTTTCTTCCTTTGCTTCACCTTTCTTATCTGTTGTCCAATCCATTATACTCACCTATATTCAAATTAATATTTTCATTATTCGACCATTGCTCTGCAATGTATCTTACGTCAGTTTCACTAACTTTCAATCTTATTTCTTTACCAGAGGGTACGTGTAACTTAAGCCAATATTCATTGGTGTCCTCGTTTAACCTCATGGTTAACATCTCTACGGTATCAAGACTCACTAGGAAACTTGAACCGTGAATTATTCTATTCGTTATTTCATACATATTATTCATTCCTTTTTTTTTGTTAGGGGCTTTGCACCCCCTCGTTGGTCACTACTA
>CESK01045672.1_pt1 | contig 18500 bp, 14 predicted proteins | sample 531091 | NCBI WGS metagenome assembly CESK01 (sample SAMEA2621271, study PRJEB7988) | marine metagenome | biome: marine biome (ENVO:00000447); feature: surface water layer (ENVO:00002042); material: "saline water (ENVO:00002010), including plankton (ENVO:xxxxxxxx)" | depth 5 m
TTGTAGAGGTCACTGCATAATGCCTACGATCAACGCAAACAGGGTAGGTCGTATTGTAGGCATTACAAACTCAAGTTTCAGTACAGCCAGAACTTCTGATTCAGGTACCGCTACTGATGGGCCAACTGGAAGTTTATCTGTGCAGTTTTTTGTTGGTAGGGGCGCTCATAGATTTACTAGGGCCTTCATTCATTTTGATACGAGTAGCATCACAGGAACTGTAACAGCAGCTCATATTGACATACAGGGAGGAAGCACTATCCAGGGAGATCCAAATGACACGATTCTTGTCAAAAGCACAGCCTTTGGTGGGGATGGTGGTACGGCGATTTCTACTTCAGACATGTTTAGTTCTCTGGATTACAGCACTGCCTACTCTACAGAGCTTACTACGTGGTCTACATCAAACAACGAGTATACCCTAACGTCAGCTGCGCTGTCTGATATTCAGAACAACAATGACTTTACAGTGGCTGTCATCATGCATGATTCTGATTTTCAGAATACAGACACAAATGCTACTGAAGACATCCAGATAGATTTCAACACCACGATAACTCTAGACTACACTTTGGCCCCTACTGGATACGGCCACAAGGTTAGTGGTGTAGCCTCTGGAAGCATCGCAAAAGTCAATACAGTTGCTACCGCAAGCATTGGCAAAATAAATACTGTTGATTGATTATATTTGCAAAAACAACACTAACTCAAAATGGCTACTACTACTGCAACAATTACCATTTCCAGCTCTGATTTGACTGGAGATGCTTTGTCCCTCAGCACAACGGCAACGTTGACTAAGGCTGCTTCCGCTACTGGTTTGGATCAAACCACGGGCGTTGCTCGTAAGTTTTTTGCTTCAGCTCAGGCTAATACAACTCTGATCGCTGCTGCGGATTACACTGCGGGTAAGGCTCACAAAGTCTACATCAAAAACACTTCAACCAGCAACTCTGAGTTTGTTAAGGTTGAACTTGGATCAGGCAACCTTTCTCTGGGTTTCCTCTACGGTGGCGACTTTATGTTCATCCCTTACGACGGCGAAAACGACATTGATATTGACACGTCTGATGTCAACATGACTGTTGAGTTCCTCGTAATCTACGAAGCATAATGGCAACAGTAAGAGTCACATTGGGGCTCTCAAGTGCTGATGTCATGTCAACTGCGGTCGGCCTAAATGTGGCTGTCAATCTGTTGGCTGACTCTGGCAGTATTGTGCGTGCCAAAGTAAAAGGCACCGCTGCTGACACAGACGACCTTGTTGTTTACAAGGCTAACGACAAGCTTGAAAGCGCCTATCTCTACATCCAGAATCTGGACCCAGAGAAAGAGAATTACATCACGGTGAGAAATGAAACCGAATCCAACACAGCACTGGTTGCTAAGATTGGGGGTGGTGAGTTTGCATTTATTCCTGTTGCAGTAGACAAGACATATCAATGCATTGCCACCAAGGTCAACACCATGGTTGAATACGGAGTGTTCGGTTTGGACAACTCAGCAGTCACACTTGCATAATAATTACACATGGCACAACCACAAATTTCTGGAAGTCTTTATTTTGTAGACGCAGGAGAAACCGTGACCTTGACTCAAAAGTCACCAAACGGTGCAGGACAATTTTTTCACACCATCGTAAATGGTTCAGTTGCGGTTGTCGTGACTGTTAAGGGCGGCGGCATATTTGAAAATGTTGGAGCGAATAGCGGTAATGGCACACACTTAGACAGTGATGGTAAGGTTCTTGGGGCTACTCATGATGCTGGATTTTACGAGGCTGTTTCTACACAGGGGGTTGCCCTTACACTGAATCCTGGCCAAGTTGTATGCGGAAGATTTACTTCAGTTGCTGTTGCAGGCACAGGAGACGCTGAGGTACACGCATACCGTTAAAACAAAAATCAATAATTCAATACAATGGAAAACACAATTCACCTCCAAGAAGAATCGTTCGAGAAAGCAGAGATCTTTGACACGCCAGAGCAGCTTGCTGCCAGCATGCAACAAGAAGCTGCACCACAAGTAGAGGCTCAGCCAGAGCAGCCTGCGGAAACCCCATACGTGGACCCAGAGCCAGCACCTGCAGAGGAGCCATCTACGCTCGAACAAATTACAGAAGCACAGCCTCAAGCAGAACAGCCAGAACAGCCTGTTCAAGAAGCGGTGCAGCAAGAAGAAGAAGAAGATTATAGCGACGAGGAAATCGAAGCTGCGGTTCTAACGTTTATGAGCGAAAGGCTCGGAAAAGACATTGAATCGTTTGACTATTTCACTCAAGCACAACAACCTGCAATCGACGATCGCGTGCAGGCTATTGCTGACTTTGTTGCCGAAACAGGCCGCAAGCCAGAGGATTGGTTTACGTATCAGTCTATGAACACGACCGAAATGGACGATGTGACAGCGATGCGAGTTCAATACTCACAGCAGTATCCAAACTTGTCATACGACGAGATCAACACGCTCTTTGAAAGCAGATACAAGCTCGACTCTAACGTCCATGATGACGCCACGGTTCGAGCATCCATGATTCAGCTGAAGGTTGATGCAACCGACGCTCGGAGAGAAATCGAAACTATCCGAGACAAGTTCAAAACACCAGAGGCTGTTCAAACCCCCTCTACCCAACAAGCATCGCGCTTTGATGACAGCTTCTACCAATCTATGGCAACCGAAACGGACGCCCTGCAAGGTTTGGAGTTTGATTTAGGGAACGATAAGACCTTTACGTTCGGCATCAATGACGAATACAGAGGTCAACTCAAGGGTAGAACCAACAACATTGAGAACTTCTTTGACTCGTATGTCGATGGCCAGGGCAACTGGGACTACGATAAGCTGAACTCTCACCTCGCTGTCATTGATAACATTGACACAATCGTTTCCTCGGCATACCGCCAGGGCTTGGGTGATGGGCAGAAGACTATCGTTAGCAACGCTGCTAATGTGTCAACGAACACGACTCCATCGAGTGCTCAAAACATGAATGAGGAGAATCCTCTTGCACAGCAAGTAAGATCGCTGTTGCGTGGAGGAAAATCCAAAACAGTTTTCAACATCTAAGAATAAAAAATTATGGCTAACATTCTTTCAGGTCAGCCAGCAGTAGACGCTACTACTTCAGCAGCGGCTGGTAACAGACCATCGTTTCGGATTACACCCGAGACGTACACGACTATTGATTCTTTGATCAAGACCACGAAGGACCACGTCCTTCCTGACTTGGTTGAGACTTATGGCGACCAGGGTATCACTGGTTTCTTGAAGCTCACTGGAGCTATCAACGCAGGCGGCACTTCTGACCAGTTCGACTGGTGGGAATTGGGTCGTCGTCACTCTAAGCTCACCTACGCAGCTGCTGACACCACTATTGCTGGTTCTGGCGTAAGCGTAAGCATTGACGTTACTGCTAACTCTGACGTTGCTGACAATGTTCAGGCTAACGACGTTTTGATGGACGCAGCAACTGGTGCTCGCTTCATCGTTAAGTCTGGCGGTTCAGGCAGCGGCACTGCAGCGCAAGTTGTTATGGTTAAGCTCGACGACTCAGCTACTGTTGAAGATACTGACATCGACGCTTCTGCTGGCGGTACTTTGATCAAGCTCGGTAACATGTACGCACAAGGCACCAACCAGCCAACTGCATACGATGACATCGGGGTTCGCAAGTACAGCAACTCTTACATGATCGTTAAGGGTCGTTACGAAGTCAACGGATCGCAGGCGACTAACATCGGCTGGGTGAACATTGGTGGTGGCGAATACCGCTGGTTCATGAAGGGTGAGCAAGAAGCTCGCGCTAAGTTTGAAGATCAGAGAGAGATGATGTTGCTCTTCGGACAGAAGAGAAACGAGCCTTCTGATACAACAACAGCTGGAACCAACCTCGACGACGAGATGGCTGGTTCTGAGGGTTACTTCTCAGCTATCGAAAACAGAGGTATCGTTCTTCAAAACGCCAATGCTAACCCAATGGATAGCTTTGCTGAGTTTGACGACTTGATCTTAGAGCTCGACAAGCAGGGCGCACCTTCTGAGTACGCTATGTACTTGAACAGAAAGCAGTCTTTGGCTATTGACGACATGCTCGCAGCTGGTATCGCAACTGGAGTGACTGGTGGTTTGCCAGCTCAGTTCGGTGCATTCCAGAACGACGCTGACATGGCAGTGAAGCTCGGCTTTAAGTCATTCACTCGTGGAGGTTACTCTTTCCACAAGCATGACTGGAAGCTGTTGAACGATCCAACCTTGTTGGGTGCTGGTAACTTCTTGCAGGGCGCTATGGTGCCTTTGATGAACGTTACTGACGCTCGTTCAGGTGTCAACGTTCCTGCTCTCTCCATGTTCTACAAGGAGGCAAATGGATACTCTCGTGAAATGGAGCACTGGGTAACTGGTGGCGGCGTGTTGGGTCACACCAACAACGGCGATGCTGGTACTGACCAGGCTGCGTTCCACTACCGTTCTGAAATTGGCCTCTGCGTTCGCGCTGCAAACCAGCACGTAATGATCAAGGGTTAATAGTCTTATTGTTTAACTATTAAAACCTAAATCATTATGGCTACTTTTAGACACGCGACACCTGGGTCAATCGTCGCTTCAAGACGAGTGATTGTTTCTGATGCACTTACATCTAGCACGACCACAAAGTTCACCATTCAACAGCCTGCAAATAGCATTGTTGATGCGGTGATTGTTAGAGCTATTGATGCTTTAAAGATTGCATCTGGAAACATTGGATGTAAAGTTGGAATTTCAGACGGCACCGACGCAGTCGTTGCTGCTGGCTCTAACAACAACATTCTTTCTTCAGCTACCGACGTTGAGGTGGGTTCTGCATACAGCCTGACGGTTGCTGCAACTCACAAGTTCAACGGGCCGACTGGATCTGTTACAACGGATGAAAGAGATCTTCACTTCACTGTAACCTCGTCTACTGACGTTGCTGCAGGTGGTAACGGAAGATTGGAATTTACTGTCGTATACAGAATCTTTGACTAATGCGAATGGGGCTTCGGCCCCCTTTGATTTCTCTTTTTACAAACACGAAAAACAAAAATTATTATGGGACACTTTGATAAGCTGCAGGCCAAAAAAGTCGTGGCCGCAGGGATTCAAGCTCCAGCAACAGGCATGATTGCAACAGCAGGCACTGATATTGTTGACAGCGCTGATGCGTTGGCAATGGACTCTAGCTACCTGAACAAAATCACTTTCAGCGCTCTTGACGGGGCTGACAAAACTGTTACTCTTCCTACATTTTCAAATGTTGGAGAAACAGTTACAATCGTCCAAAAGGTTGATTTGGTTGGCTCAGGAGTACTGCAAATTGATTGCGCTGGATCTCAAAGCTTTGATACTGGTAGCTACGCTTCATTTGTTGCAGCTTCTGAAACAACTGGTTTTGATACGGCCGCTTCAGGTGAAACAAAATTGGTTTTGACTGGTACTGCATCCAACTCTGGTGTCGGTGCTGGATCAAGGGTTAAGCTCACGTACTTGGGCGGCGACAAGATTCTTTGCGAATGCTTGTGCCAACCTCTCGGTACTGGCAGCAACACTGCTGCTGCGTTTGCAGCCTAATAGCAGATACACGCTACGAGAAAGGCCCTACGGGGCCTTTTTCTTTTTCCCTATATTTGCAATACCTTTAATGCAATGAAAAAGTTTTTCCTGTTCAAGCGCCGAGAGCTCAATGCTTCCAGCACCCTGACGTCTGATAGTGGCGAGGGTCTTGACTTGTTTGCTGTGCCCGCTGACAGAATAGGCTTTATCTCTGCATCAGTTGGAAAGGTGAGCATCGTATTCAACGACGCCACGATCTATGAAGAGAGTAATCTGCTAGACGGAGAATCGTTTAGAAAAACATCTGTAACAGTATCGTGCGAAGAGGGCAAGGAAGAAGCCTTGATGGGCGACATCATGTCTTTTGTTTACTCTTCAGGCTCCAAGCAGAACGTCATGAAGTTCGATGCTGTTGGTAGCAGCAATGTCAAGAACGTCAAACTTGAGTCTTTTTCTGATGTGACCTCAGAGGTTAGAGAGCTTCCTGTTGTAAGATCTACGGGGGACGCAAGCAGAAACACATTCATTGGCGGAACCGCAGGAACAGCCTTCGGAACTGGCAACGTCATTGCAGGAATCGACTTTGGAGCTGACAATAAGCCAATTATTGACCTCAACGAAACAGGTCTGGGTGAGTCAGGCGGCAACGTAAACGCATGGACAAACGGTGGATCTGGAGGTAGCACATATAACGTTGGATCTATTGGCGGGACGTTGAACTTTGATGATTCAACAGGCAGAGCTAATAACGGATTGGCCACTGCGGCAGCTGATTTTGCCTCGTCAAACAACGTTCAACTTGCAAACGACTATGTGAGGTCTGGTGACTTTACAATGTTTGCTGTTATTGGAAAGAGCACCTCAGACATTGACGACCTACCTAAGCTTGGATTCTTGGTCCAGGGAAGCGCCACTTCTGGCCAGGGCTTGACTTTTGCATTTGCAGACCCGTTTAACAATGGTGCTTACGTTCTGAAATTTTCTAACGAGAAAGGTGAGTCAGTGGTTGCAGGGACAACAAATCCAATTATAGACTCTCATCTTCCGTCCGAAATCAGAAGAACCGCATACGTTTTTGTTATCAGAAGAGACAGCTCGAACAATCTGTTTTTCCATACAAACGATGGGAGTCTTGATGCTTTCGTAAACGCAAACACTGAAGGGTCCAACTCAAGAACTGACGGGAACTTAGTCATTAAATACCTAGGCAATGGCCTTGGCGAAAAGTTCATTGGCAACGTTGCTCGATTTGGGGTTATTGAAAGAGACATTGGGGCTTCATCAGCCTCTGCTCTTGCCAGAGCCCTCGCAATTAGATATACACCATAACTCAATTTAATATCATGGAACAAACCAAAAAGCGCCCTGGGCGGCCTAAAGCCCAACAAAAGCCAAAGGAAGAGCATGTTGAACAAGCTCCAGTGGCTAAGAAGTCTTTGCCTATTAAGCGCAAGGAATTTGTAAACCCTAACGCAGAGTACGAGTTGGTTCGTAATTCTGGGGTGGTCTTTATGTTGCCACAAAAAGGCGTCACTGTATTTGATGCAGAAAAAGACACTGTGCGTGAGCTTCGCTACTGCCCGAATGAGCCTTCTGTGTGGCGAGACGAACAATCAGAAAACGCCACCCGACAGTCCGTTATCTTCCGCGACGGCAAGCTGTTTGTGCCTAAGTCCTCTCCGAACTTGCGTGTCTTTATGGAGAAGCACCCATTCAATCAAGCGAATGGCGGCAGTATCTTTAGGCTTGTTGACAAGAAAAGAGATGCAGAGCAAGAGCTTCAAAAGGAGTTTGTTCTTACAGATGCAATCGCTATGGTAAGAGACAAAGACATTCAAGAGTTGTTGCCTGTTGCCATGTACTTTGGCATCAATATCAACTCTTCTGTATCTGACATTAGATTTAGCTTGCTGCGCGTTGCCAAAACCAAAACGCAAGAGTTTATGGAGTCATTTGACTCTCCTCAGGTAAGATGTCGTTCTGTTATTCAGCAGGCCGCTGACTACCAGATCATCAAGCTTGGCTCTAAGTCTGTCAACTGGTTTGACAGCAACTCAATGATTGTCTCTGTCCCTGTGGGTCAGGACCCATTGGACGTAATGTCCCGATTCTGTCTAACAGAAAAAGGGGCCTCGGTGCTAAGCACACTAGAGGAAAGACTTGAGCGTCTAGCGTAAAAGGAGGCCCTTCGGGGCCTCTTTTGTTTTTGTATATTTGTGGTATGGCTAGTGTACAGACGGTATACAGGACTCTGAAGGACCTGACAAACAAAGAACAGAAGGGGTTTATCACTCCAGCCGTGTTCAATCGGTTCGCATACATTGCTCAGTTGAGCATCTACAACGAATTGTTTTCAGAGCTTCTTGAGGCCAAGAAAGCACAGGTTCAAAGGCTGGACCCAGGGCGTGATAAGTCCATGCGAAAGCGCACACTAGAAGACCTCTCTGTGTTTGTGACAAGAGAGCACAACTACACCGTGACCGACTCAAATCAAGGGAATGTGTTTTTGAAGCCATCAAACTTCTCAAGACTCATTTCAATTAGCAAAGGCGCTGGCGAGGAGTCTGGTGTTTTTGAGCTTGATAGAACCAACATTGAGTTGGTGTACGACGTAGAGAAGATGGGTAAGATCTTGGGTAGCAATCTGTCTACCCCTACTGACGATTTTCCTGTAGCCTTGATTACCGATGAAATCGAAGTCTTCCCATCAAGCATTGACTCTGTAGACATCACATACTATCGACGCCCAGGCGGCATTGACTTCAACTCCAACTACGTTGACGACAAGCCGTTCTACGCGACAGAAGAGTTTGATGGACTGGAGGTGTTTTCCCCTGAACAATCAATCGACTTCATGCTGCCAGAGCACTACAGCTATGAGCTTGTTATGGAGATCGCCAAGTTGGTAGGCATCAGGCTCAGAGATGGGGTTGTTAGCCAAGCCGCAGTACAAGAATCAGCTAGATTATGAGTCAGAACAAAGTAAAACTTAGCCAGATTGTAAAGGACTTCATTCTGACATCTGACTCTGATGACTTTGCAAACAATGTATCAGACTCTGCAATCAGAAACTTTGCACTTCGTGGCATTCGAGAAATTGGATTTGACCTTGGTAAGAAAGTAAAATCTCTTAAGCTGAGCATCAACTCCACAAACAACACTGTCTCGCTTCCTGATGACTTTGTTGATTTGTCTAAGGTTGGGGTTGTGGGTAGTGACGGACTGCTTTACGTGTTCACTCAGAACAAGAACCTGAACATGTCTCGCAGAATGCAGACAGCAACCGACACATCGCTGGACGATCAGGGTAAGTATGGGGGCTCATTGCCTGCTGGTGTTACTGATGAAGCTCTTACAGGCACCCTCACAGATGTGTTTGATGCCAACCCGATGGATATTAGCGACAACTCCATTGGAGACCGTGTTGATGACAAGAGCGCTACTACTGGTGCAGGGCAAGGCAATGGAGATGTAAGAGACTACTATATCTTTGACAACTACCTGTACGAGGGTGGCTTTGGTCGTATGTACGGCATCGGCGGCGGTCACCACCACGGAGAGTACAGACTCAACCTTGATCAGAATAGAATCGAGATTGACACTTCTAACAACTACAGCGAAGTAGTTATTGAGTACATCGCGGACGAGGCAAGATCATCTGATCCAGAGGTTCATGTGTATATCGAAGAAGCTCTTCGGTCATACATGTACTACAAGCTGATTGAAAGAAAGTCTAGCGTACCCGCAAACGAAAAGGCAAGAGCCCGTTCTGAGTATTACAATGAGCGAAGAAAGGCCAACGCTAGGATGAGCAACTTCAGCAAGGAAGAGGCTCTGAAGACGATCAGAAAGAACTTTAAGCAGGCACCTAAGTACTAATGGCTATCAATAAAATTACCCCCCGAGCTCTGGATAAGAGCACGGACTATAAGCTGGTACCCACCACAGCGCTCATTGACGCCGTAAACGTGGTGTATGGAGACAACGCATCTAGTGAAGACGGAGGTGGAGATGCAGGGGTAGTTAAAAACCTGAAGGGTAACTCGCTTGTTGAGTTTGCCACGGCTCTTGAGGCTGGAGCTTCAACGCCACAGGGCGTCGGCGCAGGCGTTTTTACTGGAGACCAAAAAGTTGTCGGAAGTGTTGTTGACGACAGACTAAAGGTTGCCTTCTTCTTTGTGTATCATGAAGATCCATCTCGTCACTCTATTGAGATGTACGATCCGTATGGAGTTTTCTCGCTTCCAGCTGAGTACACTAGGCAATACGTCAATCAGTCTACTGGGGGGACCTTTGATACCAACTACCTTACATACGGGGCTCTAGATAGGAAGCACGTCATAAGAACCGTATGCGTAGGAAGCTTCTTGAACTTCAAGCAAAACTCTGTCATCCAGGGCAACGTCGTATACAGCAAGGAAACATCTTTCCCTGTTGGACTTCCAGGCAGTGCTTTCACCCCATCGTCTCTCGCAGATAAGTTTGTAGATACGTTTGAGAAAGGCATCCACCTGTACTTCACGGACAACCTTAGTGAGCCCAAAAAGATTGATGTCGTCCAGTCTATGTGCTACTTAAGCTTTGCGGGCGGTGCATCAGCAGTAGTTACGGGTGCGTCTCTTTCGGGTACTCAGGTTTCAGATGGCTACTACACAAGCGCTCAAGTGCCTTTTACGGCCACCAACTTTCACAAGCTGGGATTCCCAACAAATGGAACAGAAGAGATTATTTTCTCTCATGCTGTGCGCCCTACGCCACTGATTAGACCAACGGTAAACTTTACCAACGACCCTCTGCGCAACACATCTAACTTCAGTGATGCCCCAGGGTTTCAGTTTTCTTATCAGTTTGTGTTTGCCGATGGATCGGAGAGCCCGATATCAGTGTACTCTACATCAGCATTCCCTCCGTCGGTTATTGCTCAGGGTGACAACCCAGCCCCAAACCACCAGTCTTTTAACCTCTGCAAGGTAAGAGTACCAACGTTCTATTCTTCACAACTTAACGGAGACTCTAGACCTTGGTACAACATCATTGCTGTAAGGGTGCTGGCTAGAGAGGGTGAGTTTGGCAATACGTTCTTGCTCGATGAGATCAAATCAACTGACGACTACACCCTAGACGCTTTTGGGTATTTTGAATTTGACTTCTACAACGATAGGGTGTCTACAGCTATATCTCCAGACGAGGTCAACAAATTCTTCGATGCTGTCCCACAAAAGGCAGAAGCTCAAGCGGTTGTGGACAACAGACTGGTCTATGGAAACTATCAAGAGGGGTACGAAGGTGTGCGGTGTGAATCAAACATCACTGTTATACCCGCTGACAGACCTGATGAACTTTTTGCGTCGGCTGGAACTGTTAACACGTTCATCTCTCCCAGTGATAGAGAACAACAAGAAAGCCCCCTGAACCCATCCAATGCAGCAGCAGGTGCATTTAGTGGAACGCCAATGGCTGGAGTTGTGCAGAACAAAGGGGCAGGATTCTCGATCAGTTTCAATCAAATGCCCGACAGCGTGTCCAGTGGTGATACGATTCGAATTTCTGTAACGTTAAAGCCCAGCAGAAACTGGCACTTATACAATACAGAGAGCAATACTCCTGCAGGGCAGGGCGACAGCTTCCACTCATCAAGACAGATGGGTGACTTAAAAGACGACACAGACAACTTTGACGAACTTAAGTACGCAAGCACATTGTCTTCTGGAGAAAACTTCTTAAAAGGAGGTTCTTTGGTAGCTAATGAGTCTGTTGGGACGGCACAATACGCTATTCAGGTAGCTAAGAATGCATACAGAGCTTTTGGGAGAACCCCAGGTATTGCAACTTTGAACTGGACCAGAAAAATTAACAGCGGAAATGCTAGTTTTTTTGGCCCGTTTAACAAGGAGTTTCAGTTGGGAACCAGTGCAGCAAACCCATACATCGTAGAGGGAGATGCTCTTACTTTTAGACTAGACATTCTGTGCAATACAAATCAGTATCAAAACGGAGGCGCCAAATCAATCATAAAGAGAATTGTAAAAAGAGCACTTACGATTTCTGATTACTCTGGAGATGCTTTTGAGCCTGGTTTTGTGGTGCAGAATAGATCCATAAATCCAGTTGTAGATCAGAATTTGGTTCTTGATGACTATGGCCAGATACAGCCAGGAAGCGCCAATGCAGACAAGATCATGATGGTTGCTGGTGCTTTTGATGAAGAACCAGATGGCAACAAGTATTGCAGAGCAGCTGTCATTGCCAAGACTCAAAAGGTTACTTTCTATCTGGAGCAGGTTAAAGTCGGGACCTACGCAGGAACTAATGCGCAAGACTCATCTGTTCTTGATAATGTTGACGATGACACCTTTGTTTTCAGGCTTGGCATTAAGTCAATTGAAAACTTAGATCTTTGGACCTGTATTAGACAGTGGAAGCCCCAGGTAGATGGGCAAAGTCCTTGGGTTGCTGTCAAAAAGACTTCAATGCAAAACAATACAGAAGATCAAATTTTTGGTCTTTTGGATGGCGCCACTGGTCAGGCTAACACTCTCATTGATCCGCTCTTAATTCAAGATAGCGAGCTCTACAATGTCACAAGGGCCACCAAGTACATTGGTTGGCTTCCAAGTACATTTAGCGCAAACATAGACGAAGAGTATGATAATGACATCAATGCTAGTGGCGTTGTGCCTAATGCAAGATTTCTTCCTCCAGGATATACTACAGCATTTGGGGGGCCAGAACACCCTGATTCATTTTCTAAGGGAAATGTAAACCCAGAGGCTAGGCACTTTGGTCTGGCGATGCGTAACGCCCTTGGCTATGCAACATCTATTCACTTTCACCCTGCGCTCAACACAACTGAAACCATAAACCTTCCGTTTGATCAAGACGACAGGGCTTTGATGGTTGAGGAAAACTTGTTGACAGAGAACGGCATGGCCGCAGTGTTTTCAGGTTTTGGTGGTTTTGTAGGGGCTGGCGGAGTGGATGTTACAGGGGCTGTTCAGGCGGTTACAGATACGCCACCAGCACTTTTTGCGTTTTCTCTTATGGATGGGGAGGTTGGACCTGGAGGATTCTTCCCTAATGCAGATAATGGAGTTACTAGTGAACTCATAACGCAGGCTAGAAAAGACTCTGCTTTGGGTATTGCGATGTACAATCCATCTGCAATTGAAAGCTCTGATAGACAGTCAACGTTTGAAAGGGTGTTGCTGGGTCCATACTTTACTGGTAAAATCTATCTTGGCCACGTTACAAACGGTAACAACGATATAACCAAACTTGGGTTTAGGGCTGCTTCCTTTGGTCCAAGCGGAGCCTCTGTTGAGGACCACTATGACAACGGAACTGGGGGTCAACCAAGATCCATGATGCCCCATATACAAGGCTATCCTACCATAGGGTTGTTTGAAAATGCAGATGAGGTTTCAGAAACAACGATTGTTCTTCCGCCAGCAAGCAATGATGAAAACGGAAATATCTACTCTCTTGCTAAGAACTACGTAAACGAAACCACCAATGTTGGGGTATCGTTTGAAGGACAAAATGCTACAGCAGAGTTTTTCTCTACACCAATCTTTGACTTTTTCCCAAGCAGCTTACAGACAGCAAGATCATTTAAGACAAGCGCATTCCACAACATGGGGGTTGTGTATTATGACGATGCTGGAAGAAGAAGCTTTGTCAATCCACTTGGGTCTTTCTATGTCCCAGGATACTCCAATGAAGAAAGGGGTTCAGCAAAAGGCGCAGTGGAGGTAGGGGTACAGCTATTTCACGATCCGCCAAAGTGGGCGGACGCATATCAGCTTGCGTATGCACCAAACAGTACGATCGGTGACTTCGTTCAATACAGCACCTCCGATGCATTCATACAAGAATATGGAGAAGAGCTTGCTGATGTCATCGAGGGTAAGATCTACATACCTCTGCACTACCTTCAGAAGCATCCAATCTCTCATACCAAAGAGTTTGGTGCTATTGGTGTTGACCAAACAGACATAAGGTACAAGTATGCTGTTGGTGATAAGCTAAGAATTGTGTCCTACGGCGAAGCCAGCGACAGAATATACCCATACAACTATGTGTTTGATGTTGTAGAGGTGGTTAATCTTTTGCCCACGAGCGACGAATACACAAACCCTCTTGGGGATACGACTGCGACGACAGGCGAAGGGTCATTTAACAATCAGTTTGAAAACCAAAAGTTTATTGGTGAGTTTGTAGTTGTCAACAATAACCCGAGTGCAACTGGATTTAATTTTACAGAGATCGCCGATGAGCAATCTAGGTGGAATCAGAACGTCATATTTGAAATCTTTTCTCCAAAGAAGCCTTCAACTTACGACGAGAACAGAGTCTACTATGAGGTTGGCGACGTTTACAGAACCCTAGAGACCAGCTCTGGAGACAAAAAGCACTCGACAGCGTACATCCAAACAAACGAAGGAGATGTGTTTTTCAGACAGGCAGCCGTCAACTTTAACGAAGAAGAAAATGGCCAGTACACGCCGCTGATTGGTAATCCAGACATCACAGTGTTTGATGGTGAGGTTGACTACAAGTCAAACTTCCTGAGTGCATTTGTGGAAGACTACAGCGCCTCCGACCTTTTCGCGTCAAAGCTTGGCGTCCTTGGTCGTCAAAACGTAGTAGTGCAAAATGCAAGAACTACAAGAAGAGAGACTGGTCTTATTTACTCTGAAAAAAGCCAGCCAGAGGGCAGGGCATTTAGGTACTCTTCGTTTAGCCTGCCAACATTCCCATTCAAGGATCTTGAAGAAGCTTACGGAAACATCAACTACATCTGTGACTACGACGGAAACCTTCTGGTAATTCAAAAGGACAGAGTCACACTTGTACCTGTGTCGGCTAACCTTTTGGCAAACGCCACAGGTCAAGAGCAGTTGATTGCAGCAAATGAAGTTCTTGGTAAAGAGCGTGTGTATGCAACAAGAGGCGGATCTGACAACAACCCAGAGTCTGTTGTTAAGGTGGACAAAGACGTATACTTTGCACACAAGACTTTGGGGAAGGTGTTTAGATTCTCATCAGGCTCTGGCGTAGAGGACATCTCTGACGTTAAGATGTCAACATACTTTAGAAAGGCCTTCCAAGACATCCTTGACTTGTCTGGAAGGGCAGACAAAAAAGACGTTAGAGTTGTTGGTGGGTACGACCCAGTAAAACAAGAATACCTCGTTACTCTACTGAGACCGACAACACTTGACTCTGTTGCGAGTGACTCTGAGCCCGAACTTATTTACGGTTGCACTGACCCAACCTCTATCAACTACAACCCTATAGCTACGTTCAACAATGGAACGTGCCTTGAGTCTGACGATGACACTCCTTGCGCTCCAAATGCCTTGGGGTCTATGGTTGACTCTATTGGGGTTGAATCTAACGGAGTGTCTTTTGGGGCGGTTGGAATTGGAAGTTCAGAGGTGTATGAAGGGCCAACACCCTTTTTCGAAAACGAAGGCGACTGCGTTAGCTTTATTGCTTCGACCTTTTTGAACGACCCACTTGGTGTATTTGATATTGCCATAAGCGACTATGAGCTACAGCCTGGGGAGTCGTCCGTTTTGACAATTACAGCGCACCCAACAGCGAACAGTCCTTCTGGCTTGCAGGCAATGATTGGACCTTATCAAGCCGAGTTTACCGTTACGTACAATAACGGTGGGGACAATCTACAGTCATTTACATTCCCTCTTAGCATAGACCTTGTAGACCCTACGGATGTACAGGTTGGTAACGTCGTTGCCAATATCTACATTGGCAATGTTCTGGTGGACCAAGCGTTTGCTCAACAGCAAAACGGCACATGGGAGATTGTTGTCAACCAAGACAATGTCATCCAGTCGGTTAACAACAGTTACGCTTTTGATGGAGCTAACTTCCCAGCAGGCAGAAGAGCCAGGGTTCGCGTGGAGCTTCAGGTTAGCAATACGCTGGGCGTTGAAATACTACCTACCGACAGCATCACTATCACAGGAAGAATTATAGATGGAGCTCCAGGGTTTAGGTTCAAAGAAATCTAAACACCATGCCGAGCACTCAGATTTCTTCGGATGGCCAACTCTTTGTAGCCACTATCTCTGGGGCAGAAATCTCCCCAACAAGTCCACAGGGCCAAGCTCTAAGCTTTGATCTGTGCGATCTGTTTATTGATCGTGTCGATGGGAACATAGATTTCTTGCAGGAGGGATACGGAGACAGCATGTCTCTTGGGGATATTCAGTTTGAGGCAACAGAAGATATCGCTCAGTATGAGCTTCAGCAGTTTGAGCCATCTGATTTTGTAGAAAACAAACTGAGTCTCAGCACTGTGGTGACGTTTGTTGACTCCAACTTTGACCCGTGTTTGCTTGACAGAAATCAAGACGGGGTCATTACCGCTCAGGATGTACAAAACCTGTACGATACATACGTCAATACAACGAACCCAAATTACGACATTGACAACAGTGGTCTTGTCACAGAAAACGACAGGCAGCTTGCGCTCCAGTACGTGGGTACGCTGTGCGATACACCAATAGGTGATCCACCACCTGTGCCTCAGCCAGTGCTAAACCTAGACTGCCTAACCTACAATCAAGGAGACGAACAGTGGCTAGACCTTAGCGGAAACGACTATCATTTTGCAGTTACCACGTCAACAAACGGGAACTCCTTACCACCCATTAAGAATGAAGACGGCAGTATTACAGTTGGGCTTGGGCCGTTTCTGCCTGACGACCCAGGCGGTGCAAGAAGATCTTTTTTAAGAGAGGGTGCCATAACCTATCCCGAGGGGACATCGTTTACAAGCGAAAACATCGCCGCAGGAACTGCTGACGCAGCTGCCGCAGAAAGAGACTTGTATATTCCAGGCGTTGATCAGAACTTTAGTTTTGAGTTTGTCTATCGGTTTACACCTTTCCTAAATCACGGTCAAGACATCGCGGGATTTGGAGGTCCAGGGGGCCAGTCCTCAGGCGGCCAGAGGGCTAAGATCTTTGGTTACCCCAACTACGGCCAGGGTGGTTTTAACTTCGGTACTGGTTACGTCAATACTGCATACGCATTTGATTCTGATTCGTTTGTTCCCTATCGCGGGATTCAAACTGACATATACGGGGGATATGGGGCTGGTACGCAGCCAGGAACTTGGAATGGAGAGACAGGGTACCCACACCCATCGGAATACCCAAACCAACTTCCATACTCTTTGCTTTCAAATAGCCCATACCATGGGAGAAGCACGGGTGATCCGTCAATTTCATTAAACCTTGACACCATGTTCGGTATCCCCACGTCACTGGACAAGTTCTATGTCACCGTCGTATTTAACATACAAGAGGGTCAGGCGGGTCCAGGTCAGAAGGGCTCTAAAACCTATCTAAACGGACATCTTATACACGAAGACTTAGCTATTGGTATTGGGATTCCAAATGGCACCAAGAACTTTGTCATAGGGGCAAACATGCAGGGCGGGTGGAGTTGGCCTGACGGGGTTGATGTATTCTCTCTTAAGATTTACGACGTCGCCCTTACAGAACAAGAGGTTTTAACCAAGTACCAAGAGAACCTCAATAAATACGGAGTGTAATGAGTTATCACGGAAACACAGGCTACTCTGCAAGCAACAACAGACAAAGAAGACGTCCTGTTGCGCCCCCTAGCACGCCTTCAGGTGGTGACACTTCAAGCGTTTACTCTGAGCTTCCTGAAGCTAAACGCTCGGGAGTATCAGAAAATCTTTATACAGGTGGCGGAGAATTCTTGACGCCTGATGGAAACCCTTATGTTGGACCGTATCACATCCACCCGACCAAGGGGGCCATGGTTGGCGCCAAGCACGTTGACGCACCCCATGCTATTTTGACTCCTGTAGAGTCAGTAGCTGAAGAAAAAACAACTGCAACTCAGATAGAAACTGTTGTCCCTGACTTGTCTTTGACAGATAGAGATTTTTCACTAAACGTTAGAGCTGAAGAGATAGTATCTCCGTTTGGACAAAACACTGTCTCCATTGATATCTGCAACTTGATATACCCTGACTTTGGTGAGTCAGTAACCAGCGGCCTTATTGGAACAATTCGTCTTGGCGTCAAAGATTTAGCAGAAAAGCTAGAGGTGGGACCTACAGAGCTGTATGATGTAAAGAATTTTTCTGAAGTAAGAGTTGAAGAGGACTTTGGCTCAGATCAGTTTAAGCCATGCACCCTTGACGTTGATGGTGACGGGTACGTTACGCAGTCTGACATTGAGCGTATCTATGACTTTAGCACCCAGATTCCAATCAAATTTGATATTGATGGTGACGGGGTCGTGACAGAAGAAGACTTTTTGTTGGCCAAGGAATACATAGGGACAATCTGTGTTGAAACGCCGCTCGACCCGACCGTTGAAGATGAGCTCGTAAAAAATGGTTGCTTCTTTAGAATTACCCCCAAGTCGTACACCCCAGATACAGCGTACTTTGTTTCGAGTAATTGGGACCAAGGCCTATCCAATTCTGACGGTCAGGATATTTATACCGCAGAGGGCTACATGTTCCCTCTTAGAAATCTAGCCTTTGATTTTCACCCAATCCTTAAGGAGCTTGGAGAAGACTTTTACGAAGAGACAAGAGCGAACTTCAGGGGTAGAAGCCTTGATAGTTACAACGAAAACTCTGGTTTTTTGATGTTGAATACCACTGACGTCCTAGGGTCTGACTACGACCCAGTTGCTTTGGAGACAACAAACTTCCCTCAGTCTAGTCTTTACTTTCACTTGGGTGGCAGCAACATAAACCAGGACATGTTAAAGCGTCGATACTTCGACGCATTCCAATGCTTTCCACTGGGTGGCGGCAATCCTGGGGCACCCGCTACGTCACCACCTGCGTTTCAAAGCCATTGTGGCCCAACTACTCAAGAGCCTGGAAAGATGGGGGTCAGCACGTC
>CESK01043768.1_pt1 | contig 18446 bp, 18 predicted proteins | sample 531091 | NCBI WGS metagenome assembly CESK01 (sample SAMEA2621271, study PRJEB7988) | marine metagenome | biome: marine biome (ENVO:00000447); feature: surface water layer (ENVO:00002042); material: "saline water (ENVO:00002010), including plankton (ENVO:xxxxxxxx)" | depth 5 m
AAACGAGTACCTGAGTTACCTAAAGATATAGTTAATCCTGTTATTATTACAGGAGTAGAAGCTTTAGGTAGAGGAAATGATTTACAAAAATTAGATTTATTTTTACAAGGAGCCGCTCAAACTGTAGGGGCACAAGCAATGTCTCAATACTTAAATGTATCAGAATACTTTAAACGTAGAGCAACTGCTCTTGGTATTAAAACTGACGGTCTTGTAAAATCACAAGAAGAAATACAAGAACAAATGCAAGCTATGCAACAACAAGCACAGCAAGAACAAATATTAAAATCATTGGGTCCAAATGCTGTTAAGGCTATTAGTGACCAATCAATGCAACAACAACAACCTAGCGAGGAGGTAGAATAATGGGTGAAGCTCATAGATATGAAGTAGGACAAGAAGAAGAAAATAATCCTACATTAGAAGAACAAGCAAATGCAATAGATGTACAAGCACAAGAACAAGCAGAAGAAGCTAGTAAACCAATGACTTATTCAGAAGAAGATACTCGACCTGAGTGGCTTCCTGAAAAGTTTGATAACGTAGAAGAAATGGCAAAAGCCTATGGTGAACTTGAAAGTAAAATGGGTAGTGGTGAAGAAGTAACAGAAGAAACTACTCCTGCACCTGATAATCAAGAAAGTGCTATTAATTTAGCTTCAGAAGAATTTTCTGAAAAAGGAGAGTTGTCTGAAGAAACTTATAAAGCACTTGAAGCTCAAGGATTAAACAAAATAGTAGTAGATAGTTATATTGCAGGACAACAAGCTATTGTTAATCAACAACAAATGGAAATAACAGCAGAGATTGGTGGAATGCAAGAGTATTCAAAATTATCTAATTGGGCGGCAGAAAATCTTTCTGATTCAGATTTAGAAGCTTATAATTTAACAGTTGAATCAGGAACTGTTGACCAAGCTAAATTTGCTATTAGGTCTTTATATAAACAGTATCAAGATGCAGGTGCACCTAATATAGCACAAGGTTCTGTTAATGGTACAGGTATACCACCATTTCAATCTAGAGCACAAGTTACAGTAGCTATGAGAGATTCTAGGTATGAAACAGACCCTGCTTATAGAGATGAAGTTCTTAAAAGATTAGCAAGGAGTAATGTATGAGCCCTGAAGTATTAAGTTTATTAGGTGGTGGATTAAGTGGTTTTATATTTAAACTAATTGGTTCATTAACATCAGCACAACAAGCTAATATTGATAACATGATAAAGAAGCAACAAGCTTCTGATGTATCAGCAGATAAAGCCGCACTACGTGGTGGTAAATGGATACGAAGAATAATTGTTTGTACAATTTTATTTGGAGTAATTATTGCACCATTTATTGTTAGTTTTACATCTATTGGTACTACTATACCTGTTGAAGATGGTATGTTGTGGTGGAAAAGAACAGTATATACTACAGTTCAAGGACTACTCATTCACGAATCCGTAATTCAAGGATTATACTGTATTTTGGGATTTTATTTTGGTAGTAGTACTATTAAATAGAAAGTAGGAATATATGAAAAAATTAAAAGAATGGTGGGTAAATAGTTTATTAAATGATTTTTTAATAAAATTTTACGATGCTTTAAAATCATGGTCTAAAAAAATATTAAAATAAATGAAAAGAAAAAAGTTGTCCGTTAATATGCGGAAAGAACACAAAAATCCTTCAGGTGGTCTTAACAAAAAAGGTAGAGACTACTACAACCGTAAAACAGGTAGTAACTTAAAAGCTCCTGTTACAGGTAAAGTAAAGAGAGGAAGTAAAGCCGCTAAACGACGTAAATCTTTTTGTGCAAGAATGAGTGGAGTCAAAGGTCCAATGAAAGACTCCAAAGGTAGACCAACTCGTAAAGCGTTGGCATTAAGAAAGTGGAAGTGCTAATGTCTGATACAGATTTTAAAATAGGTGAAGGTACAGATATAACTATACCTTTACGTAATTTGTTATCCATAATTGCAGGAGTTGCTATAGCAGTAATAGGATACTTTCATATAGATGAACGTATTATGTTACTTGAACATGAACAAGTTAGAATGTTAGATGATATTCAATCTAATGCAACGTGGATAGATGAATGGGAATCAGGAGGAATGTTACCACTTGATGTTGAACAAAATATGAGAATAGACTTCATAGAAAAGGAGCTAGAAGATGCCAAAAGGTAAAGGAACGTACGGTAGTAAACGTGGAAGACCACCAATGAAAAAGAAAACAGCAGGTAAAAAATTAACTGCTAAACAAAAAACATTACCAAAAGCTTTAAAAGACAAAATTAAGAAAGCTAAGAAAAAATAAATGGCTAAAATATGTCCCAAAGGTATTGCTTGGGCAAAGCGAACCTTTGACAAGTATCCATCTGCTTATGCAAATATGGCGGCTTCAAAATATTGTAAAGACCCCAACTATGCAAAAGGAAGTAAGCGGAAGAAACTTCGTATTAAAAGGAAGAAGTAATGGGTGAACTAGCCAAATGGAGAAGACAAAATTGGGTAAGGATAGGAACAGATGGAAAAATTAAAGGTCCTTGTGGCACTAGTAAAAATAAAAAGAATCCTGACCGATGTCTACCGATGGCTAAAGCTAGGAGTCTTAGTCAAAAACAAAGAGCCACTACTGCTAAGAAAAAGAAAAGAGCAGGTGCTAAAGGAAAACAATTTGTATCGAATACTAAAGCGGCAAAAGTAAGAAGCGGCTTACGTATAAAAAGAAAATAATACGTTCAAGCGAAAGCTCGGAAGTAGCCTAATGGTGAAGGAACGCACTAACATGGAGGTATTATCATGGAAGTGATTCTAAATTACAGAGGCACTACTTATAAAAAAGTAGTCAAAAAATAAAACTAGGGAGCTTTGTCTCCCTTATCAATTTCACGTCTAAATTAGTTCAAAGTAACTAATGAGCCCGATGCGTCGGACAACTCAAAAGCCAAATGTATGAAACGGACACCTAACAAATAAAACAACAACAATAACAACAATCCATAAGGAGGATTATTATGGCAGATGGTGTAGTTAATGCATCACGTTTGGGCTTGGTAAACAATTCAGGCACAAACTTTACTGAGTTGTTCTTGAAGGTGTTTGCGAATGAAGTTCTTACTACGTTTGAAGAAAACAACGTAATGAAAGACCTTCATACTGTTCGTACAATATCATCAGGTAAAAGTGCTCAGTTCCCTATTACAGGAATAGCGACTGCGAAGTATCATACAGTCGGGGAAGATATCCTAGAAGAAACATCAGATGGAGGATATACTTCTAACATTAAACATGCTGAAAGAACAATCAACATTGATAAAGTTCTATTAGCTTCAACATTCATTGCTAACATTGATGAAATGCAAAATCATTATGATGTAAGAAGCATATACTCTAAGGAATTAGGTAAAGCTCTTGCTAAGCGTTTCGACATTGCTACAATGAAAACATTAGCGGCGGCGGCAAAATCAGCAAGTCTTATAGGCGGTGCAGGTGGTCAAACTATTAACTTAGGTACGACTACAGGTGCTCCTGCTGACATATCAACTGCGGCTAATCTTATTAAAACATTAACATTAATAGCTCAAAAGTTAGACGAAAATGATATCCCTAGTGATGGCAGATTCGCTATCTTGAAACCTAAAGATTACTATACCTTAGTTAGTGCGGACAGTAATGCAGTAACTGTGGCATCTAGATTAGAAAACCCATTAGTTACAACAGGTGTTACTAATCTAGCGTCAGCTCAGATTGCTCAAGTTGCAGGTATTGATATTGTGAAATCTACTCACTTATCAGATATTGCTGTGGTAGAAGGTAGTCAAGACCAAGACGACGATAACGCTAATAATGACGTTATGGGTACTTCAGGTACAGGTTATAACTTTGACCTATCTGATATTGAAATCCTTGCAGGTCACAAAGCGGCTATTGGTACTGTTAAGTTAATGGACTTAACTACTGAGTCAGAGTATGTTATGACTAAACAAGGTACAGCCTTAATTGCTAAATATGCTATGGGTCACGGAATTCTTCGTCCTGAAGCGGCAATAGAAGTTATTACATAAGTTATACTTATTGGGGACTTCGTGTCCCCTTAATTTTTTTTTAAAGGAAGATATGCCAACAACAACTACAGAATTAGAAGCAGTAAATACAATGTTACGATACATAGGAGAAAGCCCTGTATCAGCAATTACAGGAGGTAATCTACCTGTACATGTAACTATTGCAAATACTGTATTAGCCGATATTTCAAGAGAGGTGCAACTTGAAGGTTGGCATTTTAACACAGCACCTAAAGTTACGTTAAGTCCTGATGGAAGTACAAAGAAAATAGCTATACCTACAGATGTAGTAAAAATAGATGCTAATGATAAAACTAAAGACGTTGTTGTACGTGGTGCTTTTTTATATGACAGAAAAGATGCTACATTTGAATTTGATGCTGATATTGAATTAAATACAGTTAGTTTACTTGATTTTACAGATTTACCTGAATCAGCAAGAAGATATATAACAATTAAATCATCTAGAGTTTTACAAGCACAATTAGTAGGTTCTAGAGAACTAGAACAATTATTAGCTAGAGATGAATACCATTCACGTGCAGAATTATTAGAGTATGATGGTGGTAATTCAGATAGAACAATATTTGACAGTTTTGATGCAGGTGCTAGAATAGGAATAAATAGAAATTACGACGTGATATAATGCCATTAATTACACAAGCAGTATCTAATTTAATTCAGGGTGTTTCTCAACAATCCGAGAAACAACGAATTGATGGACAATGTAGAGAACAAGAAAATGGAATAAGTTCTGTTGTTGATGGTCTTAGTAAACGACCACCTTTTAAATTAATATCTAAATTATCAACAAACGATGCAACATCAAGTATTGCTGATTTAGCAGAACTTGATGAAGATAATACTTTTATACATTTTATAGAAAGAGATGATGGAGAAAAATATGTAGTAATATATGACATTACTACTCAAAAATTACACGCTTATAATTTATTGACAGGTAAAGAATGTTTAATAGATGGTGCTATAGGTGGTAAAGATGTAAGTGCTGATTCATATTTTACAGGTAGTATTGCTGATTCTTTTAAAGGCTTAACTGTAGGTGATTCGACTTTCTTACTTAATACAAGAAAAAATATAGGACAAGGAACTAGTACCTCTAGTGCTTTAGAAAAACAAGCAGGTGTTTTTATAAAACAAGGGGACTACGAAAGAAGATATACTGTTGATTTAGTAATTAATGTTGGTGGACCTGCTACTAGTGAAGCTGATATTTCAGTAACATTAGAACGATATTCTCACTACGATAATAATTCATCAGATAATAGATTTAGATATATAGAATATAGATGGAGAGTCGCAGGAAATCCTACAGTAAATAGTGGTGGAGAAGGTTATGACCCTTCTTTAACAACTCCTGAAGTTATAGTTAAAGCAAGTCCATGGACAGGCAGAGGTTCTTACAGTGATTCTACTCTTACTACTTATACTTCTCCTCACTTAACACAAACAGAAATAGATACTCTTTCAAATATAACAGACCCTTGGGAAGCTATTTACAATCGAGTAAGTACAAGTACAGGAAGAACAAGTTCAGGAACTGTTATAACTAATACAAATACACCTTCTATTTATACTCAACCAACTTTTAATCTTACAATAGATAGTAATGGTGTTATAACAGATGTAATTACTACAAACGCAGGTTCTATAGAAGGATTAGGAGAAAGAGCTAACACAGCACGTACTAATTTAGGTAGAGTAGGAGAATATCCTCCACCTGTTGCTTTTAGAGTAACAGGGTTTGCGGTAGGCTCAGCAGAAACAATTTCAACAACTTTTACATCAGGAACTCAAAGTGGTGCTGTTAATAACTCAGGAACAGCAATAATATCAGAAGGGTTAGAAACTGCATTTAATGCTAAATCAGGTATAGCCGCATCAAGTGCTAGTGCTTCAGATAGAAGTAAATTTGGTACTGATAGAGATGGTAATTTTATTACACTTACTCGTGCAACAGATGGTACAGATTTTGGTGTAGAAACTAAAGATGATTTAGGAGGTAATGGAGTAGGAGCAATTTATAAAGAAGTAGGAGCTATAACAGATTTACCTATATATTGTAAAAATGGATTTAGAGTAAAAGTAGGTGGTAATGCCGAGTCTAATTTTGATGATTATTATGTAAAATTTAAAACTAACTCAGGGTCTGACTTTGGAGATGGTTATTGGGAAGAAGATATTGGTTATAATATTGTTTTAGGCTATAATCCAAATACACTTCCTAAAGAATTAAAATTAGTTGATGTTAACAAATTTGAATTATCAACTATGAATTTTGCTGATAGAGTAGTTGGAGATGATGTATCAAACCCACTTGCTTCTTTTGTAGGTAACCCAATATCTAATATGTTCTTTTATAAAAATAGATTAGGGTTTCTTAGTAAAGATAATATTATATTTAGTGAATCAGGGTTTGGTTTAACACAAGATGATGGTTCAGTTTCTTTTAACTTTAATAGAACGAGTGTTCAACAATTATTAGATTCAGACCCTATTGATGTAACAGTATCTAGTCCTAAATTTACAGAGTTATATAGTGCTCTTGGTTTTCAAGAAAGTTTAGTATTATTTTCTTCTTCAGGTCAGTTTGCTTTAAAAGGTGGTAATCTATTAACACCTTCAACAGTAAGTGTTGCTCCAATAACAAACTTTGAAACTTACTCAACTGTTGACCCTTTAGCACTTGGTTCTTATATTTACTTTCCTTTTAATAGAGGAAATCATACAGGTATTGAACAATTTATTTTAACTACTAATACAGATAATTATAGTTCTGCTGAAATAACTGAACACGTACCAACATTTATTCCAAAAGATATAAGAGCATTAAAAGGTAATACATCTGAAAATATTATAGTTGTACAAGATAATACAACTCTTACAGATTTTTATGTATATAAATATTTTTACCAAGATAACAAAAAATTACTTTCATCTTGGTCTAAATTTACAACACCTTTTAAAGTTTTAAATTTTGAAATATTAGACGGGATTTTATATGCAGTAGCTGTAAAAGAAAGTAAAAACTTATTAGTAGAATTAGATTTAACTGACAGTTTAGTAGATGAAAATGCAAGTTCAACTGTATTAGATTATAATACTAAATTAGATACACGAATAAAAAAATTACACGGTGCGGCAACTACATTTACTGTTACAGTTGGAGCTTCATTATTGAGTTCATCTCAAAACAAATATTTTATTGATGGTGTAGAATCTCCTAAACTTACTTTAAATGCAGGAGTTGCTTATACATTTGATGTATCTGATGGTAGTAATACAGGACATGATTTTAAAATAGGAAGTGCCGCTGAGTCAGGAGCTTATAGTAGTGGTACTAATGGTGTTGTTATAAACGGTACAGATGGTAGTACAGATGCTACAGTAGTTTATACACCACCTAATGATACTGATGTTTATTATTTTTGTGATACTCATACAGGTCATGGTAACATTATAAATAATATAGGTGCTAATATTATTGATTTAGGATATACAGCAAGTTCAGGAGATACTATTGAAGTATATGACGATGAAGGAAATAAATTAACATTAAGTGAATCTATGCCTTTATCAGGAACTGCTACACAAGTTACATTAGCTAGTTCTCACTCAGGTGTTATATTTATTGGAAATCCATACACAATGAAATATACGTTTACTAATCCATTTATTGATTTACCCGCAGGAAATAGTAAAGCTCCGTCAGGATTTGTTAAAAATAAAATTAGAAATGGAGCGTTGTTCTTTACTGAATCTTCAGGATTTGATGTTAAAGTAACTCCTAATGAAAGTATTAGTGGTTCAACTGAATATACAAATACAGTAACCGATTCAGTTACATTAGATACAGGAGTATTTAAGTTTCCTGTATTTGGTGACGTAGGGGATACTAAAATAACTATAGAAAGCGATAGTCCATTTCCATCTAAATTTACAAGTGCTGAGTTTGAAATATTCTTTCATCAAAGGGCTAGACGTAGTGGATAAGCCATCAACAAATTTAGGTGCAAGCGGGCACAAAATAGTTGAAGCTACTATATATCATATACAACATCTTGCTGATAATTTAAGAAAACAAGATTTAAGAGAAGTTAAATGTTTTGTTGATGATATTAAATATGTTTTTCATGCGGCACTATTTAATGATGATTTAACTTATACTGTTTTAGATAAAAATGATATACCATATGCTATGTTTGGAGCAGGAACTAATTCTAAAGAACACTATATATGGATGCTTGGTACATATGATGTAGAAAAATATAAACGTATATTTACACGTCATTGTAAAGAATGGGTAAATTATTTTGTACAAAAATATGGAACAGTTTATAATTATGTTCATATTGAAAATAAACTAGCAATAAAATGGTTAATGTGGTGTGGAGCTACGTTTAGCGAACCGTTAGATTTTAACGGTAATATATTTAGAAAATTTGTAATAAAAGGAGATAGATTGTAATGTGTATAACTGCTTTAGCCCCTGTAGGACAAGCTGTTGTAGGAAAAGCTGTAGGAATGACTGTAGCACAACAAGCTATAGTAGGAACTGTAACTACATTACAAGCAGGAGTTTCTTTAGCACAAGCCGCTCTTAGCATAAAATCACAAAAACAAGCAATAAAATCACAAAGATTAGCACAAAAACAACAAGCTGAGGCAGAAAGAGACCGTTTTGCTTTAGAAATGACTGCTAAAAGAATTAATGAAATACAAGAACAAAAAGCTGTTGCACAACGAGTTCAAGAAATTGTAAAAGAAAGTGAAGAAGCTATTTCAAGAGCTACTGTATCCGCAGGTGAAGCAGGGGTAAGCGGTATATCTGTAAATGCTCAGTTACAAAGTTTTGAAGCTGAAGAAGCACAGGCATTATTTATAGCTGATGATATTTATAATGACAGGCTTGTAGCTAGTTGGCTTGATGATACTAATAGAGAACGCTCTAGTGAAAATAGATTAAGAAGTATTTATCAACCAATACCTGAAGTAGATTATTTAAGCCCTGTGGTTAATTTAGCAGGAGAAGGATTAAAAATATATTCACAAGCACAACAAATAGGACTTAATCAAGCAAGATTAAATAACCCAAGTTAAGGATAAATTATATGGCTAGAAAGAAAACATTATCAGATTTACTAGGAATTGATGGCGACAGAGTCAAAGTAGATTTAGATTTAGCTCAAGACCAATATAGAGGACAAGTAAGTTCTAATATTGGTAATATACAACTACCTGATATTAGAGGACAAAAACCAACAAACACAGAAAATTTAATTAAAGCTTTAAGTGGTTTAAATAAAAACTTAGGTACTCTTGTTCCTGCTCTACAAGCTCAAGGTTCTGCTCAATTAATAAATCTTAAAGGTGAATTAGCGGGAATGACTGATGAACAAAAAAGGGAAAAGTTAGCAGAACTTCAAGAAAGTAAAAATAAAAAACAAAAACAAATAAATGCAGAATTTAGAAAAGATAAGTCAATATCTGACTTAAATCCTTTTGCAACTATTGGAGCTAAAAAATTAGTTGGGGCTAGTCTCAGTGGAGATTTTATAGAAAGTTTAAATACTTTACCTGAAGAATTACAAAAAGATATGGTAACAACTAATCAAGGAACTGTAGGTACTATTCCTAATCAAGATACTATTAATACTAAAATAGAAGAAAAACTAACTGATTTTTATACAGACAATGATATTACTGATGATTTAGTTAAAGCAGGTTTAAGAGCAAACGCTTCAACGAGTATTGATAGAATATCAAGTGGTTTGCTTACCGACATGAAAACATTTCACAAAGAAGAAATAATGATAAAAGGATTTGGTAAAGCTTTTTCAACTATGATTTCTGATTCTGTATTTGATGAAAGTAATGCGGCAGGATTTACAAACGCTATAATTGGAACATTTGGAGATATAGATAGTTTAACACCAAGTGAAATACAAAAAGCTTTTAATAATGGTATTAATTTAATTCTTCCTGAAAATGCAGAAAAAGCATTAGCTAATTTAAGGGTTTTAGAAGATATAAAAATAGGTACTACTAAAATTAAAGATATGGATACTTATGTTACTGCTATTACAAAGTTACAAACTTTAGAAGAAAGACATGAAGATTTAGAAACACAAAAGAAAAAAGATGACATATTAGCACTAGTTAGTTCTGAATATGCTTTAAGCCAAGGCGATAGTGAAGAAATACCTTTAGACCAACAATATCAAAATATTTTATTAGGAGAAACTTCATCAGAAGGAGAATTTGTAGGTAATACGTTTGAATCCTTAGTTAATAAAAAAAATGAAATAGATAACCTATTAAACACCATGCTTATGGAAGGTAAATTAGATAAAGCACAAATTTTTATAGCTAGAGAAGAAAACAATAACTTATATAATAAAGCTAGAATAGACGTAGAAGCTGATGGAGTAGCAATAGAAACTACACTAGGAATAGACTTTGATGATTTTAGTGAGAAGGCTTTAGTAGCATTAGATGACGAATTACCTAGTATTTTAGAAGACGCAGGTATAGATACAGGAAACATAGTATTAGAAGGTTTAATAGTAGACAACGAAAAAGACTTTTCAGGTAAAAGCATAATAAACCCAAATATTGCTGAAGAACTAGAAGATTTAAATATTGACTTTAGACTTGCTTTTACAAGTATTACACAACAGGCAGGTAGGTTACGAGGAAGTATTCAAAATAAAGTTACTTTTGCTAGAAATAAATTAAACGAATTAACAGAAAGATATAAAGAATTAGTAAAAACTACTGTTATTCAGAAAAATTTTCCTAGTGTAAAAACTACACTATTAGCAGATATAAAAGATAATCCTATATATACAGTACAAGGGCTAACAGCATCTATATTAGGAGAAGATTCAGATTTTATTTTGGATTCAGGAGTAAACTTACTTAGTAATTTAAATATATTTAACGAACATAACATTGGAGATATGTTTATTAATGGTGAAAGTTTTATTCCTATATCAGATGATTTAACAACTTATTTTGATTTTCTTGCTATTCAAGATAAAGATACTGATTTTTTAGCTTCTAACATTCATACACAAGTGTCAGAAAAGATATATAATGAAAATATAAAGGCTAAACAACTTTTAGCAAAGTCAATGCAGTTTAGTAATAATACTGATTTAAGTAATGAATCGCAAAAAGATTACTATGAAAGAAGTAATAGAGTACAAAATCTTTTAACATTAACAGGAATTAATTTTGGTGATGTTGTAAGAATTGGTCAAAATGGAAGTGAAGGTGAATATTATTTACCAACGAATGAATATTTAAATGAAAATTTTGTTGCTGATATAGTTAATGGTAATATACCTATATTTAATATGTTTGAAGGTGACGAAATAAATTTGTATTTAGATAAAGACAAAATAGAATATAACGACTTATCTGATAAAATAAAACAAGTAATGGATACATATAATATTAAAAGGTCTTTAGCTGAACCTTTTGTAAAACTTCAAGCACAAAAGGTTTCTCAATTTAGTATGGTAGGTATAAATAGAAGCAATAATCTTTTCCTTACTCTTGTTGTTCCTACAACCAAAGACCAATTAGAAAAAGCAAAAGCTGATGCAATTAATAGAGATGTGGGAGGAGATTCTATTCAATTTGGAGGAATAGGTGAACTTGGTAGAGTTGTTTCAATTCCTTTTGTAAAATTATTTAAAGGAATAGGAGAAGCTTTAACATTTGAAGGTGAAATATCTTTACCTGAAGATTTTCAATATAATACTGAAATAAGGGAGACTATAAATGAGTAGATTTGATGCAGTAAAAAATGTTCTTAAAACAGAACAAAGCATTGATGATGGTACAGGAGCAGTAGTAAGAAGTGTTCCTGTTACTAAAGAAGATGATAAACCTAATGCTTTTGTAGATGCGGCACTAGCTATACCAAGAGGTGTTGAAGGTGCAGTTCAAGATGTTTATGGGTTTGTTGATAAACTACTTTTAGCTGATGTTCTTCCTGATTATGACGAAAGACTACTAGGTAAATCTCAAACAGGAATAGGTGGTTTTATTGAAGGTGTTTCTAATTTTGCTACAGGATTTATTCCTATTGTAGGTCAAATGGGCAAAATAGGTAAAATAAGTAAAATAGCTAAAATAGTTGGAAATGGTAAAGTTACTAGAAATTCAAGAGCTATTGCTAAAGATTTTTTAAGAGGTAATCGTCCTAAGTTAACATCTAAACAACACAAATTAATTAAAAACTTAAAAACTTCAAAAAAAGAATTAATATTACGTTCAGCAGGAGCAGGGGCATTAACAGACGCTTTAGTATTTGAAGGACAAGAACAAAGGTTAGCTGATTTTATTAATGAATATCCATCTTTAAAAAATCCTATATCTATATATTTAGCTAGTGATGAAAATGATACTGAAATTGAAGGTAGATTAAAAAATGTATTAGAAGGATTACTAATAGAAGGAGGAGTGTTAGGAGCAGGTGCTTTAATTGTTCCTGTAATGAAAAGTTTAAAATTAATAAAAACTAAACGAAGTAATATAGCTAAAGGTATGGATGAAGAAGATGCTGTTGAAGATGCTGTAAATAAATCTGATTTAAATGAAAAAGATATTCAAGATTCAAGACAACCTAAAAATAAAGTTGATGAACACACTACAGGACAATCAACAGGCTCACGTGTAGACCCTAAACCAAAAGAGACAGAAACAGGACAACCAAGAGAAACAGAAACAGGACAACCAAGAGAAACAGAAACAGGACAACCAAAAGAGACAGCACAACCAAAAGAAAAAGACCCTAATATTCGTAGTTTTGGTTTATTACCTGACGGAACACAGTTTGGATTAAGAACTAGGTTTAACAATAGAGATACATTTAGAAAATGGGTAGATGAACGAAATAATAAGTTTACTACAAAAAGTGAAGCACATAGAAAAGAATTTTTAGCAGGAGATAAAGGTAGAGACCCTGTTTTAAGACAACAATTTGAAGAAAATGTTTATGCTAACAGAAAAGCATTAGATAAAATTATTAATGATGAGCGTATGTTATTTGAAAGTGAAATGACAAGATTTAATAAATACGCTAGACAAGTTCAACAAAGACTTAATAAAAAAGCCATTGCAGAAGACAATCAAAAACGAGTAAATAAACAAAGTATTGGTGATACAACTAAGTTAACAGGTGCTGAAAAAGTAAAAGCTTTTACAAAACACTATAGAGATTTAATAAATGAATCTATTAAGAAACAAGGTAAAGACATTCCTATAGAAACAGCAAGTATTCAAGCAATAAAAAGTGCTATTAGAACTGTTAAAGGTGAAGATGAAATAGCAAGTTTATCTAAAGCTTTAGCAGAAAAATTTATAAAAGAAGAAAGTGTTGCAAAATTATCAGCATCTGAGTTAGCTAATATTAATAAAAGAGAAGCTAGAAAATTTGGTAATATTTTAAAAAATCACGACACAGATGATTGGATACTAGAAATAAATAAACATGCAAGTAATGTTAAACAATTAAGAAAAATTAGAGCAGACCAAAAAGCTTTGTATTATATGCAAAGAGTATCAGCAGAAAATTTAGTTGAAGCGGCTAGAAAAGCTTTAGTAGATTTACAAGGAAGTCCATTAGGTAATAAACCAAAAATTAGACAACAAGCTGAAGTACAAGAAGCTTTAGAAATTTTTGGAGCTATGCAAAGAATGTGGGGACTGTATGGTAGAGAATATGGATTAGGTTTAGTTCAAAGAAAGTTTTTATATAAAAATGGTGAATATCAAGCTAGAAAAATAGGTGTTGATAATAAAAATTCTGATGAAATATTACAAGGTTACTTAAATGAAGCTAGAGCTAGAACAGGCGATAAAAAATTCTTAGAAAAACTTATAATGACCATGGAAGATGGTGCAGATATAGATACAGTTATAAAAAGTCTTGAAGACTTAACTGTTGGAAAAAGATTAAGTAAAGGATTTGAAATAGTAAGAGAATATTGGATGAACGCTTTGTTATCAGGACCAAGTACACAGATTGTAAATATTATGGGTAATGCTTTAACTATGCTTATGAGACAAGTTGAAACAGGAATGGGAGCCGCTTTATCAGGTAATTTACCTTTACTAAGAGCTACTTTTGACTTTCATCATACTATGGAAACGGTAAAAGATTCTATAAAACTAGCTACTAAAGCAGTTAAATTAGGGGATGGTATTACAGTTGGGGCTCAAAGAACAGTAGCTATTGAAAACATAGAAGGTGGTAAATCTTTTACTGCTGATAATTTTGAAAAAGCATTTAAAGGACGAGCAGATGGAACATTAAGAGAAACACCATTAGGTAAATTTTTAGATGGTCTTGGTAAAGTTGTAAGAGTTCCTAGTAGTGCTTTATTAGCAGGTGATGAGTTCTTTAAATCAATGAACTATAGAACATATATAAAAACAGAACTTAGTGCTAAAGGATATGAAAGAGGATTAAGAGGTAAAGAGTTATCAAGTTTTGTAGTTAAAGAGTTCAATAATCACGTAACAAACTTAGGACGTGCATTTAACGAAGAAGGTATTGTTGGTGAAGCCATAGAACTAGCAAATAAAAAAGGATTAAAGTTTGCTGAAAAAGAAATATTTATTGAAGATTATGTAGCAAAATCAAAAGCTATGAGAAATAGAAGTTCTACGTTTAGTGCTATGGAAAGAGAAGCTTTAACAGAACGAGGAAAACACGAAACTTTAATTAATACATTTACAGCAGACCAAAATATTCCGCTTCTTAAAGAAGTACAATCAGCTATTAAACGTGTTCCATTTTTATCCTTTGTAGTTCCTTTTGTTCGTACTCCTGCAAATATTCTTGTGTTTGGTTTACAAAGAACTCCATTTGGTGTGGCTCATACAGGAGTTAAAAAACTTCTAGGTAATACTTCTTTATTAAGAAAAGCTTCTGAAGAATCTAAAGTTAGACTAGAATCAAAAGACCCAAGAGTAGCGGCAGATGAATTAGGTAGATTATCAACAGCAGTATTAACAAATACAGCTATAATATATTATTTAATGTCTAATAAAAACTTTATAACAGGATTTGGACCAACTGAAAAAGCTGAAAGAGAAGCTTGGAAAAATGCAGGTCACCAAGAGTATTCCTTTAGAATAAAACAAGCTAATGGAAAAGATAAATATTTTAGTTATCAAAGGCTTGACCCAATGGCAACTATGTTAGGATTAATGGCAGACACAGTAGATGTTATTCAAAATAATATTTCTGAATCTGATGAAGGAACTAACGACGCTTTAGGAACTTTATTTGCTTCTATGGCTCTTGTAACAAAGAATAATATTACTAATAAATCTTATGTTCAAGGATTTGATGCGTTATTGAAAGCAGTTGCTGACCCACAAACACAAGGTACAAAATTTATTGCTAATATTATTGGTGGATTTACACCAAACGTATTTAACCAAGCTATGAATATGAAAGATGAAAGATTAATTAGAGAATCAAGAGGTTCATTTGATTATTTCTTAAAACGTAATCCATTAACCGAAGGAAAGTTACCTGTTAAACGTGATTTATTAGGAAAAGAAATGACTATTGAAACAGGTGGTGGATTAGGTGGTGTTCTTAATCCTATTTATAGAAAAACATTTGATGATGATATAGTATATAATGAAATATATCGTTTAGGTGGTATGACAAAACCTAAACCTAAAGTAGCTTCAGGTAATATTGATATGAGAAATTATCAATTAGAAGGTGAAAATAATACCGCTTATGATTTCTTTTTGAAAAACTCAGGAGAACTTAAAATAAATGGTAGAACTATGCACCAATCTTTACAAAGACTCATTACATCTAAAGAATATGATGAACTAAGTGATGAATTATCAGGACAAGAGTTTGAGATTGAAAGTCCTAAGATGAGAGCATTAAAAAGAGTTATTGGTGCATACAGAAATCAAGCTAAAATAAATTCATTTGAAAAATACCCTGAATTAAAAAGTGCATTTTCTAGGTATTATATAGAAAAAGGACAGATGAGATGATGAATAACTCACATATTCCTGCCTTTATAGGCACAGCAGGTACAGTAGGTGCATTTACTTTAGCATCAATAAATCAAATAGTAGCTATTGCAGTAGGTTTATTTACGTTAATTTATTTAGGAATTAAAATTTATAAGGAGTTAAAGAATGGCAAATAAAACAAAAAGACTACATGAATTACAAGATATTCTTATTGAAGAATTTATTTTAAGAATACAAACAGGAGAAGCATCACCAAGTGATTTAAATGCGGCTAGACAGTTACTTAAAGATAATGGTATTCATGCACAATTAAAACCTGATAATCCATTAGCTAATCTTATAGCAGGTTTACCTTTTGATGATGAAAGCGATAGGGTAGTAGAAAGATGAGAAATTATCGTAAAGAGTATGACAATTACCAAGGTCGTTCATTACAGATAAAAAGACGTTCTGCTAGAAACAAAGCTAGACGTAAAATGATAAAACAAGTAGGTAAAAATAGACTAAATGGTAAAGATATTGACCATAAGGACAGAAATCCTATGAATAATAGTCGTAAAAACCTACGAATAACATCAAAAAAGAGAAATCGTTCAAGAAATAATTGATATACAGGAGAATTAAGTGAAAGATAAATTACCAAAAACAGTATTAAAAGTAAAACCAAAGAAAAGAGAAACACTTTACGAGCTTCTTAAAAGAAAAGCTGTGGGGTTGTTTGAAGAAGACCAAAGAAAACTGAAAGAACACTTAGAAAAAAATCTATCTAGAAAAGCATCTAGAAATGCGTCTTCTAGAAAAATATTAAAAATTAGTCGATAACAAATGAATGTACCCGAACAACTAAAGGACTTCAGGAACTTTCTTTATTTGGTATGGAGAGAGTTAAATCTCCCTGAGCCCACCCCTATTCAGTATGAGATAGCAGAATATATGCAAAGTGGGGACAAACGTGCAATCATCGAAGGTTTTCGAGGTGTAGGTAAATCATGGATTTGCTCTGCGTTTGTTGTCCATCAGTTGTTGTTAGACCCAAGTAAAAACATATTAGTTGTTTCTGCTTCAAAGACACGTGCAGATGATTTCTCTACTTTTACGTTAAGATTAATACATGAAATGGAATTACTTTCTCATTTAAAACCTACAGATAAACAAAGATTTTCTAAAATAAGCTTTGATGTTGGACCTGCTCCTGCATCACACGCACCTAGTGTTAAATCATTAGGTATTAGTTCACAGCTTACAGGTTCACGTGCTGATTTAATTGTAGCTGATGATATAGAAGTACCTAATAATAGTGCTACTCAAGGTATGAGAGATAAGCTTTCAGAACAAATAAAAGAGTTTGATTCTATAATTAAACCTGAAGAAGACTCTAGAATTATATTTTTAGGTACACCACAGTGTGAAGATACTGTGTACGAGAAGCTATCTGACAGAGGATATAAAACACGTATTTGGACTTGTAGATATGTTGACCAAACTACTAATGAAAACAGATATAATGGTCGTATTTCAGGTTTTTGTGTTAATGAAAATAAACTAGGTAAATCTACAGAACCTTTGAGATTTAGTGATATAGATTTAGCGGAACGTGAAGTATCTTATGGTCGTTCAGGATTTGCTATGCAGTTCATGTTAGATACTAGGCTATCTGACAGAGACAGGCACCCACTTAAAACATCAGAGTTAATAGTCATGGATATTGACCCCGATGTTGCTCCTGAGAAGCTCGTATGGGCACAAAGTCCTACCTTGGAATGGGACGGGTCTATTCCGAATGTTGGGCTCTCAGGAGACAGATTTTACCGCCCTATGCAAGTACTAGGAAGCATGGTAAAGTACACAGGGTCTGTTATGAGTATTGACCCTGCAGGAAGGGGAAAAGATGAAACAGGATACGCAATCGTCAAGATGCTCAACGGGAATCTGTTTGTTCCCGATGCAGGTGGTTTGCAAGGAGGATACTCCGAAGAAACCCTTGAGTTATTGGCTAAGAAAGCTAAAGCTCATAAAGTAAATCGTATAATCGTGGAGTCAAACTTTGGTGACGGAATGTTTAACCAACTTATGACTCCAATTTTGCGTAAAATTTACCCTTGTACAATAGATGAGGTTAGACATAACACACAGAAAGAAAAGCGAATTATTGATACTCTAGAGCCCGTTTTGAACCAACACAGATTAATAGTAGACCCAAAGGTTATAAAAAACGACTATGACTCCGCTCAGGACTACCCACCTGAACACCAACTTAAATATCAATTAATATATCAGTTATCTAGAATAACAACCACTAGAAGTTGTTTAGCTCAAGATGACAGATTAGACGCTTTGAGTAT
>CESK01025654.1_pt1 | contig 17331 bp, 29 predicted proteins | sample 531091 | NCBI WGS metagenome assembly CESK01 (sample SAMEA2621271, study PRJEB7988) | marine metagenome | biome: marine biome (ENVO:00000447); feature: surface water layer (ENVO:00002042); material: "saline water (ENVO:00002010), including plankton (ENVO:xxxxxxxx)" | depth 5 m
GCCGCTGCTTCGATGGCAGCGCGCGGCGCACCTCGAAATCACCGAGATCGTGGTTGGTCGGGGTGATGGTCGCTTCGATGGGGCCGCCGATCATGCTGCGTCGAGCTCCGGATAGTGGCGGAAGATGCCGTCCTCATTGAACGCCAGCCGACGCTCGGATGCAAGATAGTCCTTGATGCCATCCAGCTCGGCCACCGCGTTGTGGCAGGCGATCAGTTTCGGATAATCGCCCTCGATCGCCTTCATGCGCTTGGGAAACGCATAGCGCAGGCCCTCGATCAGCTGGAACAGCGAGGTGTCGACATGGCTCCATCTGTCGCCGAGCACGAAGGGGCCTTCGTGGGCGCCGAGCGCGTCTTCGAAATAGCGGAAGAACTTCGGCATCCGCTTTTCACGGAAATCCTCCGCCACGCGGCCGGCCGCTTCCTTCTGGTCTTCGTAATAGAGCGCATCGGCAATCGGGTGGTGGACGTCGTGCGCTTCGGCGGTGATGTCCGTAATGGTCAGCTGGAGCATGATCAGCTCCAGATTCTCGCGCTCGTCCTGTGCGTCGAAACCGTGCTGGCCGGCCAGCCAGGTCACGATATGCGCGACCTGCGCGATGCAGACATCGTCGTGGACGAGATAGGGCGGGGCGAAGGGGCGAATGCCGCTGCGCTGGTCCATATCCTCGACCAGAGCATCGACCCCGTCCTCCCGAGCCCTGTCACGATAGGCCACTCTTGCTGCCTCCAGCGCAACACGCACGAATTCGCCGCGCCCCGGGGCACCGGTCCAGTACCACAGATCATAAGTCATCGCGCTCATCCCGGATGGCTCGGTGCGGTGGCCTTGATCGCCAGCGCGTGGACCCGGTCGCCGGGAATATCGCCCAGCGCGGCGTTGACCATCCGCTGGCGTTCGAGCCGCGATTTGCCGACGAAAGCCGGTGCCTCGATCACAATCGTGAAATGCGATTCACCGGTGCCGTCGTCGCCCGTGTGACCGCGGTGCTTGGCGCTGTCGTTGAGAATCTCCAACTGGGTCGGCGAGAACGCCTCGCGCAGCAGCTGTTCCATCTCTTCAGCTACGGATTGTGCCATTTTGTCGTTCGATCCCTTTGCAATTTTGCTCTGCGCTGCCCATCCTAAAGCGCTATGCGACAGACCCGGTTCCATGGCCGCCACGAGGCGCAAGGCAGGCTTTGTGCCCACCCGACATGCGAAGAGCCGGGCGAGTTTCGCGCACCCGGCGCCTATGGCAACAGCTTCGACGGGCCGGGCCAGTGGCGCTGGTTCTGCCTCGATCACATACGCGAGTTCAATGCCGGGTACGACTGGTTCGAAGGGATGAGCGCGGAAGAAATCCTGCGCGCGCAATCACCGTCCGCCGGCTGGCAGACCGAGACGCCTGCATTTCGCGCAAGCGGTCCGGTCGACGGGATGCCGCGCTGGGGCGAGTTCGACGATCCGCTCGATGCGATCTCCGCCCGTGCAGGCGGGATCAAGAGCCGTGCGCGTCGAGAGGCGGAAATGGCGATGGACGGGCGCTTTTCGAAGGAAGAGGCGAAGGCGCTTGAGGTGCTGGGGCTCGGCATAGAGGCCGATCGCAAGCGGCTACGCCAGCGCTATTCCGAACTCGTCCGCCGCTACCACCCGGACCGCAACGGCGGCGACCGGACCCACGAAACGCGGCTTAGGCGGGTGGTGGAAGCCTACCAGCTGCTGAGAAAAAGCGCGGCGATCGCCTAGCCCTGGGGGCCGCGCTCGGCGATCAGCTCTTCGTCGATCGTGTCCGCTATTCGGTACGCGACGCGTTGTTTGACGCGCTCGGCATAGGCGACGAAAGTGTCGCGTCGGGGCAGGGTATCGAAGTCGACGCCCCAGACGACCTGCGCGCCGACATAGATATCCGCTGCGGTGAACCGCTCGCCGCACACATAGTCGCGGCCTGCAAGCATTGCTTCCAGCGCATCGACCGCAAGCTCGAAGCTGCCGAAACCGAGCATGCGCCGGGCTTGCGGATCATCGCTCGACCATCCCATCCGCTGGGAGATGCTCGCCTGCTCCAGCGGCCCGGCGACGAAAAACAGGTAGCGGAAATAGTCCGCTTTCTCGTGGGCTTCGGGCAGCAGCCCGGCCTCCGGGTGCATCTCGGCCAGATAGTGGCAGATCGCGGCGCACTCGGTGACCACGTGGTCGTGGCCAGCGTGGTGGTGAACCAACGTGGGCACCTTGGCCATCGGATTGGCTTTCAGGAATGCCACAGGCTTGCTCTCGCGCGGGCCGTATTCAACGATTACCTGATCGTAGCGCGCATCCACCTCGTGCAGTGCCCAGCGGGCAATCCGCCCCCGGCTCATCGGATTGGTGTAGAGCGTGTAATCAGCCACGAAATCTCTCCGCAGTTCGGTCGCTTTCGAAGACGGCTATACCAGCTACTGCCGCATCGCCCAGCGCAGGGTTCTGCCCAGTGCGCGGGTGGTCGCACGCGCGGGCAGGGCGGCGAGGCCGGGGCGGTGCAGCCCCAGCATCGAACGGGCGAAGGGCGGCAGCAGCATCACCGCTTCGGCCGCAATCGCCTGCTGCAACGCCGCCGGAAAGCCTTGTGGGCGAATCGCGAGGACGAACTGCGCGATCTCGCGCGCTTCCTTCGAGGTGGTCAGTTCCTGCCGGAACTCACGCATGATCGCCTCCGCCTCGGTCACATTGGTTGGCACCGGGTCTGCGTGGAGCGCGCGGCCGATCACCGCCATCTGTGCGTAATACTCGTCCTGATCGGCGCGCGGCATGTCGGGCCGGGCGTGCCGCAGGTAGCCGTGCAGGAAGCTGGAGGCTTCCGCGATGTGGACCCAGGCTAGCGTGCGCGGGTCGCCCGCGGAATAGGGCGTGCCATCGGGCAGCGTGCCCGTGAACTTGCGATGGATCTGGTTGACCCGTGCAATCGCCTCGTGCGCCCGGTCGCGATGGCCGAAGGTGGTCACGGAGATGAACTGTGCGGTGCGGTGAAATCGCCCCTGCGCATCCTCGCGGAAGTTCGAATAGTCCAGCACGCCTTGCAACGCGGCGGGGTGCAGCATGTGCAGGAACAGCCCGCGAATGCCGCCGATCATCATCCCCATCACATCCGCGTGGACCATCCGGATCGGCGAATCTTTCGCGAACAGCGCATCGTCCGACGGCGGATCGCGGGTTTCTGGCACCTTGCCCTGGTTGAACGCCGCGCGCACCTGCTGGACAATCGCATTGCGAAGCGGATCGAGCGGATCGGGGCGGGGTGTTGCCATCTCGTGGCAGACTATACCGCGTGACCGGGGATTGGAAATCCATCGCGCAAAGCCCGCTTGCTAGGCCCGCGCAACACCTCTAGGTCCGCGGGTGATGAGCGACGACAAGACCTTCAATCCGACCGAAAGCACCATCCTCGCCGCGACCGACACCGCGGTCGACGTACGTGAGACCTTCGGGATCGACATTGACTGGCAGGTGCCTGCCTTCAGCAAGGCGGACGACCGCGTGCCCGATCTGGACGAGACCTATGTCTTCGATCCGGACACGACGATGGCGATCCTCGCAGGCTTCGCGTTCAACCGCCGCGTGATGGTGCAGGGCTATCACGGCACCGGTAAATCGACCCATATCGAACAGGTCGCCGCGCGGCTGAACTGGCCGTGCGTGCGGATCAACCTCGATGCGCATATCAGCCGTATCGACCTGGTCGGACGCGACGCGATCGTGCTGCGCGACGGCCTTCAGGTCACCGAATTTCGCGAAGGCCTGCTGCCGTGGGCGCTGCAGCACCCGGTCGCGCTGGTGTTCGACGAATACGACGCAGGGCGGCCCGACGTGATGTTCGTGATCCAGCGCGTGCTGGAGGCGGAGGGCAAGCTGACCCTGCTCGACCAGAACCGCGTGATCCGCCCGAACCCCGGCTTCCGCCTGTTCGCGACCGCGAACACGGTCGGCCTCGGCGATACCAGCGGGCTGTATCACGGCACGCAGCAGATCAACCAGGGCCAGATGGACCGCTGGAACGTGGTTGTCGGGCTGAACTATCTGCCCGCGGAGACCGAGCAGACCATCGTATCCGCCAAGGTGCCGGAGATGGAGAAAAAGACCATCGCCGACATGGTCAAGGTGGCCGATCTCAGCCGTCAGGGCTTCATGAACGGCGATATCTCCACCGTGATGAGCCCGCGTACGGTCATCACCTGGGCGCAGAACACCGCGATCTTCAAGGATATCGGCTTCGCCTTCCGGGTCAGCTTCCTCAACAAGTGCGACGAGGCTGAGCGGATGCTGGTTGCGGAATACTACCAGCGCGTGTTCGGCACGGACCTGCCCGAAAGCGTCGTCGCGCAATAGCCGCGCGGCGCTGACGGGCTGGGGCCTTCCGCCTCAGTCCGCGTCGGCCTCGTCCATATAGCGCGCCTTGATCGCCTTCCACTTCGGCTCGTCGCGGTCGTTGCGGATCATGATCGCCTCGACCTCGTCGAATTCTTCCAGCCCCAGCGCGTCGGCCACGCTGATCGGGAAGTAGATGCTCTCGTCGGTGTCGCAACGCACGCCGTAGGCGCCCTGGTTTTCGTTGCTCGTGGTAATGATGCAGGCCGATTTGGCTGCCATTATCGGATTTCCTTTTTGGTAGATTGATAGCTTCGTAACCGGCGGAAATTAGCCCAGCGTGGCGGAGCGGGCAAGCAGCGCGCATTCGCACCCGCACGCATCGTCTGGTGTGGTTCATGTGGTTCTTGTATTCAGGCGCACATGGCATCACCGCGAGGGACATGGCGCGACGACGAGGAGGATGAGGCCGGGTCTGTCGGGCACACCGGCTATTACTCGCTGTCCGAAAGCACGATCGACGATCCGTGGGAGGAAGACGACCCGGATTTCGTCGACGAGCGCCCGCAGGGACAAAGCGTATGGCCAGCGCTGTGGGATCGCGGGATCGATATTTTAACCGCGCACAGCACGCGGTTCTGGGCGATCCGGGGTGCGGCGGCGTTCCTTTTCCTGCTGATCCTGATCGTCATCTGGCTCGCGATCACGGCCCCGCTGTCCAAATCTCTCGAACCGATCGCCCCGCCGCAGATCACGTTGCTGGCGGCGGACGGCACCCCGATCGCGCGCAATGGCGCTGTGTATGACGAGCCTGTCGAGGTCGACCGCCTGCCCGATCACGTGGTGGAAGCTTTCCTCGCGACCGAGGATCGCCGGTTCTACGACCACTGGGGCATCGATCCGCGCGGCCTTGCACGCGCGACGATCAACAACTGGACGGGTGGGCCCACGCAAGGGGGCAGCACGATCACGCAGCAGCTGGCCAAGTTTACCTTCCTGACGCCCGAACAATCGCTGAGCCGTAAGGCGCGCGAAATGCTGATCGCGTTCTGGCTCGAAACCTGGCTGACCAAGGACGAGATCCTCGAGCGCTATCTCTCCAACGCCTATTTCGGCGACAACACATACGGCCTGCGCGCGGCGAGCCTGCACTATTTCTACCGCCAGCCGGAAAAGTTGAAGCCCGATCAGGCGGCGATGCTGGCCGGTCTGCTGAAGGCACCGTCGGCCTACGCGCCCTCGCAGCATTACCAGCGCGCGGTCGAGCGGATGGGCGCGGTCAAGGCGAGCCTGGTCTCCGCCGGTTACATCACGCAGGAAGAGGCCGATGCGATGCGCCCGCCGCCGCTCGACATGCGGCTGACCAACGACCTGCCTACGGGCACCTACTTCGCCGACTGGGCGCTGCCCGAGGCGCGCGACCGTGCATCGCCGGGCTATGCGCAGCAATCGCTCACCACCACGCTCGACGCGCGGCTGCAGAACATTGCGCGCGATGTGATCGCCGGAGCGGGCCTGGGCAATGCGCAGGCCGCGCTGGTCGCGATGCGTCCCAATGGGGAAGTGGTCGCGATGATCGGGGGGACCGATTATTCACAAAGCGCCTTCAACCGCGCGACCATGGCCACGCGTCAGCCGGGCTCGACCTTCAAGACCTTCGTCTATCTCGCCGCGCTTCAGGAAGGCTACGAGCCGGACGATCCGATCGGCAACCGGCCCTTCACGCAAGGAAGCTATCGCCCGGAAAATTACGACGATCGCTATTCCGACTTCCTCACGCTGGAGCAGGCCTTCGCTCGGTCGAGCAATGTCGCCGCCGTGCGCCTGTTCAACGAGGTCGGCAGCGATCGGGTGATCGGCCTTGCCCGCGACCTCGGCATCAACAGCCCGATCGCGCGCGGCGACCCCAGCGTGGCGCTGGGCACCGCAGGCATGTCTCTGATGGAGCTGACCGCCGCCTATGCGGGAATCGCGGGCAATTCCTACCCCGTACGCCCGACGGCGTTCGTGCGCGAACCGGTCGGCCTGTGGGACCGGATCTTCAACGCGCCACGCAGCATGTCCGCCTCGAGCCACCGGGAGATCGAGCAGTTGCTGCGCACCGCGATCAACAATGGCACGGGCCGCGCCGCGCAGCTGCCGGGGCCCAACTTCGGCAAGACGGGCACCACCCAGAACAACCGCGATGCGCTGTTCGTCGGCTATGCGGGCGATCTGGTGGTAGGCGTTTGGATCGGCAATGACGACAACACGCCGCTCAAGGGAATCAGTGGTGGCGGGCTGCCGGCGCGCATCTGGAAGGCATTCATGCGCCGGGCGCAGGGCAGCGGCGATGCGGCGCCAGCGCGTCGGCGCAGCCCCAACGCGCCGGTCCAGCCGCTCGACGTGCCCGATGCGCGCGACATTCCGACCTCGATCGAAGAGGATGGGGTGGAGATCACCACCGACGAAAGCGGGATCACCATTCGCGAGGCACCGCCGATCGACGCGCCGACCGATGCGCCGCGGCCTGCGCCGGAGATTGCGCCTTTGCGTGAGGAGGAACCGGCACCGGCGAACTGATCGCTCCGCCGGTCTGCCTCAGTCGGCGTCGGGTTCGCTCCGGGCGATCATCACGTTCATCACCGCGCTTGCCCGCGGTCGGTCGCGCTCTTCCTGCCATGCCTCGACGGTCACGTTCGCACTGCGGCGGCCGAGCTTGGTGATCCGCGCCTTGGCGAACAGCGGTTCCTTCTTCGCTGCGGCGAGGAACTGCACGGTGATGTTGATCGGCTTGAGCTGGGCCTGCTCGCCGCGCTCGTGCAGGGCCAGCCGCAGCAGCGCGTAGGCAGCGGTTTCCATCAGCCCGCTGGTCGCGCCCCCGTGGAAATGGCCGGGACGCCCTTCGATCGCGTCGATGCCGGAAACGCTCAGGACCGGCACGCCGTCCTCGAAACCGGAGACTTCGATGCCGAGCGAGCGGGCATAGTGCGACAGAAGGTCGATTTCGGGTTCGCCGGTCTCAGTCATTCTTCGCCCCCGCCGGATTGAAATCGCCGATGGTCATGTAAACCGCAGCCATCGTCGCCACCGGATCGTCAGGATCGCCGTCATGCGCGATCCCGCGCACGAAGGCGGCAGAGCGCGTGGTGCGGTAGCATTCGCACCGCGCAATCACATCCGCCCGCTCGCCGGCCGGGCGCTGGTAGTCGACCCGCATGTCGAGCGTTGCGATCGGCACGAACCGCTGGGCGCGGGTCCAGATCGCGATCCCGCCACCCATGTCGAGCATCGAGAAGATCGGGCCTGAGGCGATCACGCGACGCACATCGTCGCCCATCAGCTCCTCGCGCCAGGGCAGCCTGATTTCGGTCCAGTCCTCTCCGTGGCCAAGATAGGTCAGGCCAAGCCAGCCCGGGTGCCCGCCCGCAAACAGGAAGGGGGCAGCTTTTTCCGGGTCGAAGACGTTCGACGGATCGCGGTGTGGGGCCTCTTTCTCCATGCCCGGTCATCTGTCCGGAGATGGCGGCGATGACAATGTTTTAATTCGCCTGGGCCGGGGCTTCGCGGGAACGGTGGCGCTGCACGGCGGGGGAGCCGTGCGTTGTTTCAGGGAGCAAACATCTATGAACTTGCCCAAGCTTTCGCTCGACAGCCTGCCAGGCCTGATCGATGCGCCTGGCCTGATCGGGAGCCTGTCCGATCTGGCCAGCGCGACGACCGACGACCGGGTCGTGATCCTGATGGTCTACCTCTACGAAACTTTCCCCCCCGAAGTGCCCACCGGCCTGTTCTGAGGCGGGTCGCCGACCATGCATGTCGATGCTGCGCTGCGCGAATTTGCGGGAGACAGCCGCGCGCAGGCCGCGGCGCAGGATCGCGTGCTGGCCGCGCGGGCCGAGTGGCAGGCGCGGCCACAGGTCGCGCGAGTTCTGGCCGATTGCCGGACCCTGCGAAACACCGGTGATTTCGCGCGCTGCGGCGCGCTGGAGGCCCTGATCCATGGGGGAGCGGCGCAGGAGTTCGTCGCGCAGTTCATCGCCGCCATGCTGGCTGCGTGGCGTGACCAGCCACTGGCGCAATTGCCCTTTCGGCACAGCTACGCCGGCGGGCAGGGCATCGTCCACATCCACCGCGACGGGCCGGTGACGCTGGCGCTTGTGCTGGTCGAGCCGGATGCAGCCAGAGCGCCGCGCACTATCGCCCTTTCGGATTGCGATCGGCGGGAGGTGGTGCTGACCGGGCAGGGGACAGCGGTCCGATACACACGGCGCGACGGTGCGCCGCCTGTGGCCAAAGAAGTTCGCCTTGCCCCCGGCACGGTTCTCACCGCCGATGCCGATAACTCCCGAGCCATTGCCGCTGTGGACGCGCCGCTTGTGCTGCTGCGGGTCGCACGCGAGCCCGCCCATCCGCGACCGACGCGGGAGGTTGAACTGGCAACCGGGCGGATCGTCCACCGCGCCTCGCCGAGCCCTGCAGACGGTCGCGCCGAACTGGCGGCTGCATTGCTGGGCGCGATGGGGCGCACGGACGCCGCGTGTTAGGTGACAGGAGGTTCTGGAGTGCCGCTTAGGCGGGATTATCCGGGGTCAGGCGGGACCAAGTGGGCCGTTAGTGGCTGAATACCGCTGTTTCGGGTGGGGCGGCCCAAAATTTGGCGATCGGGTTCTTTGTCAAGAGTCACCTGCCATTTAGACGATGATCTGACGGGACCGGCTGGAGTGTGGCGTTCCTAGAGGTTTCCTAGAGATTGATCGCTATGTGGCTCTTAGCGGGGCTTACAGGCTCGCTGAGGGGTCTCTGAGCGGTCGATGCGGACGCGGGAGCCAGCGTGGAAGTGGGCGAAATCTGCCCAGTTCGGCATTTTCGCGCCTCGAACTGGGCAGTTATTGATATCCAAGGGAAAATTGGTGAGCGTGTTGAGCCGGGTTCGCCCTTGGCCCCTCGCGAACTGGGACAGTTTTCTTGCTGGCACGAGCAGACCATCCGATGGGCTATGCGGAGGCGGCGCGGCGGGGATCAGCTGCGCGAGCTGCAGCGAGTGCTGAGGGGTTCGCGATGCGGTGAGCGACATTCCATCTATCGCTTGCGCGCCCAGGGCTCGGACGTGCGATCGATCTCCAAGGGCCCTTCGTAAGCCCGGCACAGGTCGAATGCCTCTTTTGCGGAACCGGTCTGCCACTTCGTATAGGAATCGGGCTGGAGGATGACGGGCATGCGGTTGTGGACCTGCGCGGCGGGGCCTGCCGCGTCGGTCATGACCATCGAATAGCAGTCGCCCCACTCGTCGCTCGTGCGCCAGATCCCAGCCACGGCGAATGCCTCGACATCGGGTAGGGACATCCATGTGCGCGTCATCGCGCCGCGCTGACCTTCGGCTTCGGCCCAAGCGGTCAGCGGGATCAGGCAACGCCGTTCCTCGAAGCTGAAGCGCCACATGAAGCTGTCGAGCTTGTCGGAGCGCGCGTTGTTGACCGGGCGCGGCTTGAGCGGCGCGCCGGTCTTCTTGCTCTTCTGCGCCAGCGGAAAGCCCCACACCATCGAGCGCAGTTGACCATTGGCGATCACCGCACCCGAGTACCCCGGATAGACTTCCTCGGCGTAATTGGAGCCGAGATCGCCGGCGGCGGCGAAGATCCGCGCGATCTCCGCCTGGGCCTTCGCCATGCGGTAGAGATTACACATCTGCCTGAGTGCTCGCTTCGCGGAATACGACGCTGCAGCCTTCGCCCATGGCCGCCTCAAGCTCGGCACGGATGGCCATATCGCGGCGATAGCTGCCGGTGCCGATCCGCCGAGAACCGGGCACCTCGGCCCCGTCGGCGTCGATGATGACTAAGCAGCCGTGGTTCATAGATCGGGGGTAGGGTACCAGACAACGATGCCGCGATCCTCAGAAAGGACGCAACGTCCGCTTCCCCGCAGTGGCACGCCATAGGCGTTATCAGCACGATAGGTCAGCCGGTATTGTTCATTTTGATCAAAGGACGCATCTCTGAATTCCAGAATTTCGAGAGTGTCGGGCGCGACCAGGGTTTCTGCGATTTTTTTCGCGCATAGTGATCTCGGGCGGTCCCCCTGGGAAGCCAATAGGGCGACGCCGCCAATGATTAGAATACCTACGAGTGCATAGAGCGGAGTTCTAATCGGCTTCGACGCTGTTTCGCTCATAATTTCCCCACCTTCGCGATGACCCTGCCGATGATCCGCAGTTCGTCGTCGACGGCGAAGTCGTCGGGGACGGCCGGGTTGTCCGACAGGATGGTGACGCCTTCGCGGGTCGGTCGCAAGCGCTTGATCATGCCGAAGTCGCCCACGGTGCAGGCCCAGATCAGGTCGCGGTCAAACATCGTATCCTGGCTGCGGTCGATCAGGATCAGGTCGCCACTGGAGATGGTCGGCTCCATCGAGTCGCCCTGGCCGATCGCCCAGTAGAGCTGCCCCGGCCTGGCATCGGTGAAGTTCTGCAGCCACTCGCGCGAGAACACCCGTTTTGTGGGCTCGACATGGCCACTCACGTCGCTCGCTCCCATACCATAGCGCATGTCGATCTCGTCGATCTCCACCAGGTCGACGCTTTCATCACCGTAGGACGATACGGCCCCCGTAGTGAAAAGATCGTTCACGTTTGTGCCGAGAACATCGGCAATTTGAGGGATGAGCTCCAACGGCCAAGCTCTCTTCCCCGTCCAGTAATTTGACGCTGAAGAGCGCGGAACTCCAAGCTTTTCACTCAGACCGCCGGCATTCATGCCCATCGCTTGGGCGCGCCTACGCACGCGATGAGCGAACATGTCTACGATTGGAGGTTGACTGTCCTCATTCGTGGATTTAACGATCACGTTTGTGGAATTAGCAGCCGGATCATCGGACATGGCGAAGACCAAAATGCACAAAGAAGACGTGAAGGCTGAGCTTCGGAAGAGGTTTGGCTCCCTTGATCGCGCGCAGGAAGCTCTTGGTTTGAAGGGGCAGCAACTTCGCGATCTCCTTCGCGGCAAATCTTCTGCGGCTCACGAGGCGGTGGCGCGTGAACTCGCGATTGAGCCGGACAGCCTCGAAATCACAGGGGGGCTTGTCCGCCAATGTGGAGCGAAAAGGCAAAGCCCACTCCAGAGCGAGCGTCAAGGGGCAACGGCATGAGCGGCCTTGCCCTTTCATCGACCGATCTCCGCGAGTTCGAAGGCGAGGTCTGCGTGATGGACGTCCGGCTCGGTCAGCGCCTCGGGATGGCGCAGCCGCTGGATATCCGCCGATCGATCAAGCGCAACTTCGATGAGCTTGCAGGCTACGGACCAATTCGCACCCGGTGCGAATTGGTTGAGACGGGCTCCCGCGCCCGGCGTGAAGTCACCGTCTACTTCCTCAATGAAGAGCAGGCACTGCTGCTGGCGATGCTGAGCCGCAGCCCGCTGGCGCAAGCGTTGCGCCGCGAAATCATCAAGGTGTTCATGGCGTGGCGTCGCGGCAAGCTGGCGACGACGACCGACGCGGATCACCGCTGGGCCATGCTCGAAAAGCGGCTCGATCAACTTGAGCGCCTCATCACCAGCCAAGCGATGGTGGAGACGCCCGAGTTTACCAAAGCCGCGACATACGCGCCGCCGGTTTTCCGCCTGATCCGGGGCGACGGTAAGCCGCGCTCGCAACGGTACTCGCGTTACTGGCTGGATCATGAAGTCCGCGCGCTGATGATCAGTCTGCATCGGCAAATGACCTTGAGCGACGCGGTTGCGGCGATTGCCGAGGAAGTCGGCCCCGAGCGCGCTCCCTCACGGACTGCGCTGCAGCGCATCTGGAAACAACTCGACAAAGCGAGGAGCGCGGCATGATCGACGATATTGGCCCCAATTCCGTTTCCGAGTTCGGCGCACTGGCCAACACCGGCCACCTCGCCGAGCAGCTGCCGTTTTCCGATCGAGTCCGGCTCGCCGACTTGCAGTGCAAGGAGCGGCAGCGCAGCATTTTTACTGCTCTTCGCCTTCCAGCGGGTCGGGCAAATCCTCGAACGGCCAAAACGGCAGAGGAAGCTGGAGGGTGTCTGCGGCCCACGAGGCCCGCAGCGCCATCTCCTTCGTACTTAAGTTGGCCGAGCTGTCGGTTCCTGTCTCAGACAGTACCTGCAGAAGATGATGGGCAGAGCGAACCCGCCAGCAGGCAAGGATCATCAGCGCAAGCCGGTGTTCCTCGTCGGGGGCCTGGCGCAGGAGTTCTTCTCGTCGACGTGCTGGCGCGAATGCGAGCTCGTCAAGGATCCGCTTGTTCAGGTGATCGAGCTGAAAGAGGCCCGCCATCTCGAAGGCGCGACAACTGTCTGCAAGGGCCTCCGTGCTTTCGCGTAGCAGCCGCTCTCGCCAGCGAAGGCACAGGCGGGCCACCTCGTCCGGGTATCGGTCAATCTTCATATTGCACCTTCGGTTGGCAGCCGGAGCAAGAGGACTTCGGCTGGTTCCGGTGCGAGGATAGCGAGGCTTGTTATCGCGCGCATCGTCTAAGAGCGCGCCGCAAAAAGACACTCCTGGTCGCGCTGGCGGCGTTCGTTGCCGGTGATCTGATCTTCGGGAGGCGCGCATGAACGCCGCCGCGAAGAAATCCGCGCCGGTGCTTGCCGACGCGCAGCTGCTGGAGCTCTCTCCCTCGGACATTCTGATCCCCGAGCGGATCGGCTTCCTGCACGAGGACAAGGCGGCAGCGCTGGGTCGGCTTATGGCGGTCGATGGCCAGCGCGATCCGATCAAGGTCGTCCGGTATCTGCCGAGCAAGTCGATCGAAGAGTGCGTCAGCGAGGGCAAGGCTCCATGGCGACTGGTGACCGGCATGCATCGCCTGATGGGGGCTACCTACGAAGGCATTACGATCTTCGCGATCGAGGTAAGCGGCAAGGCCGAAGACCTCGCTGAGTTGGAGGCGAGCGAGAACCTGCATCGCAGGCCGCTGGGTCCGATCGAGCGGGCAAAGTTCAGCGCGGCCTTGGTGCGGGCCGCACAAGAGCGCGTCGCGCGCGAACACGGTACGCTGTCGCAGTATAAGTTGGGTGCCAAGGCCCGCTGGGACCGAGTGAAGAGGCAGGAAATTGGGGCGGAAGAGGCCCTGACCGAAGAGACGAGCGATGCTTGCGACACAATGTCGCAAGCATACGGCTGGGAAGAGTCCGTCGCCGATGCGCTCGGCCTGACCCCACGGACCATCCAGCGGGACCTCGAGCTTTTCCGGCTGGTGATCGAGCAGTTCCCCGATCTGGCCGAGGCGCTCTCCAAGCACCCGGTTGTGGGCGAGAACGCCAGCCAGCTGCGCGCGATTGCGCGGGTGAAGGACGAGGCCAAGCGGCGCGAGGTTATCGAAGCGCTGCTGGCCGATCCGGAGCTCGGCGCAGACGATGCACGGATTGCGGCCGGGGTGGATGCCGAGCGCGGCGTCGCGCCGACCCCGGCGCAGAAGCACACCAATGCGATAGACAATGGATGGAGCAGGCTGAGCCTGTCCGAGAAGCGCCGCTACCTGCCGCGCTTCGTCGAAAAGCTGACCCCCGACATGAAGGCGCAGCTGCGCCAGCTGCTGGACGAGGAGCAGAGCTGATGGCGCAGCGCAAATCCTACGAAGAAAGGGCCTTCACCAAAGCTCGTTCGCGCTCGCGGCGCATTCGCAAGGCAATCGAGGAGATCGCTTGTGACTTCGCCGACAGCGACGCCAACTGGCTCAGCCATGCTGCAGAAAGTCTGGCCGAGGCTCTCGACGTCTTCGACAGCGAACTTGCCGAAGAGGTCGAGCATTACCGCGAGGTTTCTGGCGATGCGCGGTGAAATCTCCTCCGGTCGCCACTCGAAGCGCCATCCCTACGACTGGTATGTCGAGGAATACTGGGTCACCGCGCAGCTTTATCGCGCGCTGGGCGGCTTCGCCCAGGAGAAGCGCGAAGGGCTGGCGGTCTGGGACCCGGCGGCGGGGCTCGGCACGATTGGCGGTGCGTTCCTCGAAGATGGGCACCGGGTGTTCTACTCGGACATCGTCGAGCGGATCGACTGGGCGCGCGTGGGCGAGTTCGATGCGGAGGTTCCGCCTAGCTTTCGCGGCGCCAACTTCCTCGACTTGGTCAAGCCTCCCGCACCCTGCTCGATCGTCTGCAATCCCCCTTATTCGTACATCGAGGGGATCGCGGAGGCGTTCGTGCGCCATGCGCTGCGCCTGACGCATCGCCGCGTGTGCATGCTGGTGCCGGTCAAGTGGCTGGCCAGTCAGGTGCGCTACGGCCTGTTCGCGGAGGATCATCCTCCGCAGGCGATCCTTTATCTGACCCAGCGGCCCAGCATGCCGCCGGGCGACCGGATCGAGGCGATGGGCAACCGCGCCTTCCGGGGCGGGATGATCGATTACTGCTGGATCGTCTGGGACGTGAAGCGACCGACGCCCCCCGGATTCACACGCAGCGTCTGGCTGCCGCCACTCCACAGGTCGTTCGACCTGCTCCCGATCGAGGGGATCGCGTGATGGGGCTGGTCGGCAAACCTCGCGCGCTCGATCCGGAGCAGTGGCAACAGGGCGATCTGGCGGAGTGCATCTGGCCGAACGGCTGGTCCGATGCGGCGACCGGAAAGCTCTCCGACGGCCCGGCATATCGCGAAGTGTACATGGTCGCGAAGGTCAAGGTGAAGCGCTGTCCGGTCAGGCAACAGGACATTGTCTGCCTCGCCTTCGATCGCTTTCCCGGCATCGATTACGACGCTGGGTTCTTCCGCAAGGTCCGCCCCAGCGAGGACGAGCCGATCGCAGCTGAAAGCGCCTTCACCGAACTGATCAGAAAGCAGCCCGCGCGCTGCGCTGCCGGGGAGGGTGCGTGATGGCCGATTTCCAGCGGGGCGACCTGATCCTTTACCGCGAGCGGGGCCGGGACCGGCTCAACGTCGCGCGGGTGGACCTCGTCCGCCGCGACGAAGTCTCGAGTATGCCCTGGCACCCCCTGCGGCGGCGGTTCCTTGTCGGCCGGACCCGCATCGAGCGCACCCGGATAGTGCGCAAGCTGCCGCGCAGCGTCCCTGTGGCCGATCTGGTCGCGGAGCTGCGGGTCGCCGAGCTCAAGCGCGACCGGAAACGCCTCGCTGCCGACAAGTGGCTCAAACGCACCATCGCACGCATCGCGAACGAACTGGAACAGGAGGGATGCTGATGCCTCGCCAGACCATCGCCGAGAAATACCGCCAGCACAGGCGCGAGTTCGTCCTCGCGCAAGAGCTCGGATGCACGCCGATCGAGGCGCGCTTTGCGCTTCGCCGCCGCGACAAGGGAGCGGTCGGCGAACACGGGCTCGAAGCATCAACGGTGAAGAGGCTGCGCGATCTGCCCGACGAAGCCTGGATGATGAGGGACTAAGCCGATGACGAACGTCAAACCCGCCCCGATCGGGCTGACCGAAAGCGTGGTCGCCAAAATCGTCGGCGACCGGCCTGCCTACGGCAAGGGCGTGATGCAGGTGCCTATCGCGCCCTACACCAAATGTGACGCGTGCGGGCAGCTGCGCACGGTGCCGTGCAACCTTTCGGCCTGCCCGATCGCGAGCGGGGAGGCCAGCGATGCTTAAGGCGGCTGTTCTCCCACGCGCCAGCGCGCGCGAAATCCCTTTCGATCTGCGCAAGGCGAATATCGACGCCGCGACCAGGCATCTGCGCAGGCGGGGCATTCTGGTCGATGTGCATAACCGCGATGCACTGGTCCGTGAGTACCGGGTGACCGGCAAGCGCGACCTGATGCTTGCCGAAGAGGTGATCGATCTAGCCCGGAAAAGCGGGTTCGAGGTGATCCTGTGAGCGCGCGCATCGAACCACTGCGGCAGGACCTGCGCGAGCGCGGCCTGCTGGGCAGCGACAACCGGCTGACCGTAGCGGGCCACGCCCACGCAGCGCAGCTGATCGAAGATCTGCGCAGCGCCGAAGCGCCGAGCGATCCGGACGCGCCGCGCGTGCGCTGGAACCATCATTTTACGCAGCGGAGGCGGTGACGATGGCTGAGACAACCGGAATCGAATGGGCCGATGCCACCGCGAATTTCTGGATCGGCTGCACCAAGCTGAGCCCGGCGTGCGATCACTGCTATGCCGAGCGCGATTGGGATCACCGCAAGCATCGTGTCCAGTGGGGGCCGCATGGCGATCGCAGCTTCGTAAAGGCGGGCGAGCAGGTCATTCGCAAGATGCAGCGCCTCTCTCGGGCGTTCATCGCGGCGCGAGGGCGCAAGCCGCGCGTCTTCGTCAACTCGCTTTCCGACTTCGCGGACAACCACCGGTCGATCCTGCCTGAGTGGCGCGAGAAGGTCTGGCAGATGGCTCGCGAGTGTCCGGACGTGACCCTCATGATCCTGACGAAGCGGCCTCAGAACCTGCCGGACTATCTGCCCGACGATTGGGGCGCAGGCTATCCGAACGTCTGGGTCGGCACCACAGCGGAAAACCAGACCGAGGCAGACCGACGCGTATCGCTGCTGCTCACCACCTCGGCCGCCGTGCGCTTCCTCTCCTGCGAACCGCTGCTGGGACCGGTCGATCTTGAGTGCATTCCCTGCAATGGCTGGGTGATAAAGTCCCTTAGCGGCGGAATTTATCGCCCGTATGGCGCGGCTTGGGAGCGTTATCCTAAGCTCGACTGGGTCATCGTCGGCGGCGAGAGCGGCCCCAAGGCGCGGCCCATGCATCCCGACTGGGCGCGGAGCCTGCGCGACCAGTGCGAGGCCGCTGGGGTGCCCTTCCTGTTCAAGCAGTGGGGCGAGTGGTCGTCTCCCGGGTTCAAACCGGACGGATTCATCGGTGACGAACATTATTGGCCGATCGAGAACCTTCGCGGGCCGATCTCCTACCGCATCGGCAAGAAGCGCGCCGGTCGCCTGCTCGACGGGCGCACGCATGACGGGTTTCCTCATGCCTAAAGCCAAGCCGCATCCCGACCAGGTCGCGTTCGCGTTCGACGCGCCGGAGCTGGACGAGCGCGCGGGCGTGCTCGCGGGTCTCGAGCAGGAAATTGCCGAGACGGTCGGCACGATACTG
>CESK01001711.1_pt1 | contig 17319 bp, 29 predicted proteins | sample 531091 | NCBI WGS metagenome assembly CESK01 (sample SAMEA2621271, study PRJEB7988) | marine metagenome | biome: marine biome (ENVO:00000447); feature: surface water layer (ENVO:00002042); material: "saline water (ENVO:00002010), including plankton (ENVO:xxxxxxxx)" | depth 5 m
AGAGAGAGTTAGAAAGGCTTTAGAAGTTGGAAATATAAACAAGAGTAATCTAGATAAGACAATGTCTGCCTTAGAGAATCTCGCAATTAGTAAGAAGGAGAATGATAATGAGTGATGTAAACTCTATAATGGGAAGTAATGAAGCATATTACGACCCATCTAAAGATGTTCCATCTATAGTTCCAGAGGGTATGTTTAAAGCATACGCTACTAAACTGTCTGAGAGGGAGGTGATTGTAAGAGACAAATACGTAGCAGATGTATTCGATATCGAGTTCGAACTAGCAGAAGAGAACAAAGGAGAGAGTGTAGAAATAGACGGTAAAGCCGTAGACAAAGGTGGGTATGCTGGTAAAACAGTACGCTCTAAAGGTTTCTTTAGATTTAAGAAGCCAGACCCAAGCAATTCTCTACATGATGGTTTAGAGATAAATACAGCGTCTAATAAATCCTATATGGAGTTATTAAATTCATTCTCTATTGAGACTGAAGAGGATGAAGAAGGTCGCTACTTCCTTCCACATATCAATGAGAGTGACGTTAGTGGCAAAGCTGTTATACTAGAAATTGTCCACGAGCATTGGACTTCTAGAGAGGGCGATGCTATGGTCACACCAAAAGCTAAAGCTATCTTTGTATGGGAGGGACAAGCTCCTAAGAAAGAAGAGCTGCCGTTTTAATTAGTTGAGTAAGAGGGGTGGTGTTTTTATTTAGTTACATGACATTCCTTTTTCCACCCCTCTCCTTCTTCGCAGTAATTTAAGAGAATGGTTAAAAAGAAACAAAAAAACAGTCACTGGGTTTTTCATACTTAAGTTCCCAGCCATTTTCTTTTAACATAAGAGATAGGATATAGTCCCTTATACCATAACCGTAGGATATATATGAATTGCAGAGATTGCTTTAAAGAATTAGACCCATTGATAAAGACAATGGAGGACAGAGTATGTAAATTATGCTCTGATAAAAATGAAGAATTTTGGAATAGTATAATTAAATTATTGGAGGATAGTTATAGTGAAGTTTAAACATATCGAAGAGCTAGAGTCTATGTATGTAACAAAAGGAAATGGTAGTACTGACGATGACATAGAGGAATTTAAAAAGTTTATATGGAGACAAGCAGAGATTAGAGGTCTTGTTGTTAATACGAAAGAGAGTCAAGGTGAAGATAGAAACGTGGAATGAGATTATGGATAAGATGTGCGACTTGATGGGGTATGATAAGGGGATAGAGGCTTGTGTAGATGCTAAACGTGAGATAAAACCTAGCACCCCTATCTATGAATTATCCAAGAGAGATGATAAATATTTAATACATAAACTAAGAAAGACATATACAAATTATAAGAATTCACCAGCTTCTTATGGATACGAGGCTGAATAATAATTGGTAGAGAGATATTAAATAAAGACTTAATTAACCAGGGTACTAATAATATAAATCGTGGTTTTTTAGTCTGGCATTTGATAAGAGGATTGGCGTCTTCTCTCTACCAAAACTTTTTGGAGATAATATGAAAAGAAAAAAACAGAAACCTACTATGAAAGAAGTTTACGCAGACGTAGGAACATTGTTTAGGGTGGTAAGTGCTCTGGGTTCTACAATGGAATCTATGAGAGTGCTGCTAGAAAACTATTTGGAAATGAAAAAAGATACTGATAAATTAGCTAAGTTCATAGAGAACAAAGCAGAGGAATTGAAGAATGTTAATCAAAGAAGCGAAGAGTCTAAAGAAAATAAATCTGCCTAAGTATTGCTCCGACTGTGGGGTTAGAAGGAGTAAGTATTGGCACGCTATACTATCTTCCGAGACACCAACAAGGGTAGAGATGCATGAGGATGATGATAATAAAATGCCAGAGATGTCAGGATATAAGAATTATATTCTTTGCGATAAGTGCTCTAAGAAATACAATAAAATGAGCATAGCAGAGCAAAATTATCGTAGAGGAAATTTTGGGTATATAGGTGTCGAATCTAAAGAAACATCATTTGGAGAAATATATGTCAAGCAAAAGTAAACAAAAGGGAAACAGATTTGAAAGAGAGTGTGTTGAGGTAGCAAAAGATAAAGATGTAAGAGCTATTAGAGCTTGGGGTTCTGATGGTAGGTCTTTAGGATTGACATCAGAAGTTGACATACTAATAGATAAATATAAAGCACAATGTAAAGTAAGAAAGAGAGTAGCAAAATGGTTGAAACCAAGCGAGGAAGTAGACATACAGTTAGTGAAAGAAGACCGTGGGCAAATTTATTTGATTCAGAGGTACGACGAATGGTTAGAAATGGTGAGTGTTCTCCAAGCTCAGAAATGACACCTGTTACAGGATGGAAAAGAGAAGATGAATTATTATACAAAGCTAGAGAGGTGGCAAAGCAAGAGTCTTTAGTTCACTATTTTAGTGATGAATGGTTTGACCTTCAGGGAGACAGAACCCTGAGAAGGGGTATAGCAGCATCTAAGAAAAGAACTAGTAATCCACCTAGGAGATGTGAGCACTGCGAGAAAGGTTGGTGTTATTTCAGCGAAGGAACTGTAGATGATTTTTATTATCTAGATGAGGAAAGCTTCGTCAATGTTCCCCTGGAGAAAGAGCCTTGTCCTAACTGTGAGTAGAAAATCTGCAGATAGATGCCCTAGCTGCGGCTCAACTCTTAAGTCTAAGAATCTAAATAAACAAATAGATACCATTCTTTTGTCTCGCAGTAAAGAGTATGGTAAGCTATACGAATATGTAAAATCCGAGATAAACAAAAGTAGAACTGTTGATTTATCAAATAGGGAGATATATTCATTCTTAGAGAGCACAAGAGAATCCGATGAGGAGATGGCTATTGTATCTATGAATCAATACATAGAAAACAATGTCGCTAGAGAAGGTAAGGGATTACCATACCTAGCAGCTATCATAAACAATGCCACCATGACAAAGAAATCTAAGCAAGAGCACGAGTTTAAAATGCTGGATAGGATTCCACCAAGAATAGACAGAGGATAAATGTACAATTTAGAAACAGAAGAAGCTTTGTTGTTCTGCGTACTTAACAAGCCAGAGTGTATAGAAGATATAAGAAGATGGGTACCTGAAGGGGATGTATTCTACAACTCTTTTAATAAGCAAGTATGGTTAGAATGTTACAAGCTTTATAATAACAATGAGCCAGTTGATGCTTTATCGGTATCAAGAGCTCTACCAAAGAACAAGTTAGATGGAAAGCTACCGTCTTATGAGCTAACTAGAATAGCAACTAGTGGAGCTACGACTGCAAATGCAGAGTACCTAGCTAAGAATATGTATGAGGATTTTCTTAGAAGAAGTATAGTCAATAACTGTCACAAGCTAATAGGTAAAGCCAAAGATAACGCTGTAGACTTTGATGATATAATAGAGCAGATAAATACAGATACATCTAATATAATCAACACCAAGCCGTCTAGGAACGAGTTTAACCTCGAAACATTGCTTCATGATACTGATGACTCAATATTCAAAAGCAAAGGCATTATAAAGACAGGCTTAAATACTCTTGATTCTGTGATACATGGAATGACAAGGGGAGAGATAACAATCGTAGCTGGTAGACCAGCCAATGGTAAGACAACTGTTGCTGCTAACATAGCTAGACAGCTAGTATTGTCTGGTAAAAGAGTTATGATGTTCAACAGAGAAATGCCTAACACAGAGATGATGAAGAAGTTTATTGCTATGGAGTCTATGAGCCTATCTTATAGGAACCTAAGACATGGAGCTACATCATCACCTACTGAGGTACATACTGCTATGCAGTTTATCAAAGAAAATTATCAAGATAAATTATTTATGTATGATTCTGTTAGTGATTTGCAATCTACATTTGAAGAAATAAAAAGAATAAAACCTGATGTTGTGATTGATGACCATATAGGACTTATTGAGTTTCCATCTAGGGATACTAGAGACTTAAGACATAAGATAAGAGAAACTACAATGAAGTATAAGTGGCTTGCTAAAGCACATGATATGTGCGTAATATTAGTATCGCAGCTTAATAGAAATATAGAGCATAGAATAGATGCTACACCTAGGTTATCAGACCTAGCAGAGTCTGGTTCTTTAGAGCAGGATGCAGAGATGGTAGTGTTTACACACTATCCTTATGTGTCTAGATTCGGTCAGGCAGATTCAGATGGTAGAGTATGGGGTAAGAATGAAATGATGCTAATCGTATCTAAGAATAGATATGGAACTCCTGGTAGTGTGGAGATGGGATACTCTGGTGATAGTTGTTTACTGTTTGACGATATAAGAAGTGCAAAAGATTATGAAGAAAAGAAAAGAGAGTTAGATGCCCAATAATATAAAAAGAGTAGTGGCTAAGTGGGTTATGAATCAGTATGACTTAGACCCAGTAATTAGTATAGAGAAAAATATGGACTGTGATGGTATGTATATACCAGACCAAGATAAGGTTCTGCTTAGCGAAAAATTAAAGCCAGAGCTATTGATTAAAACTGTACTACACGAAGCAAAGCACGTGATGGATGCCATGAAATACGGAAGAGCTAAGTTTCAAAAGAAGTACAATCAAGCTGGAACTGTTGCGGCTAACTATGGAGATGACCCATACAAAGATAATAAATGGGAGCTGAGAGCAGAGAAATTTGCAGAACAAGAAATGAAAACTAAATGGAAAGATTTATACAATGGTAATAGTGAAGAAGACTAAAAATAAAACAGTTCAGAAAATGATTACTGAGTTCAAAAAAAAGGTAAGAGAAGTTGGTATTAAAGAAGAGCTGGAAGAGCGTCGCTTTTACACTAAACCCTCCCAGCTCAGGAGGGAGAGAGAGAAAAAGATTAAAAGATTAAATAAAAAATAATTTTATCCTCGGCTGTGAAGTGGGGTGTAGTTTTTACTGCTTGCTGCACCCCTAAACTTTATCTAGGAGCAACAGGCTCCTGCATTCTTAATATCTCCATAAGAGTATTTATATCCATTCTACCTACCCCAGAAGTATCTTGAGGTACTGGCTCTTGTGTTCTCATTAGCATTTGCATAGTCATAGGACTATCAACTACTCCAACGCTACCACCTCCATACGTACTCATATCTTTTTGTTGCATTGGTTCAACCATTTTTAATAACTCCATTAAGGTGCTTATATCCATCGTACCTATGTTAGATGGCTTTATGGTTGGATTACCAACATCAACATTTGTATTATCTGCTGTTGCAGATGAAATAAATTCAGCTAAACTAGCCTCTCTCATTATATCATCTATAGATTTGTTGTTCATCTCTTTGTTCTTTCTTTTTCTTTTTTATTAATCTCTTAATAGATTTATTCTCAATCGCAAGTTTTCTTTTTCTACGCTTTCTTTCTTTGGCTTTTTTATTTGGCATCTACCACTTGACCCTATTAGCCCAATAAGCTGCGCTCATTTTTCCTTTAGCAATATTCTTTCTATGTCTTGCTTTAAACGACTTGCGTTTCATTTTAGTTGCACGAGATTCTCCAGCTTTAGGTTTACCAGCAGTCTTCGCTCCTTGCTGTCCGAATCTAATAGTTTTAATTTTATCTCCGACTTTAGCTACCACAATATGGCTCTTCTTAGGATGACTTGGTGTTCTCTTTGGCTTATTAAAACCAGATACACCAGCTCTAGCTAGTCGTGAGTCTCTCTTCTTCTTAGCAGGCATTATCTTTTCTTTCTTCTAGCTTTAGATTTTAAAATCTTTTGCTGTAATTTCTTAGGTAATGTTCTCTGCTTAGCCGTTAATCCATTTGCTTTTTTCTTTTTACTATGTCTTCCAGGCATATTACTTCCTCTTCTTTCTAGTGGTTTTTCTTTTCTTACCACCTCTAATTAAATCAGCGTCAGCTTTTCTAGCTCCACCTTTTCCAGTTGCAAAACTTCTTACTCTACCAGCTGCCCATGCATGAGCACTAGTTCCAGGTCTCGAACCGCTCGAATAGTAGGCTCCCAACCCTCTAGAGTAGACCTTAGATAACGTACCCTTAGATATACCAGAGCTCTTAGAGTACTTAGCTAATACAGCTGCTTTACCCCCTGATGTTTTTCTTTTTGGACTTGCTTTTTTTCTTGGGCTTGCTTTTTTTCGTGGCACTTTCACTCCTTAGTTTTGATATTCTATCCATCATAGCTGGTGTTAGCTTTCCCATCCTATATAACTCTCTTGTTCTTCGTATTTCAGCCTCTCTAGCTGATGGATTCTTTGAACCCCTCACGTATTTTAACGGAGTTCCTCTCCTTGTTTTCTTTACTGGTTTAAATTTTCTAGCCATTACCTTCTCATTATTCTTTTATATATCTCTAGCTCTTCAGGTGTTAAGTCTTCAGTATTAATTTTCATATTTTTTCTTAACGCTGCTGTAGCTATAGTCTCGTAATTTACATCGTTCATACTGATTGGATTAGATGGATTTAGATTGTTCCATCTTTTAAGATTTTCAATAACTAATTTTTGATTACCAGCCATCATAAACCTATGCATCTTGTCAACAACTCTCTGCTTTTCTCCTTGAGTTCTCTGTCTTTTTTGAGCTTCAGTTGCAATAAATCTTTCAGATAATCTTCTAGCATTACTTCCAAATATTCTTGATGCTTTATGAGTTGCTCTTCTTACGGCTATTGAGTTGTAACCAAACTCATCAAAACTTTTAGTTAACTCTTGAAAACTACCTACCGCTCTAACTAAATCATCATATAGCACTGGCTTTACAGCAAACGATAAAGCATTAAATTTATCTTCAGCAGCCATAAAATCTGACAACATACCAAATGCTCCTATGGTTGCTATACCTTCAGCTATTTGATTTGGTATCGGGTCTTTATCATCGTAGTTCCATCTACCTGAGGTTACTCTGCTAATTAAATCTAATCCTGCTCCAACTAACTGAGAGCCAGCATATCCGCCAATAGCCATCCTTGCTACAATCATAGGATTACCAAGCCTTAACTCTTCTTTTATTGATTCTGTCATTAGCTGTGCTTGTTTGAGACCAAAACTTTTGAAAAGTACAAAAGGTCTTACTTCAGGCTTACTAAGCCAGTCTTGTTCTCTTAAAAAATCTCTTTGAACCTGAGACCGTTTTGAGAATGCACTAATAGCACCCTGTATTTTATTGTTATCTAAAGAATCAATTTTATCTACATCTAGACTAAAAAATGATTTAAGCTTTTCTTTTGCATACCTACCCTTAACCCCATCTGGATTTTTTTTGTACATTTTTATGTAATCATCTATTGCTAGTTTTGCAGTAGCAGCAGATAATAAAGCGTTAAATTTATTTGCTTGCTCAAATCCAAGCTTAGAAGCTATTTGAGCTGCTCCAAGCATATCAAATTTACCACCACTAGAACCCACACTTCCAACCATCTCTCTTATAAAATCCTGATATACATATGGAAGTGAATCTCTAAACTCTTTATCTGTTGTTATCTTTATAAAAGCTTTTCCAGTTCTCATCATTCCAAGCATAGGCATTGTAGATATGAGAGTCTGACCTACATTTTTTATAGTTGCATCACCAAGAGATATTTTTGTTATAGCCTCAAAAGCCATTACGTTATCAACAAACTTTCTAAGATTTGGATTCATTTTTTGAAAAGCTTCTACATTGGAATAGCCAGTCATTTTATCTACCATACCCCTTAATCTTATTTGCTCATCTGAGCTTTTAATATTTGATATGGCTTTAGTTATAAACTGATTATTATTACCCCAAACTCTAGCTGTTTCAACCCTCCTACCAAGCCTTGAATCGTATATAGCCAATAGCTTTACAGGGTCAGTTTCTAGTAAGTTTGTGGGTATCTCAAATTTTCTAGGGTTCTCTATACTTCCGTGCGGATTTACCTTGCTGGGTAGTGCATCCTCTCTAAATAAAGCATACGCTTCAGCATAACTCATCTTTTTTCCAGTTCTCTGCTGTTCTTGCCTTATAATATCATCCATTAACTCTCTAAAAGGTGCACTAAGTTTATTGTTTGCCATTTTATCAAGAACTATAGTCTGTATTAAATCTTTTTCAAACTTTTGCAGTTCACCTGATTTGTACATTAAAGCTGTTGCCTTCTCAACTTTTATATAGTCGTCAAACAATAAATCTTTTATATCATGTCTAAAATATTGAGGTAAAAACTTTGATATCTTTCCAGCAGCAGCTATATTTCCACGTTTAGCATACTCTAATCTGTCGTCAAATATTTTTTTTATTTCTTGTAACTTAGCAGCGTTTTTCTTTGTAGCTTTTTTTCTTCCAGTAGCTTCTAAAAATACTTGTCTTAGTTCGTTTTCGTTTGTACCTAAAAGTTCTCTAAGCTTTATTACTTCTTTTCTGGACTTAGCCTCAAACAAAGATACGTTATCTGCTATCTGATAAAAGGTTTTTACTATTGCCTGAGAACCTCTATCTTTAAAAGTTTTTGGAGCTGTTTTTATGAGATTAGCAATAGATGTTCCGAGCCAAGAATCTAATAAATCTTGCTGCGGTATTGAATCCGAGTAATCTGCAAACTCTCTTCTAAAGTCTCTATTGATATACTTATTAAATAGTTTTTGATTATAATTTAAAAGTTCTCTATCTGATAATAGTGAAGTAGCTTTACCTAAAAGAATAAAAGCCTCTGTTTCTGGATTTATTCCTAGGTTTTTTGCTATGCTAGCTATACTTTTTTGAGTTTTTATTCTAGATAAATTTTCTTCTTGATAATTTCTAAAGAAAGTATTTTTATAAATTTTCTTTTGCTTTTGAGTTTCGTTGTCTATAACCCTATAAAACTTACCTTTCTTATCCTCTCCGCTTTTTATTATCCTGACTGTTTCTGAACCTGTTTTTTTAGACCAAAGCTTAGCACCTCTTTCACTTTGCCATTTTGCTTCAGTAAATTCTCTTGCAACCTCAGCTTGCTTTGCTCTATCTTCAACACTTAATTTGCTTATAGGATTTATTTTTGATTGCTCGTCTAGCAAGTAAACTTTATTTAAGTTTTCTTTATATTTCCTTAAAGACCTAGCTGTTCCAGCTGCTCCAGTAAGACCCATAGCAAATCCAACTGATTGTATATAACCTTCGACTGTTGGAGACTCACCTCTTAATACTGGGTCTAATGTTCCTATTGTGAATGCTTCTTGAGTATATCCAGCTAGTTTACCCTGACCTCTACCCTTAGCTCTTCCTAGTACAGAACCACCTAAACCAGCAACCAAACTATTTCTTGACGCATCTGTTAACACTTCAGACCAGTCTACTCTCTCATCTTTCATCTTTTGACTGAGAGCTGATTGTAAGCCAGAATATGTAAACGCTGCCCCAGCTTGAGTTCCAGCTTCATCTAATATTTTTTTTGAGCCAGCCTCTATTACTTCTCTAGCAGTTTCTTTTTTTATACCAGCTTGCATGAGTTTTTTTGAACCCATTGTGACTGCTCTTCCTAGGGCATTTTTAGCACCTGCTTTAGCAGCTAAACCACCTACTCCACCGCCAGCTATTGTTGTAATTAAATCAACTGGCATGAAGAACGATAGAACTGTTGCTCCTATATCTCCCTTTACTCCTGGGTCGTAGCCATCTAAGTTAAATCTTTTCTCACCAGTAATAAGTTCTTTACCCATACCTTGTATTGACTCATTATAAGCTTTTTTAACTATATTTGGTAGCCACTCATCAACTTTATTAGAAAGCCAGCTCTTCTCACCACTTTCTTCAAAAGACAAGTTTTCTTCAGGTATATTGGTTTCAGGCATACCTCCATATAGGTTTAAAGAATCATTTCTATTTATAAAATATTGATTTAATCTGTCAGCCTGTTCAGGCGTAAGTGTTATTTTATTTTGTCCGTTCATTAACTCCCTCTTGTTAATTGCCAGATACTTTTGCTTTCATTGCGTTTATTAACGCTACTGTATCATCATAAAAAAAGCTGATATCATCATCTGTTTTTTGCATTCTAGCTATTGCTTTATTAACCCTTGAATGTGTGTTGTTAATTAATGATATTAAATTTCTTCTTACTGCTGGATTATTTGAATTTTCAGCAGCTTTAGCAGCTTCTGTTATTAAAGATTTTATTTCTTCATTAGCCTGACTTACCTCTTCTTCTGGCAAACCTTTTCTTTTTCCAGATAACAGAACATTAACAGCATTGTTTATGCCATATCTAGCGTTTCTAACTGCTTGAGTTTGCTCTCTTGTTCCTCCAGAAACAGTAGACTGAGCAACATCTTTAGCAGCTTTAACCCCTTCTGATATTGTAGGTATGTCCGAAGCTTGAGTTACAGCTCCTCCAGTTAAAAATCCTAACAATGTTTTTTCAACAGCTTCTTCGTCAGTCTGATATTTACCAGCCAATCTTCTCTCTGCGTCTTCATCGTCGCCTTTAGTTTCTACAGACTCTGCGGTCGCTGTGCTTAAATCTCTTACATCTGTTGCTTGATTCCCATCTACATATATATCTGCACCAGTATCTTCAGCTAATGCTTTTTGAATAATCTCAGCATCTGCATTATCTACTGTTAATGTTATGTTTCCATCGTCATTAATCACTCCAACAAATCCAGATGTAGTGTCTCCAATCCTAACCGTAGAGCCTCCTTCTAAGTTTTTAGTGTCAACGCTGTTATAATTTGGAATTTCATATTTGGGCGTTGAACCCATTATACTTTGAAAGGTTTCTATTCCTATACTGCTATCTGCTTGACCTCCAGTGCTTTTAGCTAAATCTGGATTAAATGCTTCGTTAGTAGGTAGGTTTGATTTCTTTACAAAATTATACAACTCTTGTCTACTCTCACTTAGTAGTGTACTAGTGCTCTTTAATCTTTTGTCAAGCTCATCATCACTCAATCCCAAAAGAACTGGAAACCTTTCTGTAAGATATTTTTGTGTAGCTGGGTCTGAAATTTGTTTAGCGTCTTTAAAATCAATTATAGATTTTAAATCTTCAGCTGCTTGATTTGCTGTTTTATAAAGCTGATTGAATCTAGCGCTATCTTCAGCTCTTATGGTTGCTTTAGTACTAATATAGTTTTGAGCTACTCTTGAAAAGTCTGCATCACTGACATTGACTCTATTAAAAAGTCTGTTTTCAGCATAGTCTCTAAAATCATCACCAAGAATATTAGCCAAACTATCTATTTCTCTTTTTGTAAATTGACTATTTGATTGAGCAGTTATAAGATTTCTATCTAAAATATTTTTAAATTTATCTGTCTTTAACCTATCTTTAATTACTCCAACTTGTTTTGCATAGTCTGGGTAATTTTTAATATTCTCTAGTGTGGATATTAACCCTTGGTCAAACTCTTCATCTTCTTTTGTTTGCTGCAATCCTTGTTGAAACTGAAATTGTTCTTTTCTTAAATTAAAACTTTTTTGAGCTTGCTGTTGATTAAGCAAAGCCTGTTGTTCATTAAACGCTAATCTCTCGTCAAACTGACGAGACCTCTCTTGCCTATTAAGCTCGCTGTCTAAAAACCTAGGCAGAGTAACACTTAACAATGTATCTATAGGTGATTTATAATCAAATCCATTTGCCATTTACTAGCCTCCCATTTCACTTAAAAATCTATCAGCACTTAAAGTACCGTCTTGCAATAAAGCAGAGCCAAACTGCATAACAAGTTGATTAAATTCATCTTCCGAAGGAAACTGACCAGTGGTATTATAATAATCTAAAAGTAATCCTCTAGCTCTTCTGTTTTCAACTGGCTCATCTCCAGGTTGGTTAATAGCTCCAGGAATATCAATATTTAAAAGAGGTGGTGTAGAACCAGAAACTGGTTGCGTTGGGTCTAATGCATCTATTCTCTCTGCTCTTCCAAACGTTCCTGTTAAATAATTTTGGAATAAACCAGTTAATCCAGCCATTTCCTGACCCCTTTGCTGGTCTATTTGATACCGACCTCTAGACAGTGCATCTTCAGCTGTTCCCCTTGCTCCAGAAACTAGCCTTTGCGTAGCTCCAGACCTAGTAAATTTTGTTTGAGCTCCTGTACCTAGTATGTCAGATATTGCACCACCAAGACCAGAACTAACATCAGACATTAGGTTAGATGTTCTCGTTCCTACCCTACTACCTATTTCTTGAAAAGCTTCTAACGCTCTATCTCGGTCAAATGGTTGAAAAAACTTTCCAAACTGTTGAGCTCTGTCTCCAGTAAACCCAAAAGTTTCTGCTACCTTGGAAGCGCTGTCAAAATAATCTGCATACTGACCAAAGCCTACTCTATCTAATAATTCTTGAAAATTCATTATCTAAACCCTTCATACATCATAAGTCTTCTTAACGCTTCATCTTCTCCAAGGGGAGCGATGTTAGGTGGGGCAGCTATCATACTACTTGCTGGTAAAAAATCTCGCAAAGAAATTTCAGGTTGTTGAGCCCTACCTCCAGTTAGTGAAGCAATTAAGTCTTCAGCACTAGAGCCCGTAAAAGCAGATTGAACCCCTCTTCTTAATCCAAGAACATTGCCCTCAGCATCTGTGCTCCTAGCAAATCCTGGTATAGAACGAAGTTTTTCTGGTGTTATACCAGCCCTTTCTAGTTGAGAAGATGTTATAAAATCTAATATTGCATTCGAAACAAGACTGTCTGAGAAACTTGCGTTAGCTCTACTTATAAATCTATTTAAATCTGCTTTTGATGCGTCAAATTTTTCCCTACCACCTTGAAAAAAAGTAGTATCCGCTAACTCTGTTGGTATTGACTTAACCTTTCTACCAGCTCTGCCAACTTCGCTTCCAACAGTTCCAAGAATACTAGCCAAAGGAGCTCCTCCAACTAAAAATCCAACTCCTTTTCCTATAAGTCTTCCAAGTGAAGAGTCTCTTTTTATGTCTTCAAACTGTTCTCCAGCACCTCTATAAGCGTCTTTTAAGCCTGTCAAACCTCTTTGAATTGTTCTTCTATCTTTCTGAGCAGCTGAGGTTAAGGCTCTTCCTGTTTGTGCAAAACCAGCCCCCATAGTTCCTCTTACCATTGCTAATAATTCTGCTAAAGTCATACTAACTCCTTGTAAATTCTAAGTAGTGCCATGCACCAATTTCTTTTCTATAAAGCCTAAGCTTACCATCTGGTGTTTTCACTATTCTTTCTTCTCCATCATTACCAGAATCGTTTGATGGATATCCTTGCTCTAACTTTGTTTTAACTCCCTTAGAGTTATATAAAAATCTTTTTTCTCTATCAATAGGCATTATGTAATTCTCTTATATAATGGTCTATACTCTACACCAACACTATTTACTTTTTGAATACTACTTCCATCTAAATCTATCTGAACCTGAAAAGAAGAAGCTAATAATGGAGAACCAAATGTAATTCTATTTACATCTAAGTCACTGCTTGTACTAGCTAAAGTCCCAGCATTAGCAGTTCCTTGCTTTGTACCACTATCATTTGTGTAAAAATATTTAACACCATTACTATTAGATGCTCCACTAGCATATTCTACAGTTACACCGTAAATCTTCTTAACTATATTAGGCAAACCAAAGTCATCGTCTTTTAACTTTATGTCAAACGTGGCTCCAGAATCTGGCTCTCCATCATAAGATTCTAACTCATCTGTTCCTACACCTAAAGTCATATTGTTATGTAGGTCTGTAATAATATTAGTTTTTACAGCGTTATCAACCATATCTTCTACAAAAGTAAAGCTGTTTGTAATAAAACTATAAACATAAGCATCACCACTTGTACCACCAGAAGCAGCAGCGTCTCTAACTATAACTAAATGTTTATGAGTTGGTTCATATCCAATAATAGTATCATCGTTTACAAAACTTGTCCACTCTGACTCTAGTACCTTGCTTTGCAAGTTCCTTATTTGTGAACCATCATAAAAGAATAAACCATTCTTATTTACCCAGGCAACTCCAAAGTCTGTTTTTACGACTGCTGCATGGAAGTCTACTCCCATATTTTTATGCTCTGATTCTAAGAACCATTGAGTATCAGAACCACCACCCACGTTAATAACATACAATGTTCTATTCTTATATGCTAACAATCTATCAGCATAAGACTCTATCTTTACAAAGTCTTCTCCATCGTTAACACCTATATCAATAAAGTTTGTAGGTGGAAACGTATCAAATCTATTTATCTCGCTATACATTAATCTATCTGACTGAACGACTGTTTGTCCTTTGTCATTAATAGACTTTACATTAGCTACAAACCTTCTTCTGTTTGACACTACGCTAGTCTTATACCCTTCTCCAGTATTGCCTATTGATATGCTAGATAAATCAGCGTTATATCCATTTAGTGAGCTATATGTATCAGCATTTGGGTCTTGTATTGTTACTGTGCAGAATAAAAAAGAAGCATTATTATATATAGTTGACCAACCAACGTGCCTTGCCTCTAAATTTGTTCTACAGCCATAGGTTAAATCTATCTCAGCTACAAGTTGAAACTCTCCTTTTGAACTAGAATCTCTAAAGTATATTCTACCACCAGTAATTCTTTCATCGTATCCATGTGATGCTGCGATAGATAACGTAAGTCTTTGATTAGCAGTAACAGTTGTTAATCCAGTCATTACTGTGGGTAAAGATTCTTGAACACCATCATAAATAAATGTTTGTGCAAATTCATACGTACCAGCTGGTATTGTGCCATCGCTACCGCCAGCTATAGCCTGTAAATTAAATCCTAATCCAGCATCTGGAAATATATACAACTTAACTTCAGAGCCAGCAGCGTTCCAAGTTTTAGAAGAATCTATAACTAAAGTATCGTTATCAGTTCTAGATGCTATTCCTACTGTATCGGTATTACCTGAACTAACAATTACATATAATCCAGTATCTAGCTGGTCATCCATTCCAGATGTATTGCCAGTATCAGTTATGTTATTAGCTAATTCAATACCAGTTCCACTTGCAATACCCTCAAGAGTGTCATCAAAACCAAGAACGGCAAGATTCAATCCAGTTGCAGCTTTACTATTAGTAGCTGAAGCAGCAGTTCCAGCGAATGGTTGCTTAGGTGGAGCATCAGACACTACCCATTGATTTACTGTTTGGGCGCTGCCTCCTCCAACATTTATTTGACTTAAACTATCATCTAACCATAGCTTTTTATTTATATAGCCATACCATTTTACACTATTACCAGCACCAAAATTAGTATCACAAACTCTTACCACACCATCAGCTAAGTCATATATTACCTTACCGTTTGCAGTACTGCCTAAGTCTATAGCTTCTGAAAAACTACCACTACCATCAGCTACATCTATTCTAGTGTCAGAAGTAGCATCTGTATCAGCCAAGAATGTCTTTATTGTAGATGTATTAGTTCCAGAGCCACTAACTCCAGTATAGTCCATTCTGGCTTGGAACAAACCAAATCCAGCCTGAGACGCATCTAAGCTAGGAGCTGTGTAGTCACTTGTATTGTCTGTAACTTTACCAGATGACTTTACTACTCCAAACTCATCTACAATAACATTATTAGCTTGTGCTAACTCATTATCCGCAATAGACCTTGCGTTAGTTTTGGTGTTTAAACCACCATCAAATCGTGTATATGTTTTAAATTGTTTAGGCATTATTCCTTTATTTCGAAATGTACTAAATCATCAAACTTATTATCTTTGGTCTTGGTATCCATATCCCAGTCTCCACCCCATCTTATCTTGAGTCCCATCTGTCTAGCAATTCCAAGAACATAGCCGCCAAAGTAATGAAACCTATCCCTATCATCCCAGTCAATAGGATAAGGAGCAACATCAACAGCGATACTGGGGCTTTTATTATGCTTCCCATTTGGGAACTTAACTTTGCTATTTCCTCTATTATATGCTTCATCTTGAGCTTTCTGTCCTCTATGACCTTCTAATATTGTGCAATCAAAACCTTTTACGACTTCTTTAAACAGAAGTACCAGTCTTTTGTCACAAGTATATAGTTTATTTTTACTTTTTGTGCTAAATCTAGGCATTACTTACCCTTAATTAAACCTTCTACTAGGTCAGTAACAACATCAACGCACTTCTCAAAAAAGATTTGTTCTTTATCTTCGCTTACAAATGGAATATCAATCTTCTCATTAATTTTTGTAGCGATTGTCTTAGCCATTTCATCTGAAGTAAGTTGGTCAACCATTTGTTTTTTAATTGAATCCGCTTGACTTTCAGCCGCAGCTACTAACATTTCTTTTAAACCCATTATTTTCTCCTAATCTCATTATTTGTTTTAACTATTAAGTATACTAAAGTTGCAATAGATACAGCCATTTGCAGTAACATTGGTAAGTTAACCCACCAAACACCTACTCCAACTACACCATTAACTACTGCTTTAGTTGAATCTACCATTTGTCAACTAGCCTTTCCATTAATGCGACCCTTAAGGTACGCTAAATCATCGGTTACATCATTTAATTCTTTTACTATATCTTCTCTATGTCTTTGACTTATATCGTCTGACTTATTCCATCTCTCTATCAACTTTATAACTATGCCTTCTACATTCTCTATTGTAGACTCCATCTTAGCTATAGCTTGTCTTATATTATCTAAATCTTCGTTTTGAGCTCTTTGGCTTTTCATAAGATTTACTATCATCATTACAAACAATGATACAATAACACCTACAGCACCGTACTCAGCATATGTCTCAATCATCTAATACTTTCTTAGTCATTTTTAAACCAATTAAAAATAAAAATCCAAGCATTACTTGCAGGAGCATTTCTTGTCTAATACTGAATGCAACTATAATAGACATAGCAAATTTTCCTGCAAGAATTGCTTTATCAATCACTACTTCCCAACAGTCTTTTGGGCTTTATTGTGTGACTGTTTAAAGGTTTTACCCTTTCTCATTTCTGATGCCATTACTGACAAGTGTTTTTTAGTGTGGTGAACTTTATGTTTCTGCATTTGCTTTTTTTGCATAGCAGATAATCCATTAAGATTTACATTCTTTAAGTTCTTAGCCATACTACCAACCCTTCTTTCTAATCCAAAGCATAAAAAACATACTAATCTTTACCAGACTCTTGTTCTTTATTATAAGGATATTTATTTTCTTCAGATAGTGCAGCTTTAAGACCGTCTATAAACGCTTGTCTTCCAAACTGTAACTGCTGAAGATTAAATGTTGATGTATCAATCTTTCTATTTAAATCTGCAATGTGATTAACCATTGTCTTTTGGTCATCACTCATTAGATTGATATCATACTCTTTCCCATCGAGGTTTAATATTGGGGCATTTTCTTTTTTATTTTCTTTTTTAGCCATTATATTTCCTTACTTTCTCTTTAATCCTAACTTTTGCATTAGGGTTT